>ERZ1370068.3558-contig-2669_pt1 | contig 36471 bp, 47 predicted proteins | sample MGYA00561227_ERZ1370068 | MGnify/ENA primary metagenome ERZ1370068 (study PRJEB38410, sample SAMEA6850437) | metagenome | study: Metagenomic assessment of the ecological functions of the soil: analysis of the soil microbiota associated with the... | reverse complement strand
CCCACCTCTGGCCCGCGCCGCTTCCGGCGGGTCGCAGTAAGGTACTGCGGCTCGCCGCCGGGCGGCGCCAGCACCGGCCGCTGCCGCTTGCTCGTCCTCGAGCATCCCCGCGACGTGCCCATGGCCCTCGTGCTCTCGAGGCGGGGGCGCCAAGGGCGCCTACGAGGCGGGCGTGGCCGCGGCGTTCATGGAGCGCGGGCTGCCGATCCGGCTCGTGGCGGGCTCCTCCGCCGGCGCGCTCAACGCCGCCATGATCGCGAGGCGGACGGGCCGACCGGCTCGAGACGATGTGGCGCGGGGTCACGCGCGAGCAGGTCTACACGCTGCGCACGCCGGTGATCCTCGCCGGCTTCCTCCCGAGCTGGCTCACCCTCTTCGTCCTCAACGAGACCAGCTCGCTGCTTCGATCCGGCCCCGCTCCGGGACCTGATCGCGGCCTCCTCGACTTCGACGCCATCCGTGCCTCGCCGGTCCGCCTCCTGGTGACGGCCACCGATCTCGCCGGCCCGCGAGAAGCGCGTGTTCGACAACCGCACGGTGACGGCGGACGCGCTCATGGCGGCCTCGGCCGTGCCCGGCCTGCTTCCCGCCCGTGGAGGTTGACGGCACGCTCCTCGTGGACGGCGGACTGACCGGCCGCGCGCCTGTGCTCGAAAGCGCTCGAGGCGGACGCTTCGCTCGGTCGGGCCGTGGTGGTGATGAGCTACGCGCCCACGGAGCGCGGCGCCTCACCCACGACCATGCGCCGGGCCCTCGAGGAGAGCTTCGAGCTCATCATGATCCAGCAGATCCGGCGCGACGCCGGAGCTCGCGCGCGCTTCCGCCATCCGGCCGTCGACGTCCAGCTCTTGACGCCTCGCTGCCGCTCCTGCTCCGGCCGCTCGACTCGACCCCGACGCGATCGGCGCCTGCTCGCCCTCGGGCGCGCCGACGCCCTTGCGTGTCTCGAAGCCTGGGAGCGGAAGTGACGGGCTTCGCGGGCACCCACGCGCACCTGAGGCCGCAGTACCAACGCGGTGGGTGTGTCCTTCACTCACCGGCGGCGGACCATCTTCAGCCGCCGCGCGGTGAGGCGGCGCCATGCGGGTCGCGCTCGACGCCGATCCACTCGCGGCCCGCGGCCGAGCGCAACTCGGCCCACCGTCCCCGCCCCGCAGAAGGGATCCAGCACCGCCCCGCGCTTCCGGCTCGCGAGGAGCACCGCGCGCAGTACGGGCTCCGGCGTGGCGTCCCAGATGCTCTCGGGGTGCGTGCGCGGCAGCGGCAGCATCCAGCACAGCGTGGCACCCGTCGGGCGCACGCGGCTCCCGGCCTTGCGGAAGCGCAGGAGGTAGTTGATACGGTTGTCCCACGCGCTCGCGCGACCCGGTCTCCGCCAGATGCCCTTGGACTGGAGCCGCCAGCCCGAGCGCCTGAGCCGCGCCGTGACGAGCGCGTCGAAGCCGACCCACTCCCGCGCCTGTCGTGGCGGATCGCCCGACGACGAGCCACAGGTCGCCGTCGGGATCAGCACGCGCCGCGCACTCGCGCCCGAAGCCCACGGCCAGGCTCCGCGCGTAGCGGTCGGCGGCGGCGCGCCCCTGATCCGCTGACCCAATAGGGCGGCGACGTCAGGATGACGCCCACGCTCCCGGTCACGGAATCGGCGGAGATCGCGGCTGTCGCCCTGGTAGAGCCGCGCCCGCCGTCCCTGCGTCTCGTAGGCGATCACCGGCCGGCGGGTGCCAGCCGGCCTTGAGACGGTTGACGACCTGCTCGGCGGGCGGATCGGCTCGGGGCACGCGTGCGGCAGCAGGCGAGCGCCCATCTGACGGCCTGGCGTATGCCCATGCGGTGCCGGGCGAGATGAAGAGCGGGTTGACGCCCTCGCGCGATACGCACCACCGCCCTACCTGACGCCCCTCGAGCAGGAGCCGGCGTCCAGTCGCCTCGCCGGTCGCCCCGGCTCGCCGTGCTCGCCGACCAGGCGGGACTTCGCAGCCCACGCTGGGGAGATCCAGGGCGCCAACGCTGCCAGGCCGAGGCCGCGCGGGTGTGCGCGATGCCCTGCCCCGTCGAAGGGACGAGGTCGGGTTTCCGCTCGAGACGCGCAGCGCGCAGAGGGCAGCCCTGGCGGAAGGACGGGTAGCCGGGCACGTACGGGAAGCTCGGTCGCCCGGACACCGCCACGGTTCTCCCACGACGGCGCCGTCAACGGGCGACCAGAGGACGACGGCGGCCCAGGCGCGCGATCCGTCGCCCAGATAGGCCAGGTCGGCCCCTGCCACGCAGCCTCGACTCGCCGGGGACCGCCGCGGATCAGCACGCGGCGACAGACCGGGCCTGGAGAGCCTGCGCGCGAGCGATGCGGGGCGTCACAGCGGGTACGGCACGAGCTCGCGGGCGATCTCCACCTCGGCCAGAGAACCTGGGCGCACGCCTCCTCTCGGAGGGCGTCGAGCTCGCCGTGGAGGCCTGCGTCGATGTGGGCGAGGATGAGCCGCGTCGACGCCCGCCCGTGCCGCGCACTCCCCGGCCTGAGCGGCCGTGGTGCGTGCCGGCGCTCCGCGGGCCGCCGCTCGGAGAACGTCGAGTCGTGGATCAGAGTGTGGGCCCCGCGCGCGAGCGCCTTCCACCGCGGCGCTGGGCTCGGTGTCGAAGGAGTAGACGACGGTCGGCCGACCGGGCGCCTCGAAGCGCAGCGCCATGTTCGGCATGGCGCCGTGGGCGTTGGGCGACGCCGTGATGCTGAAGTCTCCGGGCGGGCCGATGGCGAATACCCTCGCGCGGAGGCACCGGCTCCCACACGACGGGAACAGCACTCCGGGCGCTCCAGCAGGCCGAAGGCGCCGAGCAGGGCCGCACCGGCGCCTCGTGCTCTTCGCGGCACGCCGGGCGAAGGGGCGCCGTACGGCGAAGGAGGAATGAGCGTCTGGAAGAGCGAAGGCAGCCCGTAGACATGGTCGGGATGGATGTGGGTGATCACCACGCGGGTGAGAGCGCGCGGGTCCCGTTCCCGCCAGCATGAGCCTGCTGGCCCGGACTGCCGCCGCAGTCCACGGCCAGCACGGCGTCTCTGCCGGCCACGAAGAGAGGTCGAGGTCGCGGTCCCGCCCGGGAAGAGCCCCCGAGCTGCCGAGGAAGACGAAGTGCACGGCGTCAGGCGGTGGCGCGGACCCGGCGCGGCAGCAGCGGGACGCCCACGAGCGCGAGGGCCACGCCGACGACGCTGGCGAGCTGGGCGACCCGAATGGGCCACGAGCATGAGCGCGTCCGGTGCCGGAGAGCCTCGGTGATGAAGCGGCCGACCGAGTAGAGGCCGAGGTAGGTCAGGAACAGCGCGCCGGCGCGCGCTCGAGCCGGTCGCGGAAGACGCGCGACGAGGAGGATGAAGACGAGGAGGTCCCACAGCGACTCGTAGAGGAACGTCGGGTGGAAGAACTCCTCCTGCGGCGTACTGGGCGGGCCGGTGCTGCGGCGAGATGTAGAGCGTCCACGGCAGGTCCGTGGGCGTGCCGAAGGCCTCCTCGTTGAAGAAGTTGCCCCACCGGCCGATGGCCTGCCCGAGCGCCAGGCTCGGCGCGGCGATATCCAGGTAGGCTGATGGCCGGCAAGCCGCGCCACCAGCGCGTAGCCGCCGCCGAGGAGGAGACCGCCCAGCACGCCGCCGTGGATGGCAAGGCCGCCTTCCCAGACCGCGAAGATCTTGGCCGGGCAACTGGCTGTAGTAGTCGAGGTTGAACGGCGACGTAGTAGAGCCGCGCGCCGATCGAGGCCGCCGAGCAGCGCCAGCTCGCAGGCCTTGAGCAGGCTCGTCGGGATCGATGCCGCGCCGCGCGTGCCTCGCGATAGGCGAGCCAGAGCCCGAGCGCCATGGCGCTCGCCATGAGGATGCCGTACCAGCGGAGTCAGCTGAACCGAGAGAGCGCAACGGCACCGGACGCGATCGCGCCGGGCGACTGGAACATACGGCTGCCTTATACGGCGCCGACCCTAGCGTGTCAAATAAATCAGGGCATTTTCGGGCCAAATTTGTTGACACTCCTCGCGAAGCGTTCGGTATCATCGAATCAGATGCCTCTGTGCGTCGATTCACCGCCTCACAAAGGAGCCCCGAGTGCCAGCTACAGGCCGTGATGCTGCCGGCGTCGCTCGAGCTCGTCTCTCAGCGCCGGCCCGCTCGCCAGGTTCGTCCTGGGCCTGCCTCGGCGTTCTTCTCGGTCATCTGCTGGGCGCTCATCGTCGAGAAGTGGTGGGAGTTCCGCGACATCCGCGCGCGACTCGATGCGCTTCACGCGGGTCTTCCGCGAGGCGCGGCGCTTCTCGGTCGTCTACGCGCGCGGCGAGAAGCACCGCGCACAGCCCGCTCGCTCAGCTGTACGTCGGCCGCGGGCCGGGAGCTCGTCGAGCATGCTACGGCGGCGTGGACCATGTGTGGATCGCGCGCTCGAGGACGGGCGAGGGCCTGCCGCGCGAGCGGCTCGACGCCGTCGCACCGCGCGCATGCGGCGCGCACGGCGATCGAGGTCGCGCGCATGGAGCGCTACCTGCCGTTCCTGCGCCACCACGGCCAGCGTCGCGCCCTTCATCGGCCTGTTCGGCACCGTGTGGGGCATCATGACCGCCTTCCACGGCATCGGCGCAGCAGGGCTCGGCCAGCCTGGCCGTCGTGGCGCCCGGCATCTCGGAGGCGCTGATCGCCACCGCAGCGGGACTCGGCGCGGCCATCCCCGCGGTCATGGGCTACAACTTCTTCGTCAACCGCGTCGAAGCACTGGGCGACGGAGATGGACGGCTTCGCGCTCGAGCTGCTCGAACGTCTTCGCGCCGCCCGGCGCCCAAGCTGGCGCGGGTGCCGCAAGCGATGGCCATTAAGCATCGACACGCCGACGACGGCGAGCGGCAGCCAGCATCGGCGCGCACGCTGGCCGAGATCAACATCATCCCGCTCGTGGACGTCGTCCTCGTGCTGCTGCTGATCTTCATGCTCACCGCGCCGCTCATGTACCGCGGCATCGACGTCAACCTGCCGAAGACGTCGGGCAAGCCCACGGCGGTCGAGGAGCGGATGGTGCTGACGCTGACCAAGGAGCAGCCGATCTACCTCAACGACAAGCCGGTGGCGCTCGGCCGCGCTCGAGCAGACGCTGCGCGACGCTCTTCAAGAACCGCACGGACAAGACGCTCTACCTGCAAGGCGGACCAGGCCCTGCAGTACGGCTTCGTCGTCGAGACCATGGACCGGGTGCGGCGCGCCGGGATCGAGAAGCTCGGCATGGTCACGGAGCCCGTCCGAGGGTCGATGACGGCCGCTGACTGTCGCCCGCGGTACCCTGCCCGTCACTCGCGTCGACGCGCTGCGCGGCTGGCGGCGGCTCCGCCGCCAGCGCCCGTGCCGGTCAAGGCACTGGCCTTCGTCGGTGCTGGGCCACGTCGTCGTCATCGCCGCGCTTCGTGGCGCTGACCGCTCTGGGCGGCTGGGACCGCCCGACGGCGCACGTCGGTGAATCTCGTTCCGACCATCGCCGCCGTCGGCAATCCGGCGGAAGCCGCGGCAGTCCCCTGCCGGCCCGCACCGGCGTCGAGCCTGACCCTCGCGCGTCGACGCCGACGCCGAGCCGAGCTCGCGGCGCGAGCGCGCGCGACGCAAGCCTGCCGAGGCCGCTAGCCCGAGCCTGCCGCCGCGCGTGATCGCCGCGCGTCCGGGCGAGCGCGACCTTCCGCCGCTGGCCCATGCCGTCGCCGACCGGGCGCGGCAAGCCGTGGCGGACGGAGCCGATCCCGCGAGGCCGCCGGCCGAGCGCCGCTCGGCCAGTGCCACGGGCTCGATCGCCGGGCAGGGCGCGCTCACGCTCGACGTGACCGATTTCCCGTACGCCTGGTACCTGCGGCAGGTGCTCCAGAAGGTCGAGGAAGCACTGGCAGGACCAGAATCGCTCGAGCGAGCCAGCCCAGAAGCCGCGCATCTGCGTCGAGATCCGGCGGGACGGCTCCATCTGCGCCGCCTCGTGTCGAGCAGACGCTCGGGCAGCACGCTCTACGACCAGCGCGGCGCTCCGCGCCATCACCGAGGCGAGCCCGTTCCCGCCGCTCCCCAGGACTGGGCCAAGCCCTCGCCTCACGCGTGAGTGCTCTTCCAGCTTCGACTCGAAGCGCGGATGATGCCCATCCGCGCTCCCGCCGACGCGTTCGCTGGCCGCCGCGGCGATCGCTCGTGGTCCGCGCCGGCGGCGCTCGCTGGTCCGCCGCCGGCCGCGCGTCCGCAGGATCCCGACGTCGATGCTCAACGTCCGGCCGCGAGCGGCGACCAAGAAGCTCAACATCGCGATCCCGGACTTCACGCTCGTCAGCGGCGCCGACCCGCACGGGCTGGGCCAGCGGCTCGCCTGAGGTCACGGGCGCCGACCTCACGTTCTCCGTCGCTCTTCAGCGTGGTGTCGGGCATTACCCGCCCTGCCCGCGACGAGCCCGCCCGAGGCGGCAAGTCGCGGCGCCAGGCGTTCGCGGCGGCCGGCGCTGCAGGCGCTGCAGGGCTCCTGACCGATCCGCGGCGATCGCGCTCGGAAGTCGAGATGCGGCTCGTACGACCTGACCTCGCCCGAGTTCCGCCTCATCGGCGTCGAAGACGATCGACGCGCATGCCGACGAGCCGCGTCGGCGCCGCCCACAAGATTGCCGACGAGGTGGTGCTGCCAGTTCACCGGGGAGCTCGGCATCGCCGACACCAAGATGGCGCTTGCGCGAGCACGCGTCGGGCGTCAAGGAGCTCTACATGATGGACTACGACGGCGCGGGACCCGCCGCGCTGACCGCCAACCAGTCCATCAACATGTCGCCGAACTGGAGCCCCGACTCGCGCTCGCTCGCCTTCACCTCGTTACATGCGACGGCTATCCCGTACCTGTACCGCATCTTCCCCTTCGAGCGGCGGCCCGTGCAGCTCCTGGCCGGCTATCTCGGGATCAACTCGCTCGCCGGCCTGGAGTCCCGACGGCCGCATGCGTCGCGCTCACCTGTCCAAGGACGGCAATCCCGAGATCTACGTCCTCACGCTGGCAACGGGGCCCTCCGCCGTCTGACCGACGCATCGCCGGCATCGACACCGAGCCGACGTGGTCGCCGACAGGGCGCGAGATCGCGTTCGTCTCCGACCGCTCGGGGTCCGCGCAGATCTACGTGATGGACGCCGAGGGCGCCAACGTCCGGCGCCTGACCTCAGAGACGGATTCAACACGCAGCCGCGCTGGTCGCCGAAGGGTGACGCGATCGCCTTCACCTCGCGGCAGGGCAACCACGACATCTGGGCGGTGAACCCCGACGGCTCGAATCTCCGGCGGCTCGACCGCCGGCCCCGGCGACAACGAGAGCGCCTCGTGGTCGCCGAACGGACGCCATCTCGTCGTTCCAGTCCAGCCGCCTCGGCGCACTGCAGCTCTTCACGATGCTCGCCGACGGATCGGAGCAGCAGGCCACTGACCGAGGGGCCCGGGACAGTCGACAAGTCCGGCTCGTGGTCGCCCCGCCTTCCGTGATAGAATCGTGCGCGTCTGCGTTGGACTGTTCACCAGTGCTCGACAAGGAGGATGTGAAGCATATGGCGCAGCCGACGGGCTCACGCGTATCCTGGTGGTGCCTCTGCTGCTCCTCACCCTCTTCCTGGTGGGGTGCCCGAAGCGGCCGGCCACTACGGGCGCTGGCCAGCCCCGCGCACCGTCTGGCGCCGCCGCGCCAGCGCCGCCTCCGCCAGCGCCTGCGCCGGCCACCGGCGCCGGCTGCCGCGCTCCGCGCCCCGGCTCCGGCTCCGGCCGCCGGCTCCGGCGCCCCGATGCCGCGCAGCCCAGCGAGTTCGCTGGCGAACCCGAACCTCAAGGACGATCTACTTCGACTTCGACAAGTTACGACATCCGGCCGGATGACGCCAAGATCCTCGACGCGCAACGCCGCCTGGCTCAAGGCGAACGCCGACAACCTCGTGCTGATCGAAGGCCACTGCGACGAGCGGGGCACCAACGAGTACAACCTGGCTCTCGGCGAGCGGCGCGCCAAGGCGGCCGATGAACTACCTCGTGGCGCAGGGTGTGCAGGCCAACCGCATCACGATCATCTCCTACGGCAAGGAGCGGCCGGTGTGCACCGAGAAGACCGAGGCCTGCTGGGCCCAGAACCGGCGCGACAACTTCCTGACCAAGAGCCGCTAGCCGTCACAGGGCCGGTGGTGATGCGATCAGCAGTGACCAAGGGGGCCTCTGGCTCCCCTTGGTCTTTTCCACCGCTTCTCGCGGTCGCCGGCTGCGCCAGCGCCGCGGACGAGGGCCATGCAGCAGGACCTGGCGCAGATGCGGAAGGACCTCGACGGCCTGAACCTGGCCGCGCACTGGGAGCCGCGGCGAGCCGAGACCGTGCTGAGCCAGCTCGAGCGGCGCACCCGCGAGCAGTCACGGGAGAGCGCGCGCTCAGCTCTCGGCGATGAACGCCCGGATCGACGGCCTCACGGCGCGAGATGAACCGCCTCTCGGCGCGCCTCGACGAGCTCAGCCAGCGGCTCGACAGCCAGAGCCGCTCCCAGGGCGCCCCACCGGCGGCGCGCCCGACTCCGTCGCCCGCTCCGGCGCCCTCGCCATCGGGCGGGGCACGCGCACCCGGCGACGGCACGGCCGAGGAGAGTTACTAAGGCAGCCTACCTCGACTTCAGCAAGGGAAACTACGCGCTCGCCATCGCGGAGTTCCGGGAGTTCGTCCGGCGCTACCCGGACGCCGCCCAGGCCGACGCCGCGCAGTACTGGATCGGCGAGTCCTACTTCAGCATGGGGCGCGCAGCCGCCTCGGCCGGGCAGGCGGACAGAAGCGCGCGGGAGGCCCTCGCAGACAGTCGGTGCAGGAGTTCCGCAAGGTCTTCGTGAACTATCCTCGCGGGCGTCAGGTGCCGACCGCGCTCTACAAGGAGGCGCTGGCCCTCGTCGAGCTCAAGCGAGATGCAGGTGGCGCAGGCGAGGCTGCGATACCTGGTCGACAACTTCCCGCAGTCGGAGGAAGCGCCCCTCGCCCGGGAGCGCCTCAAGAATCTAGGCGATAGGCCCTCACGGCTCGTCACCGTTTGCCTCGTCGCCGTTAGCATCGGTGCTCGTTGCGACGCCGAAGACCCAGATGACGGTGACGCCGTGGGCGCGACTCGAGTAGACCATCACGCTCCGCTCCGGGTCGTCGGCCGAGACGTCCTGCACGCGTACCGGCGAGGCGCAAGGCGGCGTCGTCGGCTGGGCCAGAAGGTGAACGCAGTGACGAGGACCGCGCAGGAGCGCCGCGCCGAATGCCAGCCGCGGATGCCCCCAGACAGGGCTTCCAGAAGGGCACCCACCGCGATTCACGCACCGGACGGGGCTCCTCGCTCATGATGCGTGCCCGGCACGGTGACCAGAAGCCCGACCAGTCCGGCTCGACCACCTGGGGAACTCGCCTGGCGCACGAGGGCCTTGAGGCGGCGCACAGGTCCTCCGAGGCGGCGCCGGCAGGCGGCGCAGCGCCCAAGGTGACCGGCCACGAAGCGCCCGGCACGCGTCCCCAGGGCACCGTCGGCGTGCCGCTCGAGGCAGGACCGTACCCAGGCACAGCTCATGCTCCACATGGTCGGCAGTATACCTCCACGGCTGGACGGCTATCCCCGCTTGAATATTTCGCTCTCATCGCACTAAGGTCGTGAGGTGGAAACGCCTGTAGCGGTTGACGTCCGGGACGTGTACTCGGCTTCTGGAGGCCGCGCTTGGCCCTGCCGGAGACGCCCCAGGCCGGCCTGGTGGTCTGCCACCCCACTCCGCTCTACGGGGGCGACATGGACAATCCGTAGTGGTCCGGGTCGGCCGAGGTCGCCCGAGGCTTGGGCGTCGCGACCCTCCGCTTCAACTTCCGGGGAGTAGGGAGCATCGAGCGGCGTCCATGCGATGCGGCAAAGCGCGAGCAGGACGACGTGCCGCGCCGCCCTCGAGATGCTGGCCGGACGGCTGCCCGCGGACAGCCCGATCGGGCCTCGCGGGTTACTCGCTTCGGCGGCTGGGTATCCGCGCGCGTCGCCGACGGCCGTGCCTGCGCTGCCCGGCGCTGCCCTGATCGCGCCTCCTCTCAGGCTGTACGACCTGATTTCCTGCGAGCGCGTTGCCGTCGACACACGCTGCTGCGTAGCGGGCAATCGCGACCACGTTACTGCCCCGTGGAGGCGATCGAAGCGGGTGGGAATGCGGCTCGGGCACCCGAGGCGGAGATCATCGACGGCGCGCGAGCACTTCTTCTTCGGCAAGCTCTTCCCGCTCGGCGAGGCGGTGGAGCGATGGCTGCGGACGTGGACGTCCCGGCCCGCGCGTCTCTGATCAGAGCCGCTCGCGCGGCAGCCGGGAGGGTGTGGCCGGTGCCCGCGGAGAGGATGATGCGGATGCCCTCCTCGACCGTGAGCCCGGTGGAGATGACGTCCTGCCGCGGCACCATGATGACGTCGCCCAGGTAGGAGTTGTTGGTCGGGACGAAGACGGTCACCATCTCGCGCTTGCCGGCCGGGCGTCTCCACGAGGACCTCGGAGGTGACGAAGCCGAAGACGAACTCGCCCTTCGCGCGGGTGCTCGGCCGAGGACGACGGCCTTGAAGGACTGGCGCTTCTCGGGCGAGAAGGACTCGATCAGCTGCTTGATGGACGGGTAGATGCTGCGGAAGATCGGCACCCGGATGAACAACCGCTCGACGCGCGCGAGAGTGCGGCGGCCCAGGACGTTGGTGGCGATGGTGCCCATGATGAGGATGAACGAGCACGGCCGTGAGGAAGCCCAGGCCGGGAAGTGCGCCGGCCGAAGACGCGCTCGTATCCGGGGAGAAGAACGTGTCGACGAAGTCCCAGAACACGTACAGGAGCCACGCGCTGGCGATCGGCGGGAACCGTGACGAAGAACCCGGTGATGAAGCGGACCTTTGAACCAGTTGCGAAGCGGGCCGGACATGGTCGAATTCGCTGACATCACAGGGGTTAAGACAAGTCAACAAAACGGCCGCGCAAGGTCGCGCTCGTGACGGGCGGCGCGGTCCGACTCGGCCGCGCCATCATCGCTCGAGCTCGCCCGGGCGGGCTACGACGTCGCGATCAGCTCTTCACCGATCGGCGGCCGGAGCGCCGCGCCACGGCAGCCGAGATCGGCGACGCTGGGTGTCGCGCGCCGTGACGCATCCGCGCCGACGTCGCCAAGCCGGCGGAGGCGCGGCGGCTCGTGGCCGAGACCGGTGCCGGCAGCTCGGCGCGTCTCGACCTCGCTCGTCAACAACGCGGGCGTCTTCTCGCGCACGCCCTGGGACCACCGTCACGCCCGGCCGACTTCGACCGGTTCATCGCCGTCAACGTCAGGGGCGCCTTCTTCTGCTCCCAGGCCGCGCGCGCTCGCGATGGGGCAGTCGCGGGCGGCCGCATCATCAACCTGGCGGACGTGGGCGCCGAGCGGGCGTGGCCGGGCTATATCCCCTACGCCATCTCAAGGCGGGCGTGGTCATGCTGACGCGAGGAGCTCGCCGCGGCGCTGGCGCCCCGGATCCAGGTCAACGCCGTGGGACCGGGCGCGGTGCTCCTGCCCGAGGGCTTCCCGCGCGAGATCAAGAAGCTGGCATCGCGGGCGAAGATCCCGATGGGTCGGCTCGGTCACCCGGACGACGTGGCGGCGGCAGTGCGCTTCTTCGCCACCTGCCCGGACATCACCGGTCAATCTTTACGTCGACGGCAGGAGCCACTGCAGTCTGACGTCGTGAGCTCAGCCCGGAAATGCGGATAGTGCAGGGGCGTCGAGAAGGGTCCAGCTGCGAGGCGGCGCCCGCAGGCTCGACGGGCGACGGGCGCAGTCCTCTCGTGCGCTCTCAGAGCCACGGCCGCGGCCTGAGGACGCCAACGAAGCAGATGGGCCCTTATCGGCGGCCTGCTATCGACCCATCGCGCGGAGGAAGTCCGTCATCGTGGGGAAGCGCATCATGGGATTGCTCGCGCTTCTCGTCGCCGATGGTGGTGACGGTTCCGCCGTAGTTGTGGCCGGGAAGACGACGGTGTCGTCCGGGAGGGCGCCCAGCCGCTGGGTCAGCGAGGTGTACATCTCCCTGGGATCGCTGCCGGGCAGGTCCGTCCGGCCGCACGAGCGGATGAAGAGCGTGTCGCCCGAGATGAGGCGGCCGTCCACGAGGAAGCACTGCGAGCCCGGCGTGTGCCCAGGCGTGTGGACGAACGTGATCTTCCTGCGCCCCACGTCGAGCGTGTCGCCGCCGTCCACCTTGACGAGGTCGAGCCGAAGCCGCGGAGGAACTCGCGCTCGGCCGCGTGGACGTAGACCTTGGCCGGGGCCTTGGCCAGGAGATCCTCGATCCCGGGGATGTCGTGGCCGAAGAGGTGGCCGCCGACGTGGTCCTGGTGCGTGTGGGTGACGAGCACGCCGGTGAGGTGCATCCCGTCGGCCTGGACCTGCTCGAGAGATGGCGTCGATCTCCCAGGCCGGGATCCACCACGACGCAGTCCGCGTCTCCGGGTCGCCGATCGAGGTAGACGAAGTTCTGCATCGGGCCCAGCTCCATCTGCCTCGAGGTACGACGCCGTCCGGAGGAGTCGTCATGGCGCTGTCGACAGGCTAGCCGGGGATCTCAGAGGGCGCATTGCGGATGTCCTCCAGCATCTATCGCGTCGACCGCGTAGATGGCCGGCGACGACTTTGCTCCGCACATAGCTCAGCTTGGCGTTGGTCCGTCCGATGGCGAGGCCCGCCATCTCTGTGCCGTCCGCCTTGAGCACGGCGACCTCCGACCTCAGGCTTGTCCAGGCCGAACCGCGCCGCGTCAGCGCCGTCGGCGGCGGCGATCTCCTTCCACTTGAGAGCGCGAAGCGTCAGGAGCAGGCCCGTGACCTTGATCTCCTTGGCCGGGCCCTTCGACGGCTCGACCACCCGCCATTCGTCCTCGCCCGCGCCGCTCCAGCAGCAGGCGCTTGCCGCCGACGGTGACGCGCACGCGCTTGACCTCGCTTCATATCGAAGGAGGCGACCACGCGTCTTGTCACTGCAGGTCCGTCGCCGTCTTGGAGAGATCGCCGGATGTCCTGCTTCTCGACCATGAAGACCGGGCCCTGCGCCTCGGGCGCGGCCACGCCCGCCAGCTCGCCGGCCTTGACCGCCTTGGACAGCCCCAGGAGCGAGAGTCTTCGGCTCCTTGGCGCCCTCCTCCCAGATCTTCACCGTCACCTCGGGCTTGGACGGGTAGCGCGGCGACGCCGGCCGGCGACTCGTCGAGGAATCCCGAGGCGCGCAGGTCGCGGATGCGCCAGAGCAGGCCGTTGACGGCGCCGATGTCCGCCTTGAGCCCCTCGGGCGCGGTGATGTTCCAGTTGATGCCATCTCGCTCGAGCGTGACCTTGCCCGCCGCCGCCTCTCCAGATCTCGACGCGGTTGACCTTGTCGTAGGCATAGGCGAAGACCACCTTGTCGCGCGCGCGACCGCGACCGTCTTGGGCAGCTTGTCCCATGTCTCGCTCGGCGCCAGCAGCGCCTCTGGCTCGCGCCTGCGCGCTGGACGTAGACCGCCTTTCTTCGCGGCGTCGACCTTCGCCCAGCAGCAGGGTCTTGGACGTGCGGTCCTTGTCCTTGCCGAGCCAGAAGCGTCAGCCGCGAGGGCTTGGTCTGAGGGCCGTACGGTCGCCGAGCGACTCCGGCGCGTCCGAGCGAACTCCTTCACCGGTGACGCTCGCGAGCTTGTCGAGCATCTCCGTGATCAGTGTCGGCGTCGCCCCGGAGCGGACCGGGCTTGGCGATGCGCCACTTGCCTCCCTCCTCGGCCTCGAGCGTCATCTTCGACCCGTCGAGGTCGAGGTCGACCGCGCTGACGTTCCGCCGGTCGAAGGCGAACAGGGCTCCTGTCCCTGAACTCGGCGACCGGGCGCGTGACATCGCGGGACACCGAGTCGCCGATCGCAACCACCGCCGGCTTGCTTCCTCCGCGCGCGTAGACCCAGACCCCGGTCGGGTTCTTGCCGCCCACGGCGGAGGGCGAGCTGGCGCGGCGCTGGCCCATGACCTCGAGGCGTGACCATGGCCTCCGGCGGCTCAGGACCGAAGTCGGCCTGGCTTCGACGGGTTGGGGTCGATCTCCCGGTCCACTCTCGCGGTGGCGAGCCCAGTGACCATCTCGTTGACGGCGCCGCTGTTGGCCCGCGTCTTGCACCGGCTCAAGCATCTCCCAGCCGTCGCCCGCGCGCTCGGGCTTGACCGTGTCGTCTCTTGCGCTTGATGGTGAGGCCCTCGACGTCCTTGGGCTCGATGGTCCACAGGCGTCCTTTGACGCCGGTCGGTCTTCTCGCGCTTCGGGTCAGCGTAGTAGCTGTCTGCAGACGAGGAAGCCGCCGAGGCCCGCCGCGAGAACGGCCAGGACGGTCAGGATCTTCCAGCTCATCGCCGGGCGGCTATTTGGTGCGGCGGCGACGCGGACAGACCAGCCAGATCCCGCACACCATCACGGCGCCCGGCAGCACGAGGATGGAGAGCCAGCAGGACGCTCCGGCTCTGGGCGGCTGGTGAGGACGATCGGGTTCTGGCGCGTGTCCTTGCGGACGGATGGCGATCTCGCCCTCCTGCCCGGCGAGCCAGGACGACGATGTTGAGGAAGAGTCGCGGTTGCCCTGGAGAGCCCAGGCACTGGTTCGAGGCGAAGGTCGACGGTGCCCGAGGACGACCAGGCGGCCCTCGGGCTTCTTCGGCCGCGTCACCCTCGGCCTTCGGCATCGCCGGGCTTGGCTTTGCCCGGCGCCAGCTCGATGCGTGACCGCGGTCAGCACGGGCACCGGCGCCTGCGTATCCGCGCGGATCCTTCTGCGCGGGCGGCTGCCCGCGCCTGAGCCCCGGCCAGGTCGGTCTCGCCCCACGAGTCGCGACTCGTCTTGGCCAGCGCCGTCGCGCGAGACCCCTCGGCGGCTCCTCGGCCGGCGCGACCGAGCGCGTGACCAGGGAAGACCCGTCATGACGTTCGCTCATGTCCTTGGTGATCGGATGCTGCTCGTAGCGCGTGACGATCGGGACCTCGGGCCCGACGCCGAAGAGCTGGCCGATGGGATTCGGCTCGACGACGAGGTCGTTGCCCAGCGCGACGCCGTACTTGGCGAGGTACTTGGCGAGCCGTCGGCCTGGAAGCGGATCGGCCATGAAGAGAGCACCCGGCCGCCCTGCGCGAGGTACGCGTCGAGGGCCGCGAGCTCCGGCGGCAGGAGATCGGTCTTCGGCCCCGGGACGATCACGACGGCCGCGTCGGCCGGCACCTTCGGTCCTGCGCGCCAGCTCGAGATCCTTGACGGCGTAGTTGGCCTTCTCCATCTGCTCCTTGGCCTGGCTGAAGCCCGCCCGCTCGGCGCTCGCGATGTCGCGCTCGCCGTGCCCCTTGACGCACGTAGATCGACAGGCTTGCCGGCGCGGGTGACCTTGACGAGGGCATTCGTCAGCCGCTCCTCCTCGGCGTCGAGCACCTTCTCTCGGACTTGTCCCCGCTCTGCATCACCGACGCGTGCCGTAGCTCTCGACGCCGTAGCGCCTGGCCAGGCCGGGCGAGCGGTCGGGATCCTCCATGCGGTAGGTGAACTTGCCGCCGGAGTAGCCTGGGCGTACTGCTTGAGCAGGTCCTCGGCCGTGCTGCTTGCCCGGCGTGTCGGAGCGGAAGAAGCGCGATGGCCTCGATCGGCGCCGTGAGCTCCGCGAGCAGCTTGACCGTCTGGGGCGAGAGGCTGTGGCGCTTGTTCTCGGTCAGGTCCCAGCGCGCGTTGTAGCGGAGCGACACGGCGTTGGCGAGCACCGCCACGCCGAGCGCCAGCAGCACCAGCACCGCGGCGCTCGCGCCGTGGCGCATGCCGCGCGCGGCCGAGCGCGCGAGGCGCCCTCGCGCCGGTTCGAGCGCGCGCCGACGCGACGAAGAGGACGGCGCGCGGCGATGACGAGCGCCCACTGCAGGCGCGGTCATCCACGACGCGAAGAGCACGAGCGCGCCGGCGCCCAGCAGGCAGAGCACGGCGACCCACATGCCCCAGGCGCTTGAGCGCAGGCTCATCGGCTCGCCTAACCCCGCCACCGCTTCGACTCGAGCGAGCGGAGCGTGAGGAACAGCGCGAAGCGCGGTGACCGAGCAGGTAGTAGACGAGGTCCTTCGTGTCGATGACGCCCTTGGCGAAGCCGTCCATGTGCTCGATGATCGGCAGGCCTGCTGGAGCACGGTGCGGAGCGCGCCCTGCGCCGAGTCGGCGAACCAGCCGAGCAGCCAGAAGCGCGAGCAGGGCGCCGAAGGTGCCGAAGCCCGCCACGATCTGGTTCTCCGTGGTGCGACGGACGACGAACAGCCCGATGGACGAGGAAGGCCGCGCCCAGGCAGCAGCAGGCCGAGGTAGCCGGTCAGGACGGCGCCCCACTCGATCGCGCGTGAACCAGGCGACGAGTCACGGGTAGAAGCAGCGTCAGCACGAGGATGGAGGCGTACAGGGCCAGGGCGGCGAGGAACTTGCCCGGCGAGGACCTCGCCGTCGCGCACGGGGTAGGTCAGCAGCAGCTCCATGGTGCCCGAGCGCTTCTCCTCCGGCGAAGAGGCGCATGGTCAGCATCGGGATGAAGAAGAGCAGGACCACGGCCATGTTGTACGTGAGCGGGCGCAGGATGTTCTCCGTGGCGTTGAGGCTCTGCCCCATCTGCGGCTGCATGGCCGACGCGCATCGAGACGTCCGCGTACTGGATGAAGGACGGCGCGAGAAGAAGCAGCCGGCGATGAACAGGAAGAAGGTCGCGACGGCATAGGCCACCGGCGAGCCGAAGTAGAGCCGCATCTCCTTCTTGAAGACGGGCAGCCAGCGCATCAGCGCGTCTCCTGCACCGCCGCTCGACGATCTGCGGCGCGTGCTCCTCGCCCGCCACCACGCGGATGAAGACCTCCTCGAGGCTCAGAGCCCGACCTGGTGCAGCTCCGAGAGCGCCCAGCCGCGCCCGCGACGAGCCGCACGAGCTCGCCGCGCACGTCGCGGTCGCGCGCGGCGACTCGACGACGAACCCGGAGGCGCCGTCGCGGGCGCCGAGCGGCTCGCACCGCCGTCACGCCGGGCAGGCTCCTCAGCGACGCAGCGATGGCCTCCGCCGGCGCCGCCACCTCGCACCTCCGACGCGCGCGGTCGGGAAGACCTGCTCCACCAGCTCCGCCTGGGTGCCCTGCGCCACGATGCGGCCGCGGTTGATGATGATGATGCTGTCGCAGACCATCGGAGACTTCCGGGCAGGATGTGCGTGGAGAGGATGACGGTGTGCTGGCCGCCCAGCGACTTGATCAGCGCGCGGATCTCGGCGATCTGCCGCGGGTCGAGCCCGATGGTGGGCTCGTCGAGGATCAGCACCTCCGGGTCGCCGAGCAGCGCCTGGGCCAGCCCCACCCGCTGCCGGTAGCCCTTGGAGAGCTTGCCGATGAGCCGGTGCTGCATGTCGGTGATGAAGCAGCGGTCCATCACGTCGGCGACCTTCGGACCGGCGCACTCCGCGCGGCACGCCCTTGACCTCGGCGACGAAGTCCAGATACGCGGCCACCGGCAGGTCGGCGTAGAGCGGCGAGTTCTCCGGGCAGGTAGCCGATGCGCCGGCGCACCTCGAGGGACTCGCGTGAAGACGTCGAAGCCCGCCACCCGCGCGGTGCCGCCGCTGGCCGGCATGAAGCAGGCGAGGATCTTCATCGTCGTGGACTTGCCGGCCCCGTTGGGGCCGAGGAAGCCGACGATCTGCCCCTTCGTCGACGTTGAACGACACGTCGTGGATGGCCGTCACCGGCCCGTAGCTCTTCGTCAGTCGGTCGACTTGGATCATGGATTTGGCCCGTTCCAGCCTGGGCCATCGCGCAGTATATCACACGGCTAGAAGAGCCCCGTGTGCCCCCGGCGCCTGACATACACCCTCGGCATTGGGCTTGCGCGGCAGCCCGGCATGGTCGTGTCGCCGGCCAGCGCCACGAGGCCCTGCCCACGACGAGCTTGCCGTCGGGCCCGCGCGCTCCGGGCGTGGAGCGCCGGCAGCAGCACCTTGGCCTTGTCGCGGCCATACGGCAAGCCATTCCTCAGCCAGCGAGCCCCAGCTCGCGGGCGATGTCAGCGATCGGTCGGGTCGAGGTCGGCATCCGGGCATGATCTCCTTGAGCCAGTCGGGCAGCGCGGATCATCTTCGCCGTGGCCGGGATCCCAGCAGGCGTGCCGCGTGAACCCCGTGGCCACGAGCTCCTTGGCCTCGTTGCGGATCTCGTTACGAGAACGTGAAGCTCGCCCGCTTGCGCTCGCTGACCCGCGAGCTGACCTCGAGGAGGTCGTCGAGCTTGGCGGGCTTGAGTACTTCACGAAGGCCTCCACGACGGGCATGTGGACGCGCTTGTCCACCTCGGACATCGGCAGGTTCCTCCGCCGCAGGTACTCGACGCGGCCGACCTCGAAGTAGGTCAGGTAGTTGCCGTAGTAGACCACCGACATGGTGTCGGTGTCCTTGTAGCGGACGCGGATGTGCGTGACCGAGGGCATCGAGCGGGAATCTTACTACACGTCGAGTGCGCTCCTCGAGACGGGCTTGCGCGCGGTCATGTTGAAGCGGCCGTCGTAGATCGGGCGGCCCTGCGTCGTCGGCCCCGTACTGGCAGAAGCAGCATGAGTCCGCCGGTCTTCGTCGCGAGCGGCGGCTCGAAGTGGGTCGGGGTAGAAGAGCATGGTCCGGTCCGTACATCGTCTCCCGATCTCGAACTCGCCCTCGAGGATGTACCAGACCTGGGCGAAGTCGTGCTTGTGGAAGGGTGGTGAGCCGGGCTCAGCGCACGAGGCCGGCGTTGGGCTCGGTGGGCCGCTCGGGGCGCGGGATGGAACAGCATCTTGCTCCACTGGCCGGGCCAGCGCAGCGTCTCCCACGGCCGGTCGTCGGCGTGAACCGCCTCCATCGGCTTGTGTCCCGTGCCCAGCACCTTCTCGCTCATGTCGGCTCCCGTGCTGTTAGAGGTACTGGTCCGTAGCGGATCTTCTCGACCATCTCGCGCGATGCGGCGGTAGCGGTCGATCTGCTGGAGAAGGTCCTGCGTCGTGACGAGCCCGTTGTCGCTGACCCTTGCCCGCGCCGCGTGCACCTTCTGCTCGAGCGCCCGCCGGATGATTCTCGGAGATCTCCGCGCCGCTCATGCCGCCCATCGGCGGCAAGCAGCGAGCGGTAGTCGATGTCGCGCGAAGAGGGTGCCGCCCCGCGTTGCCCTCGGCGCGCTTGCGCGCGCCAGCTCGAGGATCTCCTGCTGGTCGGCGCCGTCGGGCAGCGTCACCTCGACGAGGCGATCGAGACGGCCCGGCGCGACCAGCGAGGAGTCGACCGAGTCGGTGCGGCTCGTGGAGCCGCGACGACGATGCATGCGCGAGAAGTCGTCGAGGTCGTCGAGCTTCTCGCAGAGCGCCGCCACGAGCCGCGCGCGAGGCCTCGCGCGCCTGCGCCGGCGGCAGCAGATGCTCGAGCGACAGCGCGTTCGGCCTCGTCGAGGAAGACCACGCCCTTGCCCCTGCTCCTTGGCGACGGCCAGGATCTCCTGCAGCAGCTCGCCGGTGTTCGGGCCGAACTTGGAGGTCAGGTTCATCAGCTTGAGGTGGTAGAAGACCGCGCCCGTCTCGGTGGCGAGCGCGCGGGCCGAGCAGCGACTTGCCGGTGCCGGGCGGGCCGTAGAGCAGCACGCCCTTGGGCGGCGTGATGCCCCACTTGCGGTAGAGCTCGGGATCCGTGAGCGCCGTCGCGAAGCTCCGCACGATGCTCTTGGCCTCGCGCAGGCCGCCGATCTGGGCGAACGTCGGTCTCGGGCTTGATCTGCACCACCACGCGCCCGGTCAGGTCGCCGAACTTCTCCCCGAGCTTGGCGAAGACGTCGTCGATGCGGCGCTGGATCGCCCACTGCTGGCTGTCGAGGTCCGCCGCCGTCGCGCCGGCGGCCCGGCGCCGCGGGCTCGTCTCGGAGCCATCGGCTAGATGCGCGGCGCCGGGGCACGGGCCCGGCAGCGAGGTCGGACTTGTCGAACACGCGGTCCTCGACGAGCACCGGCGCCTTGGCGCGGATCGCGAGCGCGATGGCGTCCGACGGGCGCGAGTCGAGCTGCATCTCGCTGCCGCCCGCGTCGAGGTACGACGCGTGGCGTAGTAGATGCCGTCCTTGAGGTCCGTGATGACCACGCGGGTGACCGTGACCTTGAGCCGGCCGAAGAGCGTGAGGAAGAGGTCGTGGGTCAGCGGGCGCGGCGGGACGCGGTTCTCGAGCGGAGAGACGATGCCGGTCGCCTCCGGCGGCGCCGATCACCATCGCCGAAGCGCCGGCGGTCGCGCTTGCCCTGCAGCGACCACGGTGGGCTGGAGGCTCGTGGGATCGACGGAAGAGCCCGACCACCGCCGGCCTCCTGGCGGGCCGGCTGGCGCGGGCGTCTGCGCGGGCAGTGCGCGCGGCGAGGCGACGAGCGCGGCCGGCAATGAGGAGCGGCAGTCCGATGTGCGGCATCCGTGCGAGCCTCGCCATCTTCACCCTCCTCCGGCGCGCCTGCGCCCCGCGCGCGCCGCAGTATCGGGCCCTCGGGTCGAGCCAAGTCAAACTCGCGCGGGGCGCCTTCGACGGCGTGGCCCGACGCGGAGCCGGAAGGACAGGAGGAAGCCGGCCGCCAGCAGCAGCGTCAGCGTGCTCCACATGACGCGCGTATCCCAGGCCGTGCGCGACGTAGCCGAAGACGATGGACCCCAGCGCGTTGCCGACGAGGAAGACGGCGCTGAAGATGCCGACCACGCCTCCCGCCGGCGGCCTCCGGGCGTCACGTCCATCAGGAGCGCCGCCAGCGCCGGGTAGAGGAAGCCGTGGGCGGCGCCGGCCAGGAACCCGGCCAGGAAGAGAAACGGCACGACCGGGCACGGTCACGTGCGGCCGCACCAAGAGCGCCATCGCGGTCAGGAGCGCCTGCGGCGGCCGCCTGCACGAACATGGAGGGAATGATGGCCGCGCGCCGGCCGCGCGTGTCGATCAGGTTGCCGCCGCCCACGCGCACGCCCACGGCCGCGATGGCGTAGGCGGTGTAGAAGAGGCTGACGCTCGTGGACGCCGAGGCGCTCGCCGAAGGTCGGCAGGAAGGTGAACATGACGCCCGGTGCCGAGCCCGAAGAAGAAGGTCGAGCGCCATGTGCAGCCGCAGAATCTCCGCGAGCCCCGCAGCGCAACGAGCCGAGCCCCGGTCCATCGCCCAGGCTCGGCGGGCAGGATGCCGCGCATCGTGAACACGAGCCAGGCCGGCAACGCCGACCCAGCAGCACGGACAGCGCGAAGAGCCAGTGGAAGCCCGAGGCGGCGCACGATGATCTCCCCGCGACGGGCGCGAGCGCGGTGCCGAGGAAGCCGGAGACGCCGTAGATGCCGAGCGCCCAGCCGCGGCGCTCCACCGGCACGAGGTCGACCACGTGCAGGTAGTTCGCGACGAAGAAGGCCGAGAAGCCCAGCCCCTGGACGACGCGGAGCGCGGCCAGCAGAGCCAGCGAGTGGCTCGACGAGGAAGGCGGCCGAGGAGACGATGAGCAGGGACGCGCCGAGCGTCATGAAGAAGCGGCGCCCGACACGATCGAGCCAGAGGCCGATCAACGGCTGGCACAGAATGCCGGCGGCGCTGTAGACGCCCTGGACCAGGCCGATCTGCGGCCTCGGTCCCGCCGAGGCTGATGGACGTACAGCGGCAGGAGGATGAAACAGCTGAGGCTCGCCATGAAGACGAAGTTCGGTGAAGCGTCGCCCGCGCGAAGGGGCCCCGGCGACGAGCTCGAGCCCGCGGATCACGAGCGTTGCGGCCCGTTTCCCCGAGGCGTAGAATGGCCGCGCCCATGACTCGCGTCGCCAGTGATTCCCGACGAGTGTAGCACGCGCGAGAGTAGGCCCGCCGCTGGACACCATCGCGCAGGCGTTCGATGCAAGCGCCTCGCGCTCGCGGACGGCGAGCGCGGCAGGCTCGAGGCGCCGCGAGTCTCTTCAGAGCTGGCCCGGCATCGTGCACGGCGGCTGCGTCGTCGCACTCGTGGACGCGGCGGCGGCGCGGCTCGGCCGCGCTCCCGGGACCCCGCCGCGTCGACGGGCGCCTGACCTCGTCCGTGCCCGATCGAGACGGCAGCTCGGACCTCCAGGTTGACCGCGGTGCACAGGCGCCGCGGAGCTCACCATTCTCCAGGACCGCCATACGCTGACGAGCGGCAGCGTCGCCGACCTGCCGACGGCGCGCCCGCGACGGCGCGCGCGCGTGGAGCGGCGGACGGCGACGGCTCTGTCGCTGCCCATGTCGGACTACTGCCCGCCTGCGGCGCGGGCAACCCGCTCGGCCTCCAGGTGGCGCTGTCCTTCGACGAGGAGGGTGTCTGGGCGCGACTGACCCCGCGCGCGCGCCGTGGCGCGCGGGCCCGGCGACCGCCTCCACCCCGGCCTGCGCGCCCGTGCTGCTCGACGAAGCGTCCGCGTGGTGGCTGGGGGCGCTCGTGCATGAAGCAAGGCGGCCTGACCAACCGTCTCGCCGTCAGCCTCCACGAGCCCGATAGCGCCCTTCGACGGCGCGCTCGTGGCCGTCCGGGCGCTTCGCGGACGTGACACCGGTAGACCGCAAGCGGACCTTCTGGCGCACTGGAGAGCGCGCTCTACACGCGTCCAGGCCGGCTCCTCTGCGCACCGCGTCCATCGTCTTCCGCGGCGGCGCCACTTCTCGGAGCGCGCAGATCCCCTACTTCAAGCCCCGCACCCCCCCGACGTCTTCCAGCAGAATGTTCCCGAACTACTCCTGATCACGCGTGCCGGCAGCCCGGGACTCCCCATGAGCGAGGATTCCAGTGATCGGGCGGGTGGCGTCGGGGGCGGCAGGGCTGCGCGGCCAGCGAGGTGGGCCCTTTCGCAGAGTGTCCGCAGCTCGCAGGGCTGCGATTCACCAGCGTGGTGGCGAAGCTGGACGCGGCCCGCCGCCAGCTGTGGCGGCAGCGCCCCGCCCCGCCCGTCACTGCGATCGCAATAGCGAGAACTAGGACTGCCGCAGCGCGGGGCGATGCGCGGCTCTGGCGCGGAGCGCGTCGACTGCTGACATCGGCACGGCGGGCGAGCCCAGGTTGGCGGCCCGCACCTCGGGGCCGTGGAAATCGGAGCCGCCCGTCGCGACCAGGTCGTGATCCCGGCAGATCTGCGAGATAGCGCCGCGCTGGGCGGCCGAGTGCTCGGTGTAGTAGCACTCGATGCCCATGAGGCCGGCCGCGATCGAGCCCGGGATCATCGCGTCGCGGTCGGCGAGCCCGGGTGCGCGAAGACCGGCACGCCGCCCGCCTTGCGGATGAGCCGCACCGCGTCCTCGGGCGTGAGCTTCTTCCGCGGCACGTGGCCGGGCTTGCCCGAGCGCCAGGTACTTGTCGAAGGCCTCGCGCACCGTCTTGACGTAGCCGCGCGTCGACCATCACCTGCGCCACGTGCGGGCGTCCCGCCGAGCCCTCCTTGACGATCGCGAAGACCTCGTCGGCGTCGATGCGGCATGCCGAGCTGCGGCCAGCCGCTCGACCATCCGGTGGACGCGCTCGCGCCGCTCGCGCCGCTGCTCGCGGCAGAACTCCTGGAACCACGGCGCCTGCGTAGTCCATGCAGGTAGCCGAGGACGTGGATCTCGGCGCCCTCGACGTCGCAGTTGATCTCGATGCCCGGGACGATCTCGAGCGGGCGGCGTCGGCGCGCGGCCTCGCCATCGCCTCGGCCAGGCCCTCGGTCGAGTCGTGGTCGGTGACGGCGAGCACGCGCACGCCGCGGCGCGCCGCCTCCGGCCACGAGCTCGCGCGGCGTGAAGCTGCCGTCGGACGCCGTGGTGTGCGTGTGGAGGTCGACCGCCGCCGGCCATCGGACGGCCTACCGCTTGCCGCCGAGCGCCGTGAGGTACGCCAGCAGCGTGCGGACGCCGACGCCCGGTCGCGCCCTTGGGCCCGAGCGGCAGCTCGCGCTCGGTGAACGCCGTGCCCGCGATGTCGAGGTGCGCCCACGGGCACGCCGCCGGTGAAGTCGCGCATGAAGAGCCCGGCGACGATGGCGCCGGCCCCGCGCTGGCTCGAGATGTTGTTGAGGTCGGCGACGTCGCTCTTGAGCCCTTCCTTGTACTCGTCGTGCAGCGGCAGCCGCCACATGCGCTCCCCGGCGGCCTCCGCGGCGGCCAGCACGCTGGCGCGCGAGGCGCGTCGTCGGTCGCGAACACGCCGGAGAGGCCCATGCCGAGCGCGACCACCACCGCGCCGGTCAGCGTCGCCAGGTCGATCATCTCGTCCGGCTTGATCTGCTTCGACCGCGTAGGCGAGCGCGTCCGCGCAGCGTCAGGCGCGCCCTCGGCGTCGGTGTTGCCGATCTCGATCGGTGAGCCCGTTCATGGCGCGCACGATGTCGCCGGGCGCTGCGCGGTGCCGGACGGCATGTTCTCGGTGGCGGCGATCAGGCCGTGCACCTCGACCGGCAGCTTGAGCTCGGGCAGCGCCTGGAAGATGCCCGAGCACCGCGGCCGCGCCCGACATGTCGTCCTTCATCCGGCAGCATGCCGTCGGCCGGTCTTGAGATCGAGCCCGCCCGAGTCGAAGCGTGATGCCCTTGCCGATGACGGCCACGCGCCGGCGCGCGCGGCCCTTCGGGCGTGTAGCGTCAGGTGGATGAACTTCGGCGGCTCCTCGCTGCCCTGGGCGACGCCGACGTAGGCGCCCATGCCGAGCTTCGCGCAATCCGCGCGCTCGAGCACCTGCAGGCCGAGCGTCGCCGCGCCTCGCGCGATCTCCTGGGCGCGCTCGGCGAGGAAGGTCGGGCGTGACCACGTTGGCCGGGCTCGTTGACGAGGTCGCGCGACGAGCACGGTCGCGCTGCGCCCACGATCTCGCCCGCGCCGCACGCCCGTCGCGAGCCGGCGGCCTGGCTGCCGGCGGTCGGGCTCGAGCACGGCGAGCGACTCGGAGCGCCTTGTCGGCTCTTCTCCTTGAGGTACTGGTCGAAGCGATACGTGCCGAGCATCGCGCCCTCGACGACGGCCTGGGCGCGCGGCCGCGCCGGCAGCCCGTCGGCGGCGACGAACGCCGCGACGGTCGGCGCGCCGAGATCGCGGGCGCGCCGCACGGCGGCCGACGCGGCCCGGCGCACGGCTCGGCGTCGCCGCGCTTCGTCCGACCGAGCCCGACCGACGAGCACGCGGCGCGGCGGGAAGCGCGCCCGCCGTGTGGAGGTGCGACATCTGGCCGGCCTTGCCCTCGGAAGCGCTCGGCGGCGCCAGCGACCGCGGCGCGAGGAGGCCGCCGAGCTTCCGGTCGACGCGCGGCTCAGCGCGGGGTCGCGCTGCGCGTCGTCCGGCGTGACGGCCCAGGACGAGCGCGTCGGCCGCGCGACCTCGGTGGGCGTCCGCAGGTCTCGAGGGCGCAGCTTCATCGGATGCGGTCCTCTGCTGGGTCGGGCGTCTGGCGAGGCTTGCGACGCGCGCGGTGGACCATGTCCGGCGAGCCCGTCGGTGGTGTCGTAGCTCGACCGATCGTCGATCGGGACCCAGCGGGCCTCGGCGGCGTCGCTGCCCGCGCTGCAGCGTGCCGCCCATCGGATCGGCCACGTAGTCGATGATCACGTAGTGGTAGCGGACCGGCGGCTCCTCAGCGTCGCCGCGGCACGACGCGGTCGATGACGCCGCAGAGCCCCGAGGACGCGCACGCGGAGCCCGCACTCCTCCTCGATCTCGCGCACGACGCGCGTCCTCGATGCGCTCGCCGAGGTGACACGAGGCCGCCCGGGGATGCTCCACTTGCCCGCTGAGACGGCGGCCTGCCGCGCGCGCACCAGCAGCACGCTGGTCGCCGTCCAGCACGACGCCGCCCACGGCCGACGCGCGGCGCGTCGGGAAACTCGCGCGCGACGCTCGCCGCCATCAGGCGACGGTCGCGCGCGCGGAGCGCGACCCGCGCGCGTCCACGCGTCGGTCGCGTACTTCTCGCGCGACGAGCGACTCGGCCAGCGCCGGTCTCCTCCGTCGGATCAAGCCGCCCGGCGCGAGCGTCGAGCCCGTGCGCGCGCGCGGAAACCCTCGGCCAGCGCCTCCGCCGCTCTCGTCGAACGACGGGCGCCGGCCGAGCACGGCCTCGAGCGTCGTCATGCCGCGCGAGCGGATCGCGCCTCGCTCGGGAACACGCGCGCGCAGGCGGTCGGGCGCGGCGCCGAGCATCACGGCGCCCGTGCTGGAGGAACGCCGCGCCCTGCCGCCGCTGGGCGCTGCCGACGAGCTTGCGGCCCGTCGACCTCGAGCTCGTACGAGCCGGTGCCGCGCGAAGCAGAAGCGCCGGCATCGGCCGCTGGGTCCGAGGGCTGCACGGGCACCATCTCGGCGCGGCGCGCCGAGCGCGTGGAGCCCGCGCCAGGGCGCGTCGCCGATCCAGCGGTACGTCGCGCAGCAGGTCGTCCGCGCCCGTCGAAGTCGCCTCGCCGCGCCGACGACGCTGTAGGTCAGCTCGAGGTCCGGCCCCTCGTGGAGGATGGCGCTGCCGCCGCGTGGCCTGCCTGACGAGCCCGATCCCCAGCGCTCGCGGCCGCCTCCAGCGTCGATGCCGGCCGTCGAGGCGCTGGCCGTAGCCGAGCGGAGATCGTCGGCGGCTGCCCAGGCGTAGAAGCGGAGCGTGGGCGGACGACCGTGTCGAGCCGCGCCGAGCAGCAGCGCCTCGTCGAGCGCCATGTTGGCGGCGCCGTCCAGGCGGCTCGGTGACGAGCAGGCGGAACGCCGTCATGTCTTCGCGCCTCGACCGTCGCCGCGCCTCGATCGGCCAGGCGATCGGGCCCAGCCGGCACGATGCTCACGGCGCCGGCGTCCACCGGAGCCGCGGCTGGCGCGCGGCCAGCGTCTGGTCGAGCCGGCGCACCGGCGTGCGTCACGGGCGCGTCGTGGATCAGCTGCGGGATTCGTCTCGCGCCTCGCGCGCGATCTGGATCATCGCGTCGCAGAACTCGTCGAGCGTCTCCTTCGACTCGGTCTCGGTCGGCTCGATCATCAGCGCCTCCTCGACGATCAGCGGGAAGTAGGTCGAGGGCGCGTAGAAGCCGAGGTCGAGCAGCCGCTTGGCGATGTCGATGGCGGTCACGCCGAGCTTCTTCTGCCGCCGCGCCGAGAGCACGCACTCGTGCATGCACGGGCCGGGCGCCGAGCGGTCGTAGTCGCCTCCAGCCGCTTCAGGATGTAGTTGGCGTTGAGGACGGCGTTGTCGGACACCGCGCGGAGCCCGTCGGGGCCCATGCGTGCGGATGTAGGTGTACGCGCGCACGAGCATGCCGAAGTTGCCCCAGAAGGCCTGGAGCTTGCCGATGGACTGCGGCCGCTTCCAGTCGAGCGCGTACTCGTCGCCGTCCTCGACGACGACCGGCGTGGGCAGGAACGGCGCCGAGGTGCGCCTTGATGCCGACCGGCCCCGCGCCCGGCCCGCCGCCGCCGTGCGGCGTCGTGAAGGTCTTGTGCAGGTTGAAGTGGCAGACGTCGAAGCCGAGGTCGCCCGGGCGCGTGATGCCGAGGATCGCGTTGAAGTTGGCGCCGTCCATGTAGACCTGCACGCCCTTGGCGTGGCACATCTCGGTGATCTGGTGGATGCGCGACTCGAACATGCCCGAGCGTGTTGGGCTGCGGTGATCATGAACGCGGCCGACGTCCTCGTCGAGGTGCGCGCTCGAGGTCGCGCGAGGTCGACCTCGCCGTTCGCGCTCGGACTTGAGCTCGACCACCGAGTAGCCCGGCGAGCGCGGTCGACGCCGGGTTCGTGCCGTGCGCCGAGTCGGGGATCAGCACCTTGCGTGCGCCGCTCGCCGCGCGACGAGGTGATACGCGCGCGGATCATCGAGCACGCCGGCCAGCTCGCCCTGGGCGCCGGCGGCGGGCTGGAGCGAGACGTGCGTCCATGCCCGACGATCTCGGCGAGGTCGCGCGCCAGCTCGTGCATGAGCTGGAGCGCGCCCTGCGCCGCGCCTCCGGCGTCAGCGGATGCAGGCGCGCGAAGCCCGGCAGCCGCGCCATGTCCTCGTTGATCTTCGGGTTGTACTTCATCGTGCACGAGCCGAGCGGATAGAAGTGCGTGTCCACGCCGTAGTTCATCTGCGACAGGCGCGAGTAGTGGCGGATCGACGTCGACCTCGGACACCTCGGGCAGCTCGGGCGGCGCCGCGCGGAGATGCTTCGCGGGCAGGAGCTGCGCGGCGGATCGCTCACGGGCACGTCGCACGCCGGCAGCGAGTAGGCGAAGCGGCCCGGGAGAGGACAGCTCGAAGATCAGCTTGTCGTAGCCGGGCTCGGCGATCGCGCATGGCGCGCCTCAGGCCACCGCCGCGGCCGAGCGCGGCGGCGTAGGCGTCGATCTCCTCGCGCGTGCGCTTCTCGGTGACCGCCACGAGCAGGCAGTCCTTGTGCTGCGCGGTCGAGCGCCTTGAGCGGCACGCCGGCGAGGATCTTGTCGCTTGATCAGGCGCTTCACCACGCGCTCCGGGCGACTTCGGGAGCTCGAGCGTGAACTCCTTGAAGAACGGCGCGCGCGAAGCGGAGGCGCACGCCCGGGATCTTCGCGAGCTCCGCGGCGGCGTAGTGGGCCTTGGCCGCCGACAGCTCGCCGACCTGCCGCGAGCCCGTCGCTTGCCCATGATGGCGAGGTAGATCGTCGCCATCAGCGCGCAGAGCGCGACGTTGGTGCAGATGTTCGAGGTCGCCTTCTCGCGGCGGATGTGCTGCTCGCGGGTCTGGAGCGTGAGCACGAAGCCGCGCTGGCCGTCGACGATCCACGGTGGCCCCGACCAGCGCGGCCGGGCATCCGGCGCACCAGCTCCTGCTTCGGCGCGCGAACACGCCGAGGTTCGGGCCGCCGAAGCTCATCGGCACGCCGAGCCCCTGCCCCTCGCCGACCGACGATGTCGGCGCCGAGCGCGCCGGGCGGCGTCGAGCAGGCCGAGGTTGACCGGGTCCGCGACCACGACGAGCAGCGCGCCCGCGCGCGTGGGCGATCTCGGCCGCCGCCTGGACGTCCTCCGAGGCAGCCGAAGAAGTTCGGGTACTGGACGACGACGGCCGCCGGTCTGTGCCCGTCGACGGCCTTGCGGAGGGCGTCGAGATCCGTGACGCCCGTCGCCGAGCGGCGCCGATCTTGAGCCGGATGCCCGGCCCCTCGCAGTACGTCTCGACGACCTGGCGATAGAGCGGGTTGACGCCCTGCGAGAGCACGATCGCGTCCCGCTCCGTCACCGCGTGCGCCATCAGCGCGGCCTCGGCCAGCGACGAGCGCGCCGTCGTAGAGCGAGGCGTTGGCGACGTCCATGCCGCGTCGAGCTCCGCGATCATGCGTCTGGTACTCGAAGATGCTGCGGAGCGTGCCCTGGCTCGCCTCGGGCTGGTACGGCGTGTAGGCGCGGTGAAGAACTCGCCGCGCGAGATCAGGTGGTTGATCGGGCTCGGGATCGTAGTGGTCGTAGGAGCCGCCGCCGAGGAAGCAGGCGTAGTCGTCGGCGTCGGCGTTCTGCGCCGGCGAGGCCGCGGAGGTGGCGGATCGAGGTCCGCTCTCGGCCATGCGCCGCGGGCACATTGCAGCGGGCGCGACGAGCCGCGCCTTGGCGGGATCCGCGACGAGCAGGTCCTCGATCGAGCCGACGCCGATGGTGCGCGAGCATCTCCTGCTGCTGGGCCGGCGGTGTTGGAGATGTAGCGCATCGGCCGCCCGCTCAGTGCCCTGCCGCGGCGATGAGCTCCTCGTAGTCGGCCGCGCGCGTCATGAGCGTCTCCACCTCGGCGGGATTCGCGCAGCTTGATCACGATCATCCAGCCCTTGCCGTAGGGATCGGCGTTGACCAGCCTCGGGCTTCTTGGTGAGCTCGCGCGTTGATCTCGACCACCTCGCCGCGAGAGCGGCGCGAAGAGGTCCGAGACGGCCTTGACGCGACTCGACCACGCCGAAGGTCTTCATCGCGTGACCTTGGCGCCGACCTTGGGCAGCTCGACGAAGACCACGTCGCCCAGCTGCTCCTGGGCGAAGGCGGTGATGCCGACGCGGGCCTCTGTCCCCTCGAGCTTGGCCCACTCGTGCTCGCGCGTGTACCGCAGATCCGCCGGAACGTTCGCCATCATGGCTCTCCTAGCGTCTTCTTGACGTCGCGGAGGGATCGAACGGGGTCTTGACGACGCGGGCCGCGCTGCGCCTCGGCCGCGAATCTCGACGTCGAACTCGGTGCCGACGGCGGCGATGCGCGCTCGGGACGTAGCCCATGCCGATGCAGCGCTCGACGGCGCGGCCGAGAAGGACCCGAGGTGACCACGCCGACGGCGCGCCGTCCGTCGAGCAGGCGGTAGCCGTGGCGCGCCACGGCGCGCTCGACCATCTCGAAGCCCACGAGCTGCGCGCGTGACACCCGCGGCGCGCACGCGCCTCGATCGCCGCCGCGTCCGATGAAGCTCGCCCTTGGCGGGCTTGACCACCCAGCCGAGCCCCGCCTCGAGCGGATTCGTCGTCTCGTCGATGTCGTTGCCGTAGAGCGCGTACTTCATCTCGAGGCGCAGCGTGTCGCGCGCGCCGAGCCCGATGGGCTGGATGCCGTCGCCGCTTGCCCGCGTCCATCGAGCGCGTCCACAGACGCGTCTCGCAGCCGCGCGGCGGGCACGTAGAGCTCGAAGCCGTCCTCGCCCGTGTAGCCCGTGCGCGAGATGAGGCACGGCACGCCGCCACCGCGCCGCTGACGAAGTGGTAGTAGCGGACGCGCCGGTGACGTCCATGTCGGCCAGCCGCTGGACGAGGCCGCTCGGCCTTCGGCCCCTGCACCGCGAGCAGCCCGGTCTCCGCGCTCACGTTCTTCCAGTCGCGCGCCCGTCGGCCATGCCCGTGACCCACGCCCAGTCCTTGTCGATGTTGGAGGCGTTGACCGTCAGCATGTAGTGCTCGTCGGCGAGCCGGTACAGCGTGAGATCGTCCACGATGCCGCCCTCGGGATAGCAGAGCAGCGAGTACTGGACCTGGCCGACGGCGAGCGTCGCGGCGTCGTTGGTCGTGAGCGCTGGACGGCGGCGAGCGCATCCGGGCCCGCGCACCTCGAACTCGCCCATGTGGCTGACGTCGAAGAGCCTGACGCGCGCGACCGCACCGCAGCGGTGCTCCTCGACGATGCCCGTGTACTGCACGGGCATGTCCCAGCCGCCGAAGGGAACCATCTTGGCGCCGGCCGGCGACGTGGACGTCGCGCAGGGGCGTCGCGCTTGAGGAGTAGCCGGGTGTCCGTCATGGCAACTCCATCATCCTAATAGATGGACACCGGGGCTGCAATGGGGAATCACGCCCGGCGCAGTGGAGGAAGGCTTAAACCGGTTTGGGAAGCTCTCCCGTGATCAATGTCCGCCACTTCTTGAACCAGCTTTATGACCAGAGCCCAGCGTCGTTCCGCCCGCTTGCCGTGACGACGCACCAAAGACCGCTACGCCTGTCGAGCCAACTTCCATCTTGTCTTCGGCGTATCCTTGAGCCACTTGCTGTGTTGTCCGGGCGTCGATGATCTTGTAGCGCATGCCGACGATCCAGACGCCAGCCGCCTCGGCCCGTGTCTTCACCGAGCCCGCGCCTCGCGTACAACCGACGCCTGACGTGCCGCCGAGGAGGGATGCTGCCGCGATGTCGCCGAGCGTGCCGCCAGAAAGCCGCTGCTCATCTTCGGCGACTTTCTCGGCGCGGAGGACGTCGAATTTGACGATCCATCGCGTGCTCTGCAACTCACCCTTCTTGAACAAAGCCTGCGCCTTCGTCGGATCACCCACGTTGTCAGGCCAGCTCGATCTCCCGCATCACACTGCCCAGATTGGCGCGCATCGAGGACCTGGAAGTTCGCCTGCGAGCTCGAGCTCCGCGTAGTCCGCGATGTTGTTCGGGGCGTATCGCTGCGTGAACGTCGCGTTGTTGCTCTTCACTTCGCCCGGCAGGATGATGATCGCAGGCCCCTTTGTGGCAACGTTGGCGTAGGTGACCGATTGATACAGCGCCTTGCTGGCGGCCTGATTGGCCCTCGCGGATGCGCCGGTGGCCGGCGCCCGGTCCGCTGGCTGGCGTCCTCCCGTTCCTCCCATAGCGCCGCATCCACTCAAGACGATACTCGCGAGCGCCACCACTGCGCCAATCCACGTCTTACGAATGAACTCCATAGGTTCCTCCCTGCATACACGCATTAGAGATATCAAAGGAATTTTCCCCACGATGCTCTACACTCCGCGATCGAGGCTAGCGATTTGGGCGCCGCATCAACACCGGCACCGCAAAACGCCGTGTAGAGTTGCGATGACGCATCGTTAGCCTGCTCCTTCGTTAACGCCCGCGCCGATGCACTCCGGTGTCCTGACCTGTGAACGTCGCTCCAGACACTTCCACCATCGTCACGATGCGGCCTGCCGGATCCCGGAGTGCAAGCTCGGCGCTCACGCTCGCCTCCTTCAGGCGCACCACGCGGTTGGCACCCTGCTGGGAAAAGACGACCCCCTGGATGGAGTAGTTGCCCTTGTGGCGGGATGGATCTGCAGAGCTCGCCGATGACCGGCAACACGCACGTCCAACGCCACGGCGCCCTGGCTGCCCTTGGGTGCGGGCGACACTTGCCGTCAAGCCGGCCAGCTGCAAATTCTGGCTTACGAGCTGCGGGCGAAGCGCGAGCTTCTCTCAGTCAAAACCAGTCCGTCTGCGCGCGATTCCTCGGCGATGTCGATCACGATCGGTCGTTGTCCTGCAACGGTTCGGGAGCAAGGGGCCTTCAGGTCGTGCCCGGATTTCATCGTCTTTGGCGAACCGCGTCGCCCGGTCTTTTTCCTCCTCGCGTGAGAAGGAAAAGCCGCTCGGGCTGCGTGTGGGCCTCGTCGTAGGAAGGGTCCCGCACGACCTGGCTGCGAAGTGCCGCCTGTTGTTCACGCGCCCAGGTTGGTGGAGATGTGCCCGGGCTGCCGAGGCCCAGATGACGCTGCGGTGCCGGCAGGGAGGCGAGACGAAGTAGAAATCCCCCTCCAGCGACGTGTTTTCCCAGGGCACCCGTCGACCGCCTGTCTCCTGCCGCACAGCAAAACGGGTGCGCTTGAACACCTCCTCGACCTTGAGGCCGGGCTCAGCGAGGTTGCGGAGCGAGTTCTCCGTATAGACCCCGTTTTTCCCAGCACCGTCAGCCGCAACCGAGTCCGGCGCCGTCGCAAAGGCAATGAGGGTGCCCACCAGGGCCTCCATCGGCGCGAGACCGCCAGGCCTTGTCTGCACGCGCGCGACCGTCCGTAGTGTCCGGTTGCGTGCTGAGCCCTCGGCTGGCACTCTGTACGAATGGATTGTTGCGGCACGCATCAAGGATGACAAGATTCAAGCTGGTTTTTCGCATTGCTCATTTCTTGCAGCACCTTCTTTGCTTCAACTCCTTGCGCCGCGACCTGATTCATATCCTCGATATTGGCGTCTACCGGGAGGAGAAAATTCTCCCCTGCACCTGGAGGCCATGGCCGGCATAATAGAACAGGCCAACACCCCCACGCTTGATAGCCATCACCGAATTTCACGGATCGCATCGGACATTTGCCCCTTTGAGGCATTCTCGAGCTTGGTCACGGTAAAGCCAAGCGACCCCAGCGTCGCCGCCATGGCCTGGGCATCGTTCACCGGGTTCGTCAGCGGCGACTGGCGGTAGGCGCTGTTGCCGATGATGAGCGCGATACGCCGCTCTTGCCCAGCCCCTGGGCCAAAGCGCTCCCGACCGAGCCATACCTGGGCAAAGACCAGGAACGAGGCGTACCACCACATGGCTCGCGCCGTCAGTCGGCTTCCCTTCATCGGAGTCGCCCGCCTCCTATGCCTGCACAGTCCTCATTCTAGCCGTAGATCATAAGATACATGGAAACGGGGATTTCCGGTACGGATCCATTTTCTCTTCCCGCTTACTGGCCATTTTGCCTCGCCCCCCGCAGTCCTACCCCCTCTTCTCGACCGCGCGGCCGAACGACCTCGAGGAAGCGTGTCCACGTCCGCGTCGGCCATGGCCAGCGAGCAGCAGCCGAGCCCTCGCTGGGTCAGGAGCGCGTCGTTGAGGAGCGCCATGAAGGTGCGGAGCGGCCGCTCGGCATCCACGGGGCGGCTCGAGCGGTAGTCGGCTGCAGGCGCTTCTTCGTCCAGTGGATCCAGAAGAGCGAGCCGTAGTCCCCGTCACCTGCGCCGGCTGCTTGCCTTTGACAGCATGCGCTTGACGCCGGCGCGAGCCGATCGCCGAGGGCATCGAGCTTCGCGTAGGCTCCGGGGTCAGCTCTGCATCGCGACGCCAGCCGCCATGGTCACCGGGTTGGCGTTGAAGGTGCCGCCGTGGCTGATCCGCCCCTTGCCGCCGCGCGGGTCGTAGTAGTTCATCACCTCGGCGCGGCCGCCGAAGGCGCCGACGGCGAGCCCCGCCGCCGATGATCTTGCCGAGCGTGGTCAGGTCGGGCCGGACGCCGAAGCGCTGCTGCGCTCCGCCCCGTACGCCGACGCGGAACGAGATGACCTCGTCGAAGATCAGCACGATGCCGAGGCGCTCCGTCACCTCTCGCAGGCGCTGGAGAAAACCGTGCTGGGGTGCCAGCAAACCCGCATTGGCCATGCGAGCGGATCCACGATAAGCGCGGCGATGTCCCCTCCCCTGCTTCTCGAGTGATCTTCACGCACGCCCTCGGCGGCGTCGTTCCACGGCAGGACGATGGTGTGCTTGAGCACGGTGTCGGGCACGCCGGCAGAGTACGCGACGGCTTCGGCCGCTTGCGCGAGCCCGACTTGGCGGGATCCGGCGAAACGCTCACCAGCACCCAGTCGTGCGTGCCGGTGGGCGCCTCCCTTGTGAACTTTGCGAGCTTGGCGCGGTTCGTGAAGGTGCGGGCGCGGCGCGCACGGCGTTCATGGTCGCTTTCGGTGCCGGAGTTGGCGAAGCGGACCACCTCCATGCTCGGGATGCGTTCGGTCAAGAGTCCGCCAGCCTGACCTCGTGCTCGCCGGGCCGGTGTGACATGCCGCGTCGCCTGCTCGGCGACGGCCTCGACGACAGACGGGTGCGCGTGGCCCAGGATCAGGCTTCCGTGTAGTTGCCGTTGAAGTCGAGGCGCTCGGCGCCGTCGGCGTCCCAGATGAGCGCCCCCGCGCCGCCCCGCGTGATGAAGAAGGGGTACGGGTCGAATGTAGTGCGGCTGTTGCCGCCCGGCATGACCCGGAGCGCCTCCTCGTACATCTGGCGCGAGCGAGGTCTTGGCCTTGTAGTCGTTGACGAGGGTCTCGAGCGTCATCATGGTGACTCCTTCCTGACTTTCATCGCCCTCTCCTAGGGTGAGGGGAATGGGATCGCATGGTCCAGCTCGCGGCGGTAGGCGCGCAGGAACTCGTATTGGGCCTCTGCCACGCTCGCGCCTGGCGGAAAGCGCAGCCGCTGCCCCGGCTTGACCCTGGGCCACCCGCCCGATATCGAACGAGCATACCGCGCCGATCTTCGTGTAGCCACCCGTGGATTGCCGGTCGGACGATGCAGCACGATGGGCTGGCCGTCGCCCACCACCTGGATGCCGCCCAGCGCCACGCCGTCGGAGATGATGTCGTGGCCGCGCCGTGTGCTCGATTGCGGGCCCCGCGCAGCCGCGCGCCCATACAAGTGATCGCTCTGCGGCGTCTCATCTCGTAATGGCGCGCGTCGAAGAGCGCCGCGATGCTGCGCGCTTGCTGAAGCGGTCGCGTCCTGGGGACCGCGCGCCACGCGCACCGTCGGCGGTCGAGCCGTGTAGTCGGGGATCACCTCGTTACGGACCTCGGCGGGCGCGCCGCCCGAGGGGCGGGCCCGAGCGGCAGGCGGTCGCCCTGCAGGGCGCGCCCCTGGAAGCCGCCCAGCTGGCCGCGAGTGGTCTGAAGAACAGCACCTTGTCTTCCGCATGGTTGACGATGTAGTCGATCTGTTCCGAAAGAGTCGGGGTTCACCGTGTGCAACACCGCACCCGAACCCGAGACACCGAAATACAGCGCGAGGTGGCGAAACGTGTTCCACGCCAGCGTACCGACGCGGTCGCCGGCCTCGATGCCCAGCACCTTCATCGCGTTGGCCACCTGCTTGGAGCGGCGCCGCACCTGCGCGTAGTTGGTGCGGTGGATCGGTCCCTCCACCGTGCGCCCCACGATCTCGGCGTGCGGGTGAAGGTGGCCGCGTGGTCGATCAGCGACGAGATCAACAGCGGGCGGTCTTGCATCAACTGAGCATGGTTTTTGTCTCCCAGGCGCAGTCGACCTCATGCTGCGTCAGGTCCGGATGGTAGGCAGGGGTTCCTGCGCGCCACATCGTCGGAACGGACGATTGAGCGCCCGAGGGTTGCCCCAGCATGGCTTCATCCAGGATGACGAACGCCGTCGCCCCCTCAGAAAGCCAAAGCAATACGTAACTGAACGAAGTACAAT
>ERZ1370068.2268-contig-1424_pt1 | contig 36471 bp, 46 predicted proteins | sample MGYA00561227_ERZ1370068 | MGnify/ENA primary metagenome ERZ1370068 (study PRJEB38410, sample SAMEA6850437) | metagenome | study: Metagenomic assessment of the ecological functions of the soil: analysis of the soil microbiota associated with the... | reverse complement strand
TGCTGCGCTGCTGATACGGCGTCCTCGGCCCGTTACACCGAATGCCGACGCGCCGTGACTCCGACGGAAGCGCCCTCCAGACGGCGGGCCTGTCATCGTCCCAGTTCTACGGTGCAGAACGCCCAGGCAGCGACGCTGACCGAGCTGGTGTCAGGTGCGGCGTGACCGCGATCACCGTATGGGCGCCAGCGCGCTGATCATGGATCCTGACCGACCCCGGGACCGGCGCGCAGATCGAGTAAGTACGCCTGCGGCTGCATGGGCGCAACAGGTCGAATCGATCGGCGACCGGCTGGTCCCGGGGTGGCAGCCGCAAGTACACGACGTGAAAGTCTCGACAACGCGCGTGGGCACCCCAAGCTCGGCCAGGGCACGGCCTCCTGCGTGACCGTTCCTGCGCACGTGGCGGAAGGCCGAATGTCCTGGTGATGTACGGCGACCCTTGACCGATCAACAACGTCGCCACGCTGTTCGGGCCAGGGCTACAACGCGCGTGATGAACCTGCTCGTTCAGCTCTGGGCCGGGCAATGGTGGTGCGCAGGCAGGCGGCACTGCCACCCCGCCGACCAGCGCGCTGACCGAGTTCCATGGCAGCAGTTCGCCCGCGCACCGCAACAGTCAACGCGGTGCTCACCCCCAACGACGAGAACGCGGCGCCGACCATCACCTACCTGCAGCGCAAGGCGTCAGCGGCCAAGACGTTCCCGGTCACCGGCCAGGACGCGACCTCGATCGGGCTGCAGAACATCCCTGCGTGGCGCTCTTCGCAGTGCGGCACACGCGTACAAGCCGATCTGCACCGAGGCCCAGGCGGCGGCTGCGTTGCCGCGCATGTACATGCGTGGGCCGCAGAAGACGCCCCTTTCGGCCGCGCTCGTCAACGGGACGGCCGATGGATCACCACGGCCGGCGTCGGGGCGTGCTGGCGTCGGAAGCTCCTGACGCCCATCGTGGGTCACGCCGACGAACATGAGCCGACCGTCATCGCGGTTTTTCGTGTCGTTTCGCATTTGCGCGGGCGTTCGCCTTGGACTGCACCGCCGCCGGATCGACACTGGGCTCCCCAGGCATGGATCTCCCGGTGTGGTAATACCCAGCCGGTGACAGAGGCGGCGCCCGCTGGCCTGTTGGCGTGCAATGGGCGTCGCCGCCGGCCCCGTCCACCAGCGCGGACAACGGACCCGGCGCGAAGCCACAAAGCAGCGGGGATCGGCAGCGCTGGTCTAAGCCAGGAACCATATCGACTCGACGTCCCGGCAGGCTGGGTGACCAGGCTATCGGCGACAATGGGGCCACATGGGGTTCTGGACGGCTGATGGTCAGATCGCCGGAGATCTGGCTGAGCGCTATGAGATAACTGAATCCGCGTGCGGATTCAACGCACGAAGCCTGGCGTGACGCCAGCGCGTCAGGACTGCCACCAGGTGGACCCAGGTGTCGCGCCGGCTAACTGGACATCGTCCAGAACATGCAGCCCGGCCAACAGCTCCTGTATAGTCGCTCGACGATCGCCGATGGTAGCAGGTGAGGGCGAAGACGCTCGTTGACTAAGTGGTATTCACCATAATGTCGTCCGCTATTATTACGGCTTCGCTCCTCCGAAGTACAGTGTTAGTGGCGGTCGCGGCAGCTAAGTGGTGATGACGCTGGGGAAGCCAGCAGATCGCTGAGCCGATCGCCTTTGAGCCACGCCAGACCGAACAGGGTGCCATCTATCATCCAGTAGTTTACTGGCAGCTTGGGGTCTGGTGATCGTACGAATCATCGACGTCTCTTCCAGTGAGTGACCAATAGTCTTGAGCTTGTACCCGCGGCTTGTCAGCGTCGGCCCATGGGCTATGGTGCATGGGACTTGAATCCCAGTCGGCGTGGAAATCGATTTAATACTATCGGCACGACCCAGTCGCCGCCAGGTAAAACTGGTAAATGAAGTAGAGAACATGATGGCTTGGCGGCAGCAGCAGGAGTGGCGCTCGGAGCGAAACTGATGATGACAGACTCTAGTAGTTAGCGGGCTGATTATCGGCGGCGGCATCACAGCTCGGCGGCGTCACCGACCTGAGAGGCGGCACGCGCCGGGAGGCGGCAGCGATCCGGCGGCAACCCGCTAACTGACCTGATTTGGCCTGCTGGGGCGGTTATGGCAGGAGATCTGGTGTAGTGGCAACGCCATGGTGGAAAAAGCATGCGCCGTCATCAGCGAACACCGACTGATCGTGTGTGTACTGGAAGTCCGCAACTCTGCTGCCCTGAACCGCTTAACCCGGCCCAACTGATTCACCCAGTCGGCAAAGTTCGCTGCATGCCTTCAGCGGTCGAGGCCCTTTTGCGCTTCCCGTCGTGGACTGTCCGTAGGGGCGGATGCCAGCCTAAAGTGTATCAAATCTCCGGATACCTCCTCGTCGAACCCCCGCGCTGGGGTTGGCGGCTGCGTCGCGCCAGGTTGAAGTTCAGCGCGTGGTTCTTGCCGGCCTTTCGAGGCGCCACCATCGCCAGGCTGAGCCATTGTCCCCGGCAGATTGCCAATGGCATCTCGGTCGGTCGCTTGTTCGCCCCGATCGATAGCGTCATCGCGCCCCGGCCCTGGTGGACGGACCTGGCCTTCACAGGTGATCATTTGATATCGAGGCGGCACCAGAGCCTCGCGGTTACTGGGCCCATCATGAGCGGCCGCGCGGGGTGTCGGCTTGCCGTGCAGCGATATGGTGCTGAAAAAGCAGGATGCCCAGAAGTGTAATAATGAGAACTCTCCAGCCACGTCTTCCAGTTATGCGGATCATCCCGGATCGTGCTTATTTTATAGTGTCGCCGTGACATCACGCTGATCTGGAAAACCAGAACTGGCGGTCGCAAGCCTTCGTCGGGGCAGTGCCCTGGCTCGTGTGTTTGCCGTGCTTGGTCCTGTTCGCCGGGGCATCCGGGGCCGAACTGACCCGCCCGCCGCCATCTTAGCTGATCAAAAAGAACGCCGAGGTGGCTGGCGGTAGCATCAACCTGAGCTGATCCATGTGCGGCTCATGAGTAGTTCTTCATAAGCAGTATTCAGAACCGCTGCGGTCCATCTGAAGATCGGATGATCTCCAACCAAATCAGATCTCCCCAGCGCGCAACTCCAACGGCAGCCAGACAAAAAGTGGTAAATATGGTGGCCGCGGTGATCGTAGTGGTGTTTCAACGGTTCAGGTCGGGCGATGTTAGCGCGGTGTCAGTGTTGGTTTGGTCGTCGAGGTGATCCAACGGCCCTGACGTTATCGGCCTCAGCGGCAGAGTGACAGTGAGATCATCGATCTGCCAGCTTGAGGGCGTCGCCGTGACGCTTATCCTGGTTTAGGCGGTGAGACCGACAGAATTGCTGCCCGTAGTCACGTTTCAGGCGGTTGGTGAGCCGGCAGCGGTGGTCACCCCCGCCAACGCAGGAGTATCAGGGGGAAACACGATTGCATCGGCTGGTGCGCGTAATGAGGTTCACGATGCGCAACGTGGATGCGTTTCACGTTGATGGCCCCTGGATGCTGGTAGAGCTAGAACCTGGTCAGATATAGTTTGGTGCTTAGAAAATCAGAAACCCCGGTGCTGGTGTAGGAGCATGAACGTCTGGCTAAAATCTGTTAAGTGGTGACCAATCACAGCTGCTGATGTCTGCCTGCTGGAGGATTCAGGCGCGGTTCAGGTTGGGCTCGCGGCCAGGCTGCCCGTCACGGTAGTCCCTGGCAGGTGCCTCCTGTCAGAGCGCCCCATCAAAGCTTCATGCACAGTATGACGCGTTATCCGGTTTACCTGGTAAGGCTCCAGCGCCACCGGCAGCAGCGCGTCCCAGGCGGCGCTCGTGCGATCAAAGAAGCAGGTTGAGGCGGTTGCACACGCCGAGCCGGTCGAGGCTGTTCGCTGATGATCCCGGCCGCCATGGCGGGATCGGCGGCGGCGTCCAGGTACAGCACGCCGCCGCCGTCGGCGTGCGCGAGGGTGCGCACCCGTGCCGGGCCGCTTCCGCCGCCAGGGCGCGGGTGGTCCTCGCCGCTGCCGCGCAGGATCACCAGCGGGATGAGCCCGGGCGCGCCGGACCAGCTCGGTGGCGGCCTGGCGGTCGGCGGAGCGGACGAGCTGCAGCGCGCCGGGGTCAAGCCCGGCGGCCGCCACCGCCGGCGCGATGACGTGGTCGAACAGTGCCTCCGCCGACCGCAGCGCCGCTCCCCCGGTGCGCAGCACCCCGGCGTTGCGCGACTTCAGCAGCTGGGAGGCGACGTCCACGGTCACGTTCGGGCGGGCCTCGTAGTTGGCGCCGATCACTCCCACCGGGACCCGGCGCTCGGCCAGCCGCAGCCCGCCCGGCAGGTCGCGGACCGGCGTCTCGCCGGGCGGGAACGGGGCGTCGGCCGAGCAGCCCGAGCTGGCGGGCCATCTCCGCGATCCTGGCCCGGTCCAGCCGGAGCCGGTCCAGCAGGCCCTTGCCCAGCCCGGCTTCCTCGCCGCTGGCGACGTCGGCGGCGTTGGCGGCCAGCACGTCGCCCGGCCGCCTCGCCGAGCCGGTCGGCCATGCCCGCAGCGCCTGGTCGATGTCCTCATCCCGGGCGGCGGCCAGGCTCCGGGCGCCTTCCCTGGCTGCCTCACCGCAGGCGGTCACCGCCCTGGCCACGTCGGACACGGGTTCATCCTATGGCCGCCGGGCCGGACGGCTCAGAACAGGATGGAGGCGAAGGTGGCGGTCTCGGTGAAGCCCACCCGCCGGTAGGCGGCCCGGGCCGGGGCGTTGAAGTCGTTGACGTACAGCGACACCACCGGCGCGACGTTGCGCAGCGCCTCGGTGACCACCGCGGCCATCCCGGCCGCGGCCAGCCCGCGGCCGCGCAGATCGGGACGGACCCAGACCCCCTGCACCTGGCAGGCGAGCGGGGTGATCGACCCGATCTCCGCCTTGAACACCACCTGGCCGTCCTCGATCCGGGCGAAGGCGCGGCCCATGCCCGATCAGCTCGTTCACCCGGGCGCCGGTAGGCTGCCGCCGCCGTCGGGTCCCACCGGGGAGACGCCGACCTCCTCGGTGAACATCGCCACCGACGCGGGCAGCAGGATGCCCAGCTCGTCGGGGCGGACCCGGCGCACCAGCGGGTCGGGCTCACCTGCGGCGGGCCGGAGATGGCCATCACCGGCTGCGTGGCCCTGATCTCACGTGGCCGCCCCAGTACGGCCGCAGCAGCTCCCACAGGCCCAGGACGTCCGCCGCCTAGCCCGACGATCGACGAGCAGCGGCGGCCCAGCAGCCGGGCGCGCCCGGCGAAGGCCGTGATCGCGGCGGGCGTGGCGGCGACCGGTACCAGGTTGGCGCCCGCGTAGCACAGCGAGACCAGCCTGCCCGCCGGACTGGTAACCCCAGATCTGCGCCGCCCAGCCGGGACGGGTCCAGCCCAGCCTCGCGTACCCGGGAGCTGATGAACACGTTGACCACCGGGTCGCGGTCGCACAACTCGATGACTTCGTCGCGATCGCGGTTGTCGAGCAGGCGCAGCGACGACGATCGCCACGTCTTGGTGCGCAGCACCCTCCAGCGTATCGGCCCGGCGGCGCGCGAGGGTTACAACCCACCCGTTATCGCGTCCCGCAAGTCACGGCACCCTCAGCTGACTGCGGCGGGGAGCGGCGTCGCCGGGCAGACCGCGTTCACCAGGCCGGGCCTGCTGGGCAGCGCCCGGTCGCCAGGTAACGGTTGAGGTAGCCGTCGACGCAGGTGTTGGGGGCTGGACCAGCGACTGGCCGTGGTTGCCGCCGCGCAGCACCACCACCATCCGGGCCGTGGCAGCAGCTTACGGGCCACCAGCGCGCCCGCGTAGGGGGTCGCCGCGTCCAGCGTGCCCTGGATCATCAGGATGCCCGGCAGCCCCGCGCCGCGGATCTGCAGTGGACGGGCTGGGCCCTGCACCGGCCAGAACGCGCAGGCGGCGTTGAACCAGGCGTTGTCCCAGGCCTCGAACGGCGCCGTCCGGTAGACCCGCCTGGTGTCGGCGTCCCATTTCGCCCAGTTCCGCGGCCAGTTGACGTCGCTGCACTGCACCGCGTTGTAGACCGCGAACAGGTTCTCGTTCCGTTCTGCGTCCCAGCGCTCTGGTACGCGCCGGCCATGGGGCCGTTGTCGTGCTGGCGGAGGTAGGGCGGCCAGCGCGGCGGCCAGAGCCCGGCCACACGGCGTTGGTGTAGCCGCCCACCAGGAAGGTGTCGTCGAACTCGTCGGGGCCGATCATCGGGCCGGTCGGGCCGGCTGATCGGGTGGGCCTCGAGCTTGGCCCGCGCCCGGTACCACGCCTGCTGGACCTGGGCCTGGTGGAGCCGAGGTGGTAGACGCGCGTCGTGAGCGGCGATCCAGGAGAAGAACGCCCGGATCCTGCCCTCGAACGCGTAGTCCTGGTCGATGTTGTCGGCGTACCAGACGCCCTGCGGGTTCACGACGCTGTCGAGCACCATCCGGCGCAGCCGGTGCGGGAACAGGGTCGCGTACACCTGTCCCAGGTAGGTGCCCCAGGAGTAGCCGAAGTAGCTGATCTTCTGCTGGCCCAGGGCGGCCCGGATGGAATCCATGTCCCGCGCCGTGTCGGCCGTGGTCATGAACGGCAGCAGCCAGCCGTACCGGCGCTCGCAGTCTACGGCGTAGCTCTTCGCCCGCGCGAGCAGCACCTGCTCGGCATGCGGCGTTCGCCGGGATGTAGTCGGGCCGCACCCCGGCGAAGAAGCTGGGGTCACAGTGCAGGGCGGGGACGCTGGAGCCGACGCCACGCGGGTCGAAGCCGATGATGTTGTACTCGGAGGCCACGGTGGGGTCCAGGCCGCGTGGCGACCTCCGCGCGCCAGCGACAGGCCGCTGGCGCCCGGCCGCCCGGGTTGACGAGCAGGTCAGCCCTGCTGCTGGCGCGGCCGGGGCGGTGGCGGGCACCTCGACAGCGGCCAGGGTGATCTTCCGCCCGGCCGGGTGGCGGTAGTCGAGCGGCACCTGCAGGCTGGCGCACTGCATCCGGCACCGACTGCACCGGGCAGGAGACGCCAGCGCAGCTCGCCTGCCTGGCCCGTCGCGCCTCGCCGGGCTCGCGGCCGGCGACGAGGCGGGTCCGCCCGGCTGCCGCTGACCTGCCGGACGTGCAGCCGACGGCGGCGATGGCGCAGGCAAGGGCCCCGGCGATGAACGCGGCCGGGCGCGCGACGGCAGAGCTTCGTTCGGCATGGCAGCCATCTTGCCCGACGCCGGGAGGTGCGTTCGCCGGGCTGGCCTCATCCCGGGCCGCGCCGCCCGGGCTCCGGCAGCGCGTGGCGGTTCAGGAGACGCGATGAGCGTGCGCTGGCTGGCCGCCCTGGCTGCCGGCGCCACGGCCGCCTCGGCCAGCTTCATGGCCTCTCGATGAGGGTCTCCACGATCTGGGACTCGGGCACGGTCTTGATGACCTCGCCCCGCACGAAGATCTGCCCCTTGCCGTTGCCGGACGCCACCCCCAGGTCGGCCTCGCGCGCCTCGCCGGGCCCGTTGACCACGCATCCCATGACCGCCACCCGCAGCGGCACCTCCAGGCCCTCCAGGCCCGCGGTGACCTGGTCGGCCAGCGTGTAGACGTCCACCTGGGCGCGGCCGCAGGACGGGCAGGACACGATCTCCAGGCCGCGCTCGCGCAGGCCGAGCGACTCCAGGATGGCGATGCCGACCTTGACCTCCTCGACCGGCGGCGCCGACAGCGACACGCGGATGGTGTCCCCGATGCCCTCGGCCAGCAGCGCGCCGAACGCGACCGCCGACTTGACGGTTCCCTGGAAGGCGGGTCCCGCCTCGGTGACGCCCAGGTGCAGCGGGTAGTCGCACGCCTGCGCGAGCTGGCGGTAGGCGCTGATCATCACCACCGGGTCGTGGTGCTTGACCGAGATCTTGATGTCGGTGAACCCGTGCTCCTCGAACAGGAGCACTCCCAGAGGGCCGACTCCACCAGCGCCTCGGCGGTGGCCCGCCCGTACTTGGCGAGCAGCCGCTTGTCCAGCGAGCCCGCGTTGACGCCGATCCTGATCGGCACCCCGCGCCGGACGCCGCCCGGCGATCTCGGCGACCTTGTCGTCGAACGCCTTGATGTTCCCCGGGTTGACCCGCACCGCGGCGCAGCCAGCGTCGATCGCGGCGAACACGTACTTCGGCTGGAAGTGGATGTCGGCGATGACCGGGATCTGCGACTTGCGGGCGATCTGCGGCAGCGCGTCGGCGTCGTCCTGGGAGGAACGGCCACCCGCACGATCTGGCAGCCGGTGGCGGTCAGCTGGCGATCTGCTGCAGTGTCGCGTTCACGTCGGCGGTCAGCGTGGTGGTCATCGACTGGACCGACACCGGGGCGCCGCCGCCCACGGGCACCGCGTGCTTGCCCTGGCCCACCATGATCTGGCGGGACTTGCGGCGGGGCGCGAGCGGCTCGCGGGCAGGCTGGGGCATGCCAAGGTCTATCGTCATGACGCTCGTTGCCTCACTGGATGATGTGAACCGGGTTGACGAGGTCGGCCATGATCAGGAGCAATCCGAAACCTACCAGCAGGGCAAACACCCCGACGCTCACGGGTACCAGCCGCCGGAAGTCCACCGGGCCGGGATCGGGCTTCCCGCGCAGCCTGGCCAGCCAGGCACGGCACCGTTCGTAGATCACGATGGCCAGGTGCCCGCCGTCCAGCGGGAGCAGGGGCAGCAGGTTGAACGCGCCGACGAAGATGTTCAGCGAGGCGACGATCAGCATCACCAGCGCGACCCTGGCCTGCCAGCCGATCGGGGCGGCGACCACCTGGCCGGTCACGTCCGCGGCGCCGACCACGCTGGTGACCTGGCCGCCCGGGGTGTTGGCGCGGTCCTTGGCGAACAGGTCCGGGACCGCCCTGGGCAGGCTGGCCACCACCCTGGCCGACCCGGCCAGGATCTGGCCGAACTTGCCGCCCGCGTAGGTGACGGCGCTCAGCGGCCCGGTCCGCTGGAACACGACGACCGGCGAGACGCCCAGGTATGACCCCTGGCGGCCGTGGATGACGGCCAGCGAGGGGTGCAGGGTCAGCTGCCGCCCGCCGCGCTCCACGGTGACCGCGACCGGCTGGCCTACTGAGCTGGCGGCGGAGGACCTTGCCCATCTGGGTCCAGTTCCGCACCGGCACTCCCCGCGACGGCGATGATCTTGTCTCCGGCGCGGATGCCGACCTGCTTGGCGGGCGAGGCGGGATTCGACGGCTTGCAGGCCGCGGTCAGGCTGGACGGCACGCAGGTGTCGATGGCCCCGACGGCGGTCGAGGTGCCCGCGGCCGGCCAGGCCGATCCCGATCGCCAGCGCGAACAGCAGCACGAAGGCCAGCACGAAGTGCATGAACGACCCGGCGGCCAGCACGATGATGCGCTGCCAGCCGGGCTGGCGGCGGAACGAGCGCGGCTCGTCGGCCGGGTCGCACGTCCTCCAGCTCGGTCATGCCGACGATCTTCACGAAGCCGCCGACCGGGATCGCCTTGACCCGTACTCGGTCTCGCCCTTCCGGCGCGACCAGAGCGTCTGGCCGAACCCCACGAAGAACTGGGTGACCTTCATGCCGAACTTCTTGGCCGTGACGAAGTGACCCGCCTCGTGCAGCATGATCGAGAAGAGCAGGGCCACGACGAAGATGAGGATGCCGAGGAGGAAGCTCATCCGGCGGAATCTCCTCCGGTTGGCCGCATCCATGGCATGCTGACGCGGCGGCGCTGCTTGCTGGTCAGTTCCCGGGCCCGGTCCCGCGCCCACCGGTCAGCGGCAAGCACGTCTGCCAGCTGGGCGGTGTCCCCGCGCGGCCGTCATGCTCCGAGACTACCTGGGCGACGATGTCGACGATCCCGGTGAAGGCGAGCCGGCCCGCCAGGAACGCATCGACGCACACCTCGTTGGCCGCGTTGTAGGTGGCCGGGGCGGTGCCTCGGCCGACCCCGCCTCGCGGGCGATGCGGACCGCCGGGAAGGCCTGCTCGTCCAGCGGCTCGAAGGTCCAGGTGTGGGCGGTGGACCAGTCCACCGCCGGGCGCGCGCACCGGCGACCCGGTCCGGCCAGCCCAGCGCGAGCGCGATCGGGATCCGCATGTCGGGCGGGCTGGCCTGCGCGATCGTCGACCCGTCGGTGAACTCGACCATCGAGTGGACCACCGACTGCCGGTGCACCACCACCTCGATCGCCGTCGAAGCCGATCCCGAACAGCAGGTGGGCCTCGATCACCTCCAGGCCCTTGTTCACCAGCGTCGCGGAGTTGATCGTGATCGACCGGCCCCATGTTCCAGGTGGGGTGGGCGAGCGCCTGCTCCGGCGTGACCTGCTCCAGCTCGGCCCGGCTGCGGTCGCAGGAACGGCCCGCCGCTCGCGGTCAGCACCAGCCGGGCCACCTCGACCGGCGGACCCGCCGCGCAGGCACTGCGCGATCGCGGAGTGCTCGGAGTCGACCGGGACGATCTGGCCCGGCCGGGCCAGGCTAGCCACCAGCGGGCCGCCGACGATCAGCGACTCCTTGTTCGCCAGGGCCAGCACCCGCCCGGCGCGCAGCGCCGCCAGGGTGGCGGCCAGGCCGCTGAACCCGGTCACCGCGTTGAGCACCGACGTCACAGGGCCAGGCGGCGGCCTCGGCCACGCCGTCCGGCCCGGCGAGCACCTTCGGGTGCGGGCGGGCCCCTGCGCGCGCAGGGCCTCGCCGACCGCGGCGGCGGCCTGCTCGCGCTCGACGGCCACCACCTCGGCCCCGAACTCGATCGCCTGGCTGGCCAGCAGGCCGGGATTGCCGCCGCTTAGCCGCCAGCCCGGCTATCCGGAACCGGTCCGGGTTGCGCCGGATGACGTCGGCGGCCTGGGTGCCGATCGACCCAGTCGAGCCCAGCAGAACGACGCTGCGTGGGCCGCCACGGGAGGAATCCACCCCGCTATTGTGCCCGGTATGCGCCATCCGCCCGCGTGGGCCCACCGGCACCCGCGGGCAGGCTGGCCCGTTACGCGCGCGCTGAACCGCAGACGCTGGGGCTTCGACCGATGCTGCGCCAGCGGCCGCTGGCGCATCACTGGCGCAGCGGCCGCGGCGCTACCCGGCAATCGGTGCCGCCGACCGCTCCCAGTCCGGGCGCAGCGGCATCCCCGAGCGGCCCGCCGCGTCGAGCTTGACGCCGAGGATCTGGTGCAGCGCGACCACGTTGCGCTCGAAACCGAGCCGCGAGCCAGCCATGTACAGCCGCCACACCCGCGCCGTGCCCGCACCGACCTCGGCGACCGCCTCGTCCCAGTGGGCGTCGAGGTTGGCGCACCACCCGGCCAGGGTCAGGGCGTAGTGCTCGCGCAGGTTCTCCTCGTGCCGGATCTCGAACCCGGCGTCGTTCATCCTCGACACCAGGTACCCGGGGCCTTCCAGCTCACCGTCGGGGAACACGTACCGGTTGATGAAATCCCAGGACGCGGCCGGACTCGCTGTCGTCCGGCCTGGTGATGCAGTGGTTGAGCAGCCGCCCGCCCGGCTTCAGCTTGCCGTGCAGGAACGAGAAGTAGGTACGGCAGCTGCGCCTTGCCGATGTGCTCGGTGAGGCCGATCGAGCTCACCGCGTCGAAGCCGCCCTCCGGCACGTCCCGGTAGTCGAGGTGGCGCACCTCGGCCAGGTCGGCCAGCCCGGCGTCCTCGATCGCCCGCTGCGCCCAGGCGGCCTGCTGCGCGGACAGGGTCACGCCCGAGCGCCTTCACGCCGTACTCGCGGGCGGCGTGGCGCACCATGCCGCCCCAGCCGCAGCCGACGTCCAGCAGCCGCATGCCGGGCCGCAGGCCCGAGCTTCCTGGCCACCAGGTCGTAGCTTGCAGTCCTGCGCCTCCTCCAGCGTCGCGTCCTCGCGCGGGAAGCAGGCGCAGGTGTAGGCCATCGACGGCCCGAGCACCCACTCGTAGAAGGTGTTGGACACGTCGTAGTGGTGAGAGATCGCGCTGGCGTCACGGCGCCTTGGTGTGGCGCCGCCCGACCAGCCAGCGGCGGGTCACGCGCACCTCCTGCGAGGGCGGCGGCACCCTGGGAAGAGCAGCTTCGGGCCGCCCAGCTGGCCCAGCAGGCGCAGCCGTTCCGGCATGCCACTGCATCTGCTGTACCTGGGTCAGCCGGGCGAGGGCGGTGTACATGTCCCCGTCGACGTCGATGTGCCCGGAGACGTAGGCGCGGGCCAGCCCGAGCGAGCCCGGCGCCTGGGCCAGGTAGGACAGGGCCACCGGCGAGCGCACCGTGATCCGCACCGGCGCGCCCGCGGTGCCTGACACTGCTCCCGTCGTAGGCGCGGAACTCCACCGGGGCGTCCGGCCCCGCCATCTTCTCAAACACCTCGGCCAGCGCCATGCCGCCCATCCCTTCGCTCACTGCCCGTCGCTCACTGCCCGCGGACGCACTTCTCGTACAGCCCGGCCAGCCGCCCGGCGCCGTCGTACTCACGCTTGAGCGCCGCGTAGGCCGGGCCGTTGTAGTGCTCCCAGAACTGCTCCGGCGAGTAGAACGACGTCGAGTACAGGCTCTTGCGGCCGCCGAGCGCGGCGACCTCCGACTTCCACCCGGCGGTTGTAGTGCCCGTCCGAGCGCCCGGGGGCAGGGGCACGGTTCCCCAGAACCCGAAGTTCACATACACCTCGCCCGGCCTGCAGGGGTAGAGCGGCCAGGGACTGGTTCCCGCGCAGGCGCAGCGGGCACAGCCACACCGGGCTCATGCCCACCTCGGCGGCGAGGAACCGCGCGAAGCGCGGCGCCGCGCTCCAGCGGGATCTCCACGTCCTGGATCACCGCCTCGCGCGGCGGCTGGCCCCGGCTGGCGTTCAGCGTCTCCCAGAGCCGGTAGCGCCGGTCGAGAGGCGACCAGCGCCCGGTAGACGTCCGACCGCCGGTAGCGGCGCGGCCAGGCGCGGCGGATCGCCGGGTGCTGGACGCCGAACGGGCGCGAGCACCAGAACCAGTCGGTGTCCCAGCGCCAGAGGTAGTCGCGGATGGTGAGGAAGTCCTCCCGCGGCCCGCGCAGCGAGCGGTAGTAGATGCGCTGGCCGGTGTAGTCGCTGACCCAGGGGCGGCGTCGATGTACGCGCCGACCGTCAGGTAGATCTCATCCGGGCTGAAGACGGTCCCGTCGACGAAGTCCGCCCGGTGCCCGTGCAGGCCGCCGCTCGGCCGCGATCTGGCCGACGGCCTCCATGCACGCCTCCGGGCTGGCGAAACGGAAGTGCCGCAGATGCACGTAGGGCTGGACCGGCTCCAGCTCGATCGTGAGCGAGAGGGCGTAGCCGAGCGTGCCGTAGGAGTTCGGGAAGCCGTGGTACAGCCCGGCGTGCTCGCCGCCGGGGGTGGCGGTGACGACCCGCCCGTCCCCGGTCAGGATCTCCATCTCGGTGACGGACTCGTGGGGCAGGCCGTTGCGCAGGGACGTGGACTCGATGCCGAGCCCGGTCACCGCGCCGCCGAGCGTGATCGTCTTCAGCTGGGGCACCACCAGCGGCATCAGGCCGTGGCGCAGGGTGGCGTCGGCCAGGTCCTCGTAGGTGGTCATGCCGCCGACGACGGCCAGGCGGGCCCGCGGGTCGACGTGCAGCACCCGGGTGAACGCCGACACGTCCAGGCCGCCGGTGGCCGTGCCGGCGCCCGGTCCCGGCTCCAGGCCGTCCGGCCGGGCGGGGGTCGCGGAACCGGAACAGGTTGGAGGTGCGCTTGGCCAGCCGGACCGGGCTGCCCGGCGGGAGGGCCGCGTAGGCCCGGCTGATCGCGGCCACCGCCGCCTGGTGCTCGCGCCAGCACCGGCGGCGGAAGCCCGGCACCGACGCGGTGGCCGCGGTGGCCACGGTGGCCGAGTCTCGTTGCCCTCCATCTGCGGCGTTGGTCACGCCACCCTCCTCCGCTCGCGGCAGCCGGTCTCCCAGTGAGAATGAACGCTCCGGGCCGGGTCGGCAAGTCCCGCGTCCGCCCGGACGGACGGCCCGGAAGACCATTCGCGGGGCTTCCGGCCGCTTATTCCCCGGCCGCCGCTTCACCCGGCTGCGGGGCCCGGCGCGTCCGCGTAGCTCCGCTCGACCTCCTCCGGGCTCATCGGCAGCCGCGCCGCCGACGGCGGCACCCCGGCATCGAGGATCTCGCGCAGCAGCAGCGCCATCGAGTAGCCCGGGTCGCAGGCCAGCGCCCGGTCGATCGCGATGCTGGCGAGCGCGCCGTCGCCGCACTGCCAGGCGGTGAACGCGAGCAGCGCCGCCGGAGCGGGCACCCATGCGTCGGCCGCGCTACGCACCAGGTCGGTCCACAGCCGCCGGTGCGCATCGCGGTGCTCGGGCTCCATCCGTGCCCACGCGTCGTCACGGACCGGCAGCTGCGCCAGGCTGACCACCAGCCAGGCGGCGAGATCGTCGTCGGTGATGGCGCCGCCGTCGCGGTAGCGGGCGATCGCGGCCCTGACCGCGCGCCGTCCTTCGCTGATCACCAGGCGCAGCGGGTTGCCGCCCCGCCCGGCCGCCTCATCGACCAGGGCGGCCGCCCGCGCGCATGCCCGCTGCGTCGCCTGGTCCCTGGCCGTGGCACGCTCGCCGGTGAGCGGGGCGAGGGTGCGCTCCAGCGCCGCCCGGTCCGGGTAGGCGGCCAGGCTACGACCGCGGACATCACCGCGGTCACCGGGTGGGAGCCGGTGTCGAACGGGACCCCCTCGGCGGGACAGCAATTCACGTCGCGGCACAGGTAGGACCAGTAGCGGCCGTCCTCGACCCGTAACAGCTCCCGTGGCGCGAGGCCGCGCCGCCGGGCGGCCGCGGCGAAGGCGTCGATCACCGGGGTGACCAGCCTGCCCTGGCCGTACCCGACGGCGATCACGGTGGTAGCCCGTCGCCCGGCCAGGACGGCCACGGCGTGATCGGCGATCCGGCGCGCCGCCCCGGCGTGCGGGAGGGTCGGGCAGGTCGTAACGGAATCGAGCCTGATCCGGCTCCGCGGGCCGTCGCGCCGATCACCACCAGGCTCCGGGCCGGATGGAACCCGAGCAGGTGGGGAACGGCGGCGAGGACGTCGGCGGGAGAACTCAGCCGTACCCGGGTCATCCCGAGTAGGCCCTGGCGTGCGGGGCGCTGCGCCCCGTGGGCGGTGTGCTGTCCATGCCGCCAGGCTGCGCCCGCGGCCGGGCCGGTACGGGCGAGGAAACCGCCATCTGTGGACCGGGGGCCCGACGTCATGCCGTGGCGTCCACAGCCGGCGTGCCGGGGTCTTGACTCAGTGCTGCGCCGGTTAGGGACGCTGGCGGTTACCGGGGATTCCGCGGGATCAGGCGGGCTGGCCCTGCCCGGGGGCTGGGCCTCGAGGAACCGGGAGACCAGCCGCGGATCACGGTCGCCATCGAGAAGCCGTGCTCGCTGCACCATTGCCGCAGCTGGGCGTGCTGCTCGAGGAGAACCGGACCGGTACCATCTGCTGCTCGGAGGCCTGCGGCGGCGGCGTCCCGAGACGATGGTCACAGCCGGCCTCAAGCTCCGGGTCCAGGGTCACGTTGTGCCGGAGCAGCGTCGCCACCGGGACCCGCCGGGCCATGCGGGCGGTGCCAGCCCGGTCACCTGGCCCGGTTCGAGCCGCGCGCAGCAGCCATGCGTAAACCAGGTCCCGGTCCGTCTCCGGCACCGCGGAAAGCGCCTTCACCAGCAGGTCGACAGGATCCTTCGGGGCATCCTGGCCGGGAGACGGGGCCGGGTCGGGGGGCGTCGTGGGCATAGTGGCTCCTGGTCGGGTACGCGAAGCGATATCGGATGTGCGATATCACGATATCAGCTGGCTGGACAGTTTGGATACGGCCCGCACAGCACTGCTCAGCCAGCCGCGGGCAGTAGCCGACCGGGGCAGCTGGCCCGCCTTCAGAGATGGCCTTACAGGGTGGCGGCTGTCAGAGAGTGGCTCTCCGGGGTGGCCTTCAGAGGCTGACGCCCAGGAGGGCGTCCGCGGCGTCCCGGACGAGCAGGGCCGCCGCGCGCGCATCCGGCGGCAGGACCGGCGCGCCGATGACCTCGTCCGCCCAGCGGTCGATCGCGGCGAGGGCGCCCGGGCGCGTCCAGGTCGTCGGCCATCCGCTCGCGCACGGCGGCCAGCACGGCCTCCGCCGCCGCCAGCGTGCCGGGCTGGGACGCCAGGTCCTGGGCGCCAGGCTGGGACGCCCCGGCGGCGGTACCGGCTCCGGCAGGGACGCACCGGCGGCGATACCGGGTCCAGCGCGGATACCGGTTCCGGCGCAGATGCCAGCGGCCGGCCCACGGCGGCCCGCCAGCGGGCGAGCCGCTCCTCGGCCGCCGCCAGCCCCGCCGCCGTCCAGTCCCAGTCGTCGCGGTAGTGGTGGGCGAGGATGGCCAGCCGGATCGCCATCGGGTCGGTGCCGTCGGCCAGCAGCGATGACACGAACACCAGGTTGCCCAGCGACTTGGACATCTTCTCGCCGTCCAGGCCGACCATGCCCGCGTGCACGTAGTGGCGGGCGAACGCCCGCACCCGCCCTCCCGCCGGCGTGCAGGCCGTCGCCGAGCGCCACCCGCGCGTGGGAGGCGCTCATCTCGTGGTGCGGGAAGATCAGGTCGGACCCGCCCGCCTGCACGTCGAACACGCGGCTGAGGTACTCGGTGGCGATCGCCGCGCATTCCACGTGCCAGCCCGGCCGCCCGGGACCGAACGAGGAGGCCCAGGACGGCTCCCCCGGCCGGGCGGCCAGCCAGACCAGGGCGTCGAGCGGGTCCTTCTTCCCGGGCCGGGCCGGATCGCCGCCGCGCTCGGCGAAGAGCACGGCCATCGTCGCCGGGTCGAGCCGCGACACCGAGCCGAACTCGGGATCGGACGCCCGTGAGAAGTAGAGATCACCCTCCAGCTCGTAGAGCGACCCGCGCTCGGCCAGCCGCCGGGTGAGCTGCTCGATGACCGGCAGCGCCTCCACGGCGCCGACCAGGCGGGTCGGCGGCAGCACCCGCAGCGCCTCCATGTCCGCCGCGGTAGCGTGCGATCTCCCGGTCGGCGAGCTCACGCCAGTCTTCGGCGTCGCGGGCCGCCCGCTCCAGCAGCGGGTCGTCCACGTCGGTGACGTTCTGCACGTAAATCACGTTGTGCCCAGCGTCGTGCCAGGCCCGGGCCAGCAGATCCCAGGCGACGATAGGTCGCCGCGTGGCCGATGTGCGTCGCGTCGTAGGGGTGATGCCGCACGCGTACATGGTCGCCGTCGGTCGAGCCGCCGCCCGCACCAGCTCACCGGTCGCGGTGTCGTGGACGTACGGCTCCGGGCCCCGTCCCGGCAGGGGGAATGCGTGACCGCGCGCCAGGAATCCATGGGCGCAGGTTATCTGCGGCCCGCCAGGCTCGCCCGCCGTGGGCGGCGGGCAGGTGGCGCGCAGCGCCGGGATGAGCCGTGCGCGCGGCCGCCTGCTCGAACGCGTACGCCAGCGCGATCAGCCTCGGCTCGCTCCACCGCGGGCCGATGAAGGACAGGCCGACCGGGAGCCCGGAGACCGCGCCAGCCGGAACCGAGATGGCCGGGTAACCCGGCCACCGCGCGCCGGACCCGAGGTGTGAAAGACGTCGTGGTCGCCGAGGTGGTAGTCGGTCAGCCAGGCCGGGTTGGCGGTCAGCGCGACGACGGCGTCCAGCCGGTGGGCGGTGAGCGGGCCGTCCAGGGCCTCCCGGGCGCGGCTGGCCGCCTCCTCCCGCGCGGCCAGGTAGCCAGCGTCGGCCAGGTCGCCGCCGGTGGCTTCCGCCTGCTCGAACAGCTCCTGGCCGAACCGGGCCAGCACCGCGCCCGCCGTGGTCACGTGTTGTAGGCGATGAGCTCGGCCAGGGTGGCCGGGTGCTCGCCGGGCAGCGCCGCCAGGTAGGCGTTGAGGTCATGCCTGAACTCGGTCAGCATGGCGGCGAGCTCGGGCTCCTCGATCTGGTCAGCCCCGGGCAGGTCCACCGGGTCGACCAGGTCGGCGCCGAGCCCGAGCCAGCTGGGCCAGGGCCGCCTCCAGCACGGCGGTGGTGGCGGCACCGGCCGCCTGGCTGCCCTCCGCCACACGCCGATGCGGGCCCCGGCCAGCGCGCCCGGGTCGAGGTACGCGGTGTAGTCGCCGGGCTGGTAAGCCGCGGCCGCGGTGGCCGGGTCACCCGGGTCGGCGCCTGACCATCGCGGACAGCAGCGCCGCGGCATCCGCCACGCTGCGCGTCATCGGGCCAGCGGTGTCCTGGGCCAGCGATACCGGGACGATCCCGCCCCGGCTGACCAGGCCGAGCGTGGGCTTGAGGCCGACGACCCCGCAGGCACTGGCCGGGCAGACGATGCTGCCGTCGGTCTCGGTCCCGACCGCGACCGCGGCCAGCCCGGCCGCGGCCGCCACCGCCGAGCCGGAGCTGGAGCCCGACGGGTTCCGGTCGAGCGCGTGCGGGTTGGCCGCCTGCCCGCCGAGCGTGCTCCAGCCGCTGGTGGGATGGGAGGAGCGGAAGTTGGCCCACTCCGACAGGTTCGCCTTGCCGAGGATCACCGCCCCCGCCTCGCGCAGCCTGGTGACCAGCCAGGCGTCGCCCTGCTCGGCCCCGGCGAGGGCGGGTGACCCGGCGGTGGCGGGCATTCCCTGACCGCGATGTTGTCCTTGATCAGGACCGGGATGCCCGCCAGCGGGCGCGCGGGCGCCCCGCTGGCCCGGGCGTCGTCGCTGGCCTGCGCCTCGGCGGGCGCGTCGCCGCTGACCGTGATGACCGAGTGCAGCAGCGGGTCCAGGCGCTCGATCCGGCTCAGGTAGAACTCGGTCAGCCCGCGCGCGGTGAGGGTGCGACCGCCAGCGCTCCCGCGAGCGCCGGCGACGGTGGCCCCGGCGGCGTCGATGGCGGTGCCCGGGATCGGCTCGCTCACGGCTGGCGGCTCCGGCATGGAGGAAGGATAACCGCCTCATCGCGGCTCGGTGATCATGGCCGGGCGGCGCCGGGACGCCGCTGATCAGGCAGAGGCCGCCTGATCAGGGGAGCCGGGAGACGTGGCCGTGCAGGGCCGCGTAGCCCACGAAGGCGACCGCGTCGATCAGCGCGTGGGCGACGATGAACGGGGTCACCCGCCGCCACCGGTAGAACAGGATGCCGAACACCACGCCCATCGCGGCGTTGCCGAGGAACCCGCCGAGCCCCTGGTAGAGGTGGTACGACCCGCGGAGCACCGCGCTGAGCGATGATCGCGTGGGCCGGTGTCCAGCCGAGCTGATCCAGCCGCCGCAGCAGGTACGCGAGGACCACGATCTCTTCCAGGATCCCGTTCTGCAGCCCGCTTGAGGATGAGCACCGGGATCCGCCACCACACCGGCGGGCAGGCTCTCCGGGACCACGTTGAGGCTGACCCCGAGGTGGAACGCCGTGATGTAGAGGCCGAGGCCCAGCCCGCCGATGACCGCCGCCAGGGCCGCGCCCCGGGCCAGGTCGCTGGCCGGCCGGGTCGCGTCCAGGCCTATATCTGACGGCGATTCGCCCGACCTGGCCATCAGGTAGAACACCAGCGCCACCGGGGCGAGCGTGACCAGGATGTTGGCCAGCTGCAGCGAGAGGTCCAGCCAGGGGCGGCCCGGTGCCAGCGACCCGATCAGCAGCGCCTGCTGGTGGCCCAGCGCCTTGCGGGCCGTGAGCGACCCGATCAGGCTGATGATCGCCAGCAGCGCCGCTGGCGCCGAGCGACACCGCGAAGACGACAACGATCTCCCAGCCCAGCAGCCGCCTCGTGAGTGGCGGGAGGCCGGCTTCCTGCCCCGGTGAGCACGTCTGGACTCTATAAGGCAGGTACCTGCGAGCCGTCCGCCCGAAGCCTGCCTGGAGTCAATCTGAGCCAATCTGCAGTAGGCCTAGAGCCAGCCTGCGAGCCTCAGGCCCCGGCGGCGGAGACGATCGCGTCGGTCACGAAACCGAGCGCCAGCCCCAGCAGGATCCCCCAGGCGACCAGTTCCTTCAGCCTGGTGGCCCGCGCGACGGCCAGGAGCTCGATCACGACGTACAGGATCGGAGTCGGCCGCCAGGCCGAGGAAGGCGATGGTCGAGCAGGGGCGCGGTCACCTGCATGCCGACGATGGTGCCCACGAAGGTGGGGCCGCCGCCGATGAGCCCGAGCAGCGCCAGCCGCCCCCAGGACGCGCCGCTCCTCGGCCGCCGCCAGCGGCGCCACGATGCCGAAGCCCTCCGTCGCGTTGTGCGCGCCGAACCCGATGACCAGCAGCAGCGCGAGGCTGAGCTGGCCCGCCGCCGCGGAGGCGCCGATGGCCAGGCCCTCGCCGAGGTTGTGCATGCCCGATGCCGACCGCGATGAGCATCGACAGCCCGGCGGCCCGGGCCCGGGCGGCGTCCGGCACCAGCCGGGATCAGGGCCGCGCTGTGCCGTCGCCGCGCCCGGCCCCTCCGGCCGCAGCCGCGCCGCCCGGTGCTTCATCCACCGGTCGAAGTACACCAGGCCCGATCAGCCCGGCGCCCAGGCACGCCAGCATCACGCCGCCGTCGGCGACCGCCGTGGCGTAGTGATTGAGGCCTACCAGCGGCCTGTCGACGGAGCTCCCACGCGGCGGTGAGGACGTCCCACAGCAGGAAGATCAGGATGCCGATGGCCAGGGCGTTGAGGAACGCCTTGGCCCGGGGCATCTCGGCCCGCACGCGGCCCAGCGGCAATCCGAGGAAGATCGTGAGACCCGCGAAGGCTCCGAGGATGGCGATCTGGCTTGCGGGCACGAGAAGATCCTTTCCCTGATGTCTCGGCGGCCCAGCCCGTCGGTCCAGCTGGCTCGGCGGCAGCCCGATCCGGCGCGCCAGGTCAGGATAGCCTAAGCTAAGGTAAGCCATACCTAACAACGAGCAAGATTGCTGCGGCCAGGGGCCGACGGCCGCGCGTCCGGGTACGCGGCTCTAAGCGCCGGCGCGGATGGTGGGCCCAGCGCGCACCGGCCGCTCGTCGCGTCCCCGGGAATGCAGCCCGCCGCATGCGACGCGGCAGCCGCCGCATCATGTGGACGCGGCGGTCGACGATCCCGCCGCAGCGGGCATAAGCGACGTACTTCCGTCGCCAGTAACACCTGGTGGGCTGTCAGGACAGGCCCGCTCACCGGGGACATGCCCGTAGGATGCATGGTGCGAGAGTAATTCCCCGGCAGGCCATCCGGCCCGTCTAAGCCCGGTCAGAATGCCGCCCCGTTCAGCAGGTCATCGAATTCGCCCAGCTTGACGCCTTCGATGAGTGCGGCTATCTCGGCCCGGGTGTAGATGAGCGCCGGGCCTTCTGGGTTTCTGGAGTTACGCACAGCGAGCTCGTTCGATCGCCGACCTTCGGCCAGTTTCGACGCAGGTCCCCTGCGAGTTGCTGATGCTGCTCTTGCGCCACCTGGCCCCGGAAAGCTCCGTGGCCGACATTCCGTTGTAGGTATTCATCTATCCATGACTTCCTCAAGCATCCCGCTCAGAATATCGACAGAACGTTCTGGTGACTCGCTCTCGACACTGAGGCGCTCCATGACCTCGGTGTACTTCTCGACGTCGTCACGTTTATCGAGATAGAGGAGCACTTGTGAGCTGTTCGAGATAGACCACGTCCGGCAGGTCAGGCTCCGGGAACCGCATGATGGTGAACGCCCCGGCCTCGGCGGCGTGACCGCCAGACCGGAAGCGGCATCACCTGGAGCGTGACTTCGTGGCTCCTCAGTGGCCTGAATCAACTGCACGAGCTGCGCTCGCATCACCTCCGTCCCGCCGATGGGGCGCCGCAGCGCCGCCTCGTCCACGATCGCCCACAGCCGGGGCCCGCCCGGCTTGGTGAGCAGTTCCTGCCTGCCCATGCGCAGGCTGATCCTGCGTTCTATCTCGTCCGGGTGCCGCGCCCGGCTGCCCGAGCCGCACCACCGCGCGGGCGTAGTCCGCCGTCTGGAGCAGCCCGGGAACGAACTGCACCTCGTACAGCCGGATGAGGGAGGCCGCCTCCTCGAGGCCCACGTACACCCGAACCAGTCGGGCAGGACATCGCCGTACTTGTGCCACCACGCCGGGCGAGTTGGCCTGGATGGCGAGCTGCCACCAGCGTGGCCGTCTCGTCCTCGTCGACGCCGTACAGCTTGAGCAGGTCGGTGACGTCGCGCTCCTTGAAGCTGACCCGGCCCAGCTCCATTCGGCTGATCTTGGAGCCGGACGCGCGGATGGCGTAACCGGCCTCTTCGCGGGTGATCCCGCTTCACCTCGCGCAGCATGCGCAGCTGGGAACCCAGGAGGATGCGCAGAACGGTCGGGCCGCTGCCCGGCTGCGCTGTATATCACCTCGGCTCTCCTCAGCACCCCGCTTCAGCGGATCTGGGGCAGGTCCTTCGGGGCTTCCACGGCCGCGCACGTGCACCTAACAGTTTCATCTGCACGTGCATCCGGCCTTGCGTTTGCAAGGTACACAGGGGATGATAGCGCTTGCGCTGCTAGCGCACGACTCACATGCCAGCGACCACCGTGCCAGCGATGACAGACGGGAAGCCGATGACCGCACACCGGGCGGCCTTGCCAGTGACGACGGAGGTCAGCGGCGTGACCCGGGTCGGCTTCCTGCGCGGCAGGCGCGCCTCCAGGGCGATGCGCCAGGTGAGCGGCCTCCCAGCCGTCACAGCCCCAGGCGTCACCGCCCGGCACGGGACTCAGCCCACTGGCCCAGCCGAGCGCCACCTGCCTGCTCGGGCCCCGGCCCGAGTCGGTCAAGACCGGCCGGGACTTCACCCAGGCCACGCTGGCTGGACTGGGACATGCCCGCGCTCGCCGACGTGGCCGAGCTCGTCGTCTCCGAACTGGTGACGAACGCGCTGCGCGCATGGCGTCCCCCTCCGCCTGCCAGCTCGCCAGCGAGCACTGCGTCCGGCTGCGGCTGCTCGCGCAGGCTCCCTTCGTGATGTGCATGGTGACCGATCCAGGCAGCGACATCCCGGTCCTGCGCGAGTCGGGGCCGACCTCGGAGAGCGGCCGCGGGCTGAACGTGGTCGAGTCCTGCAGCGTGCGGTGGGGCTGGCACCTCCTCGACGAGGGCGGCAAGGTCGTCTGCGGCGCTGCTGCGGCCTCCCTCCGATCCCGCGCCGGTCGGGGTACGCTGGCGGCGGGTACGGCGTAACCGGCCGTGGCGGGTACCTGGTCAAGGACAGTGGCACGGCTAGGCTCGGTGCGCTGCCGTCCCGGTGAACCACGAGCCATCCGTTCGGCATGCTCGCCGGAGTTGGTGAGGAGCCGACATGTACCAGCCCTACCCGCAGGGTGGCGAGATGCCGCCGGAGTCGAGCCGACCCACCGCCACCGCGCCCGGTGCGGACGGCGGTCCTGCTCATGTACACGGGCGCGGCGCTGAGCGCCGTCAGCCTGATCGTGACCGTGGCGCAGCTTCCACGCCATCGAGACGGGCCATCCGGAACGCGTCGTCTACGCTGACCGCGCCGCAGGTGCACAACGACGCGATCGTCGCCGTCGCCATCGCCGTGGTGGAGAGCCTGATCGCCATCGGCCTGTGGCTGCTGATGGCCTGGGCGAACAAGAACCGGGCAGAGCTGGGCCCGGATCACCGCCACCGTCCTGTTCGGCCTGAACACCCTCTGCCTGCTGATCAACTTCGTCCGGGCGCACCGCCTCGGTCAGCCTGGCGTTCTCGGTGCTGGTCTGGCTGGTCGGCCTGGGCGCGATCGTGCTGCTCTGGCGCAAGGAGTCCAGCCGAGTACTTCGCCGTCACCGCCCCCGGCGCTGAGCCCGCGCGAGCGCCGCGCTGAGCGAGCGAGCGCCGCTGGCCACCCGGCGTCAGCTGCCCTGCCGCGCATCAGCGCGTAGCAGGCCACCGCGGCGGCGGCGACCACGTTGCAGCGAGTCCACCCCGAGCGCCATCGCGTGCGGGCTCATCGGGATGCACGACGCTCTCGTCGGCCTCGCGCAGCCAGCGGGCGGACAGGCCGTCGCCTTCCGAGCCGAGCAGGAGCGCGACCCGGCCGGCCTGCCGAGCCACCCGGTCCAGGGCTGCCGCGGACTGATCGGGAACCAGCGCAAGCAGCCGGAAGCCCGCCGCGCGCAGCGCCGCGAGGCCGCCGTACCAGTCGGTCATCCGCGCGTAGGGGATGGCGAAGACCGCGCCCATCGACACCTTGACCGCGCGGCGGTAGAGCGGGTCCGCGCACCGGGGGCCAGCACCACCGCCCCCACCCCGAGCGCGGCCGCGCACCGGAAGATCGCCCCACGTTCCCGTGATCGACAAGATCCTCCAGCACCAGGATCCGGCTCGTGGCCCGCCACGACCGCACCGACCCCGGGCAGCGGCCGCCGGGCCATCGACGCCAGCGCGCCCCGGTGCACCCGGTAGCCGGTGATCCGCTCGGCGACATCGTGCGCGGTCACGTACACCGGGCCCGCGCACGCGCCCGGCCAGGTCGGCAGGTCGGCCACCCGGTCCGGGGTCACCAGCAGCGAGCGCACCGGGTAACCGGCCCCGATGGCGCGCCTGATCACCTTCTCCCCTCGGCGATGAACAGCCCGTGCGCCGCCTCCAGGCTCGTGCGCAGGGACGAGTCGGTGAGCCGCACGTAATCGGCCAGCCGCGGATCAGCGGATCGTCGACCGGATGACGTCGGTCACCTTGCCAGTCTGCCCCGCCCGCGACGCGATCGTCCGGCCAGCGCGGATCTCCGCCATGATCACGTCCGTTTGCCCTGATTCCCGTGACGAAAATCCGTGATCGGTGACTGGATGTGCCGCCGACCCGCCGAGGCGGCGCCAGGCTCGGCGAAATGATAAACCGCGTCATATCACGCCGCAGTCCGATACGGTCGTGCGCGCGGCCCAGCAGGCGCAGGCGCCCGGGACGACGTAAGCGGGCCTGCTGTCCGACGTCCGGCCCGTCACCCGCAGGCAGCGGATCCAGCGCCTGGCGCAGTTTCAGCCACCAAAAAAGCCGCTGGCCTCGCCCCCTACAGCACCATCCTGAACGCTTACCAGCTGATGCTCGCCACCTACCAGCCCCGCCGCGTCAACGCGGTGCTGGTCCTGACGGCGGGGGTCGACCATGATCGCGGCGACATCTCCGCCGCCACACTGGTCACGCGACCTCCAGGTGCTCTACGACCCCAAGCGCCCGGTCAGGATCGTGGCGATCATGCTCGGCCGGGCGGCGACCTGCGCGCGCTGCGGCGGATCGCCGCCACCACGAACGGGCAGGCCATCGCCATCACGCGCCACTCCCAGCTCGGCCGGGTCATCTTCCAGACGGTCGACCCGCGCGCTCTGCCAGCCATCGTGCGCCAGCCAGTTGGCTGGCCAGCAATGACGCGGGCGCGGTACCGCCCGGGACGCACGGGCCGGGGCGGCGCGGTACAAAAGTCGCGCAGAAACCCGCGCCGGGGATGTCAACCCCATCTCCGGGTCGCGCGTCTTTGTCTTACGAGGCCCGGCGAGAGCGGGGCGCCGGGCCTCATGGAGCTCCCGCCGGATCACCTGGCCCGGCGTGGGGTTGAGGGCCCGGCGAGAGCGGGGCGCCGGGCCCTCATAAAGGCTCCTGCCCGATCCGTTTGGCCCGGTGGGGATGAGGCCCGGCGAGAGCGGGGCGCCGGGCCCTCGCCAGGCTCCTGCCGGGCCGCTGGCCCGGTGGGATGAGGCCCGGCAGAGCGGGGCGCCGGGCCTCAGACACTTCCGCCGGATCACCGATCCGGCGGGTGATGAGCCCGGCGAGAGCGGGGCGCCGGGCCCTCATAAGGCTCCCTGGCGGGCCAGGCCCGGCAGGGATGAGGCCCGCAAGGAGAGCGGGGCGCCGGGGCCTCATCAACCCCCGGGATCATGTAGTGGGGACCGGGGGCCAGGCAGGAATCTATCGCTGCGGCGGCGATCTTTTCTCGGTATTCCGGTGAGAACGTCACCCGTGGCAGCGTCGTCGGCGTCAGCAGGTGAGCACGCTCGATCAGCACCGGCACCGCCCGGCCCTCACGCTCGAACCCCTCGCCCACCGTCTTGCCGCTGCAGGAACCGGGCGTGGATGCCCTCCAGCACCACGGCCAGCTTGAAGCAGCCGAACGCCATGTAGTAGCCGATCCGGGACAGGTCCCGGCCGGTGATCCGCGCGTACCGGGCGGTCAGCTGCTCCCCTGGTCGCGAAGCCGGGGGCGGTGGTCACCGAGCGCCACGCCCAGCGCGAGCCAGTCCTGCTCACCGGGATCGGTCCAGTAGACGAGGGCCAGGCCCAGGTCGGCCAGCGGGTCGCCGAGCGTGGACATCTCCCAGTCCACGACCGCCGAGATGCGCGGCTCATCACCGGGGACGATCAGCATGTTGTCGAGCCGGTAGTCGCCGTGCACGAGCGCGCCGGGCGGTGTGCCGCGCCGCTGACCAGCCGGCAGCCCGGCCGCGAGGCGGCAGGTCAGGTCGTCGTAGCCGGGCATCTCCCGGGTCGCCGACAGCTCCCATTGCCGCTGCCAGCGGGCAAGCTGCCGGGCCAGGTATACCCTCCGGCTTGCCGAACCCGGCCAGCCCGACGGCCCCGACGTCCAGCCCGTGGATGCTCGCGCAGCATCTCCACGAAGCGCTGGGACAGCAGGCCCGCCTGGCCGGGCGTGAGCACGCCCGCGTCCTCGCGGGTGCGCAGCACCGCGCCGTCCACGTAGTCCATCAGGTAGAACGGCGCGCCGACGACCGACGGATCCTGGCAGAGCGCGACCGGGCGGGGCACCGGGACCGCGGTGCCGTTCAGGGCGGTGAGCACCCGGTACTCCTGGCCATGTCGTGCGCCGTCGGCAGCACGTGACCGAGCGGCGGGCGGCGCAGGACCAGCGGGCTGCGGCCGGCCGGCGCGCCGACATCGAGCCGGTAGGTCAGGTTGGACCGCCCGCCGCCGATGAGCCGCACCACGGGCGGCCCGTCACCGCCGGTGATGCCGTTGTCGCGCCAGCCAGCTGCCGAGCCGGGCGACGTCTTCGACGCCCGGCACGCCGCCTTCGGCCATCACCTTTGCCCTGTCGCATCTGCCCTGCCTGCCAGCATGATTCCCGGAACACTGCTGTCGCTGCCAGCAGTGGCAGCCTGCCGTGGCCGGTGCGTCGGCCCCTATCCCGGGGCCGCCGTACTGACAAGCCCGGGCCAGGCTGATCACGGGCGGCGGGCTAGCGAGGCTCGGTGGCGAGGTAAGCCAGCAGCTGAGCAGGCACGGGTGATCTGCCGCTGCTGACGCCGCCGCCGTAGCCGAGCACCAGCCCGTTCATGGTGACGCGGCCCGGCGAAATAGCGTGCCAGCGTGGCCACCGCCACCCCCGCCGCCACGCCGCCCCGGCGATCTCTTCCGCGTCCCGGGCCGTCCGCAGGACCATGCGCATGCCTGCCTCCTCGCCGAGCAGCCGCCCGGCAGGCCCGCGGCGCCCGCCGCCGAGCACGCCGGTCATCGCCTCCCGGCGGCGGGCGTACTCGTGCCGCATCCGGCGGATGTGCCGCTCCAGGTCGCCGGTCCCGATCAGGCTGAGAACCGCACGCTGGGCCGGGCCGCTGCCCATTCTCCCAGCCCCGCCGCCACCTCCACGAGCCGGGCCACCAGCTCCGGCCCGGCCACCAGCCAGCCGACCCGCAGCGCCGGTGTGAGGATCTTGGTGGTCGTGCCCAGGTACACCACGACGCCGGGGTCCAGCCCGAACAGGGCTACAGCAGGGCCGACGTCGTACCGGAACTCACCGTCGTAGTCGTCCTCGACGATCAGCGCCCCGGTCGCGCGCGCCCAGGCGATCAGCGCGCCTGCTGGCGCGGAACCGGAAGCCGACCGCCGAGCGGGTACTGGTGGGCGGGGGTGGTGTAGATCGAGCCGCAGCCCGGCCGGGAGCGCGTCCACGTGACCAGGCCGTCGGCATCCACCGGGCAGGGGACCAGCCGGGCCCCGTGGGCGGCGAACACCGCCCGCGCGGCCGGGTAGCCCGGCTCCTCCACCCCGACCTTGTCGCCCGGCCGCAGCAGCGCGGCCGGCGATCAGGCCCAGGCTCGCCGGCCACGCCCCGGGTCACCATGATCTGCTCGGGCGCGCAGCGGACGGCCCGGCTGCGCCGCAGGTAGCCGGTGAGGGCCGCGCGGAGCGCGGCGCTGCCCTGCGGCTCCGGCGGCGGCCGCGGGCGCCTCGGTCGCCGGCTGCTGCGCCAGGCCCGCCGCCACGCCGCGCGGTCGATGCTAACCGTCCAGGGGATGCCGGGCCGCAGCTCGATCAGCCGGCCTGTGCCGGGCCTGCCCTGCTCCGGGCCCGCTGTACTGTGCCCAGCGGCACCGGCCGTCCGCCCGTCCTTCCCGTCTCGCCAGCTGCCCGCCCGGCTCGCGCCGTCGGCGACATAGGTGCCCGAGCCGTGCTGCCTCGATCCATCCCTCCGGCGAACAGCTGGGCGTACGCGCCGGTCACGACCGTCCGGCTGACCCCAGCGTGGCCGCGAGCGCGCGGGTGGACGGCAGCCGCTCGCCCGCCGTCAGGCGCCCATCGGTCATCGCCGTCCGCAGCTGGCCCACGATCTGGACGGTGAGCGGCGCCGGGCCCGCCCGGTCCGCGGCGAGCGGCAGGTCCACGCCCGCACGCCTCGATGCCGCCAAAGTGGTCTTCCATTCTCCTCGGCAAAGTGGCTACTCCTATCAGACCACTTTGCCGGTAGCCTGGCCAGCATGAACGCCTGCCCTCCCTGTCCGTGACCGAGCGCACCCGGATACGCCGCCACTCCGAGCGGGCCAGGACCGACCGGGCCGAGCTTTACGACGTGCTCGACGCCGGGATGATCTGCCACTTCGCGGTGGTGATCGGACGGCTCGCCGGTGGTGCTGCCCACCGCCTACGGCCGCCGTCGGCGACACCCTCTACCTGCACGGATCGTCGGCCAACCGGAGCATCATGGCCGCCGACGGCCAGCAGGTCTGCGTCGCCGTCACCCACCTCGACGGCCTGGTCTGCGCCCGGGCGGCCTTCAGCCACTCCGTCAACTACCGCAGCGCGGTGGTGTTCGGCGTCGCCACGCTCGTCACGAGATCGATGCCGCAACGCCTGGCGGCGCTGCGGGCCGTCACCCAGCAGCTGATCCCCGGCCGGTGGGAGCGCGCTGCGCGGAGCCGCACCCGCAAGGAACTCGCCGCCACCGCGGTGCTGGCCCTGCCGCTCGCGGAGGCCTCGGTCAAGATCCGCACCGGCCGCGCCGCCGACGACCCGGACGACCTCGGCGCCGGGGTGTGGGCCGGTGTGGTCCCCGTCGCGATGACGTTCGGCGAACCGGAGCCGGACGCGGCCCTGCGCCCGGGCATCGCGGTGCCGGACCACATCACCGGCGGCGTGGGCGCAACGCCGGTGCGCGAGTCGCCAGCGCACGGGCGCGGCCCTGAAGATCGGTAACTGTGACCGAGCCCTCCGGCCAAGCCTCTAGGCTGGGGGAATGACCGACCGGCTCGTGTGGATCGATTGCGAAATGACCGGGCTCGACCTCGCGCGCGACGCCCTGATCGAGATCGCCTGCCTGGTCACCGATGGCGACCTGGCCGTCCTTGACGAGGGCATTGACCTGGTCATCAAGCCGCCCGCCGAGGCGCTCGACCACATGCTGGACGTGGTCAGGAGATGCATACCGCCTCTGGGCCTGCTCGACGAGCTGTGCGTCCGGGGTGACGCTGGCCGAGGCCCAGGACCAGGTGCTCGGCTACGTGCGCGGCCATATCGCCGAGCCGAGGAAGGCGCCGTTGTGCGGCAACTCCATCGCCACGGACCGTTCCTTCATCGCCCGGGACATGCCGATGCTCGACGCCTACCTGCACTACCGCATGGTGGACGTCTCCAGCATCAAGGAACTGGCCCGGCGCTGGTACCCGCGCGCGTACTTCGCCAGCCCGCCCAAGCACGGCGGGCACCGGGCGCTCGCGGACATCAGGGAGAGCATCCAGGAGCTGCGCTACTACCGCGAGGCGGTGTTCGTGCCACCGCCCGGCCCCGACTCGGTGAGCGCGCGGCAGATCGCGGCGCGCTACGCCATCGGCACCGGGCCGGATGACCAGGAACCCCCTGCCCCAGGAGGCGGCCGAATCCGGTTCGGCCCAGTGACCGGCGTACCGCTATGCTTCATCCAGCCCGGCAGCGAGCGCCGGGCGATGGTGGGCGTAGCTCAGTTGGTTAGAGCACCAGGTTTGTGGTCCTGGGGGCCGGGGGTTCGAGTCCCCTCGCCCACCCCAAAGAAACAGCAGGTCAGCGCTCTGACGTGCGGTTATGTTGGCTTCGTGTTGGCCCGTTTCTGCCTGATTCTGGGAGCGGCGGTGTCCGATTTTGGAGCCGATCTTGAATCCGACTTGGCTCAGCGATCAAGAGTTCTAGGCTGGCTCATCGTGGGAGGCGTGGCGCTCTCTTCCGGGTCTCGTTTTCATGGCGCGCCTGCGAGGCACGCCAGGGCTGGTCAGATGATCTGGCTGAGCGGCGCTGCCAGGCCAGGCGCTGAGGGCCGTCATCGACGGCATGTGCGTGTGATGCCGGTATCTGCGGGCAGGCCGCGCATGTGCTGGTGTGCGGTGGGCGGGACAATCGCGGTGCGATGGCGGATGCGGCCGTTTGTGCCGGTGGCTGACCGGGACTGGGTGCGGAGGCTGCGGTGCGGCGGCGATGCCGCCATCGTGGCCGCTGCCGCTGCAGGTGGGGATCGCGATGCTGGCCGATGGCATGGTGGCCGAGGCCGGGACGGGCCCGGTGGGCCTGGCCGCGGCCGATCGGGCCTAAGCAGCGTCCCGCTGATCTTGGTGCACCCGGCTGTGCCAGGGCCGTGGCATTGGCACCGGCCTGCTTGCTGCGGCCATGGATTGCGCTGCGCGCGGGCGGGGCCGCGCGAGGTGGGCGGGCAGCGGGAGATCGCTACATCTGGCCTGGGGTCCCGCGGGATCTGCCTGGCGCGGTGGCGTTTTTCACCGCACGGGGCTGGCGCTAGCTACGACACACTCGACTCCGGTCGCGGACCTGGCCGGTTACCGGCCACCGGCCGCCGCCGCCGCTCCGGCGGGCCGCCTAGCGCGGGGTCAGCGGCCCTGGCCAGGGCCGGGCGACCTGGCCGAGGTGATGGCGTTTGAGGCCGCTACCTTCCCCTGCTGGGTGCGCTGGTTTGGTGCCCGGACGGAGGGCATCCTGATCGCCGTGACGCCGAGGGAAGATCGCCGGGACGCTGCTGGACGGCCCGGACGCAGATCACCGTGCATGCGCCGATGCTCGGCCCGGCGGCCGCGACCATCGGCTGCGTGGGCGTGGTACCGCCGTTGCACGGCCGCGGGATCGGCACGGCCCCGGTCATCCAGGCATCGCAACTCTCCCTCTCCCAGGCCTAAGCACCCGTGCCTGCCATATCGGCTGGGCTTCTAGCGAGGCTTTCTACCGCCGGGTTTACTACCAGCCATGGCGGCGATACGCCATGTTCCACAGCTCCTGCCTGATCACGCCCCCGCAGCGGCCGCTCATGACGCGCCGAGATACGCCGGGCCACCAGGGCTGCGGGAATCTCTCCAGCCCCGGGAGCCAGAACCCGCGCCCAGGTGGCGACCACGTGCGGCGTCGCGGCAACCCGCTGCGGATGATGCGGCTGGGCACCTCAGCCCGGCGCTGATCGCAGAACGCGCAGCCAACGCAACCGGCAGTGGTCGCGCGAATACCCGCTCGTTACGCGCGGCCGCTCTGAGAATCAGCGGCCTGGAAAGGCACGCGCAGATGGATCGTTCCTGCGCGCGGACTGGCAGAGTGCAAGCGTGGCATTACCGTCGGCCGATCACGACGGCTCGTGCAGCGACTGGAACTGCGCGACCAGCGACGACATGTCCTCACCCATCTCTACTTGAGTGAGGAGGATGCCGACCGTGCCGTCCGGGTCGACGAAGAAGTCTGTACCCAGTCCGCCGGACCAGCCGATGCGGCCGCGCTGGGGTCCCTCTGTCTTCACGGCCACGCCAAAACCCCATCCCATGCCGTCCCAAAACCCCGGGAAGAAGCTGTCCGCGGAGTCTTGCACGCCGCTGGCACTTGGTCGCTGGTCATCTGCTGTAGGTGATCAGGTGAGATCATCGGTTGCCCGTTGACTCGCCCTCCTTCGGCAAGCATCCGGGCGAAGCGGTGATAGTCCCGTGCGGTGGAGACGAGCTCGCCGTGGCTGACGTCGAACGACGGCGGCCCGGCGTAGAAACCGCCACCGGCAGGCTCGGTCTCCACGAGTCCCTCGGTCACCGTGCCGGTAAGCCGCGTAAAGCCGGTCCAGCTTGCCCTCCGCCACCCACAGCGCGGTGTCGGTCATCCCGAGCGGCCCGAAAGCGTCCTCGGCCAGATGCTTACCGAGCGGGCGGCCCGTCACCCGCGAGATGAGGATGCCGAGCACGGCAAACGAATGGTGATAGCGCCATCCTTCTCCCGGCTGGAACGCTAGCGGAAGTTCCGTCGAGGCGACGCAGCCACTCGTCAGCGCCCATCGTCGGCGGCTCCGGGCCAGCCTCAGTGCCGTTCGCGGCCATCGCCTGCTGCAGCGGCGAAGCCTGGATCGCCATGCCGTACCCGGAGGTATTGGTCAGCAGGTGGCGAAGCGTGATGGCTCGGCGAGTAGGCACGGTGTCGTCGAGCTCAGCCGCTGGACCGCGCAGCACCGGACGGTCAGCCAGCTCCGGCAGCCAGTCCACCAGACTCTGGTCGAGCTCGAGACGCCCTGCCTCCACAAGACGCAGCGCGGCGACCGACGTAATCACCTTGGTCATGGACTGGATCCGCATGATCGCGTCCTCGCCCATAGGACCGCCGCCGATCGACGCCACGCCCGCGGTGACCACCTCGACGTTCCCAGCACCCAAGAGCGCGACCCCGCCAGGAATTGTGCCGACGTCAACGTGACGAATCAGCAGCTCCCGCAACGCTGTGCTCACCTCGGCGATCGTGCCACCCTCGACCGCGAGGATCAAGCCGCCCACGCCGCCGTCACGATCGGTCCTGGCCGATGAGCGTCCCCCTCAGCCCGGCAAGGTCGATCGGGTACAGGCCAGTGCCCGGCCAGCCGTCTTGAGGAGGTTCTGATGCGTCGCCGCGGACACCGGCCGTCGTCACCTAGGGTCTTCCCGTCATCCAGTTGATGGGTAGGGAGACGCTCCGTGAACTCAGTTCGGCCGGATCGCGCCGGTGTGGGCGACGGTCGTACTTGTGGTGCTCGGTGTGGCCCGGCCCCGCATACGCTGTCACCGCCTGCGCCGTAGTTGCCACACCCACCGATGGCCATGGGTCTACGCTCACCTCGGAAGTGCCTCCCGGGTCGTCGGATCTGGACCTTGGACAGCCCCGATTCTCCGTGCCGAGGAGGCATCTTCCGCGGATGGTCAACGCGCCATCAGCGATCTAGCGGTGGTTCTGAGTAGCTACCCCTTGGCGCGTCTTGGGTGCCTGTAACCACAACGGTCCTCCCGTGTCATGGCAATCGCCACCTCACGTGCAGGCCGGATCCTAAAGGTGGTGGGCTCCGATGAGCAAAGAAGCCATGGTGGCTAAGCACGTCCCCAACCACCCGCCAACGGTGGCGAGTTCCGTTCTCCACCAGGACATCGCCGGGAGAAAGCAGCACCTCCGCGCCATCGTCAGAGCTCGAGTACCAGGTTGCCGGAGATAAGGACCCCGAAGTCCGTCGTGTCGGTCCTATGGAAGCCGGGTTCGTCGCCATCCTCGATGTGCATCTCGGGGGTGGGTTCTGGTGCAACCACGTCGAACTCCGGCGAGTACGTCCCCATGAGGAAGCGGATGCCACCTACGGGTGGATAAATACCGAGTGCCGCCGGATTGTCCCCGCGTTCGGGTAGGTAGCGGGCTCATCGGCACTCCAGAGGAAGACGAACTCTCCTAGGCCAGGGATGGGCATCCCATCGACTTGCTCGTCTCGCACGAAAACAGCGCGGTCCTTGGCGTCGTGGCCGGTGACAACCTCGCGTACCTGCATTGCCTGTCTCCTTCTCGTCCGGTTCCATTTCGTTCGCTCCTTTGATGATTTCTGTGTCTAGGACATGGGCCCGGCGGCACGGCGGTAATCACAACGGTCCTCCCGTGTCATGGCAATCGCCACCTCACGTGCAGGCCGGATCCTAAAGGTGGTGGGCTCCGATGAGCAAAGAAGCCATGGTGGTCAGCTCGTCCCCAACCACGCGGAAACGGTGGCGAGTTCCGTTCTCCACCAGGACATCGCCGGGAGAAAGCAGCACCTCCGCGCCATCGTCAAGCTCGACTGCTAGGTTGCCGGAGATAAGGACGCCGAAGTCCGTCGTGTCGGTCCTGTGGAAGCCGGGTTCGTCGCCGTCCTCTATGTGCATCTCGGGGGTGGGTTCTGGTGCAACCACGTCGAACTCCGGCGAGTACGTCTGCATGATGAAGCGGATGCCACCTACGGGTGGGAATGTACCGGGCGCCGCCGGATTGTCCCCGCGTTCGGGTAGGTTGCGGGCTCATCGGCACTCCAGAGGAAGGCGAGCTCTCCTAGGTGAGGGGATGGGTATCCCATCGACTTGCTCGTCTCGCACGAAAACAGCGCGGCCCTCGGCGTCGTGGCCGGTGACAACCTGGCGTACCTGCATTCCCTGTCTCCTTCTCGTCGGGTCTCTTTCTCGTCCAGTTCCATTTCGTTCGCTCCTTCTGATGATTTCTGCGTCTAGGACATGGGCGCCGCGGCGGCACGGCGGAAGATGCCGCCTGCCTTCGGCCGGGGCCGGGTCAGACCGGGAACGTGACCCCGGTCAGCTCTTCGGAGACTGTCCACAGGCGGCGCTGGATGGCCGTGTCGTGGGATTGCCGGCTGGAGTGGGCCAGTTTCGGGTAGCCCCTGGTCCCGAACAATCCGCCCGGGCCGTAGTACTGGCCGCCGAGCACGCCGGGGTCGGTCGCGGCGCGCAGGATGGGCAGGGCGCCCATCGCCGCGCTTCTGGCTGATCACCCGCGCGTAGAAGAACGCGGCGATCGGGGGCGTGTGGCGCGTCAGCTCGGTGTGCGGCGAGGCCGGGGTGGGCGGCGACCGCGATGGTGGTGCCCGCGCCGGACAGTAGACGTTGCAGCTCGTAGGTGAACATCAGGTTCGCCAGCTTGGACTGGCTGTAGGCGGCCACCCGGCTGTAGGACCGCTCGGCCTGCAGGTCGTCGAAGTTGATCCGGGCCCGGATGCGGTGCGCGAGGCTGCTGACCGTCACCACGCGCGAGCCCGGCACCGGCAGCATCTGCTCGAGCAGCAGCCCGGTGAGGGCGAAGTGCCCCAGGTGGTTGGTCCCGAACTGCAGCTCGAACCCGTCACCGGTGGCTCTGCTTGGGCGGGAACATCACCCCGGCGTTGTTGATCAGCAAGTCGATCGCCGGGTGCCTGGGCCCGCAGCTCGTCTGCGGCGGCGCGGATGGAATCCAGCGAGGCCAGGTCGAGGGCTGGACCGTGACGTCCGCGCCGGGGGCGGTGCCGGCGATGCGGGCGGCGGCGCGCTTGCCCTTCTCGGTGTCCCGCACGGCCAGCACCACCGACGCACCGCGCGCGGCGAGGACCCGGGCGGTCTCGAACCCCAGGCCGGTGTTCGCGCCGGTGACCACGGCCAGCCGTCCCTGCTGGCCGGGCACGTCATCGCTCGTCCATTTCGCGTTCATAATTCCTCCAGGCAGGTCCATCGCTGGCGCGGAACAGCCGCTGTGCGGCGGGTTAGGGGTTGGGTGGGCCGAGGTAGGGAAGTCGGACAGCAGGTCGGCGTGGGGCTTGAGGCCTTGCGGCGGGACCTTGCCGTAGCTCAGCCAGGCGAAGCGGTAGCTGTAGATGTCCTCGATGAGCCTGCGGCCGTTGGGGTAGAAAGGGGGCTTGGTGCGGGTCGTAGCGCAGGATGTCGGGCAGCACCTGCAGGGCGGCCGCCTTGGCCTCCTCGGGCGGGTAGTAGAACCGCTTTCCAGGATCTTGGACCACGGCCCCAGGTAGTTGGCTACGTCGTCGGCGGGCTGCCGGGAGTTGTACCGGTCTCTTCTCCCCGTCGGGGTTGATGAACGGGTTGATGCGTCGGGTTTCCGCCGCGGTCCATCTGCTCCAGGGCGCCGTCGTCGCCGCGGCGGCTGATCGAGGCCCACACTCCGATCACCGGGCCCGCGACGAGCATGTCGGCGGGGACCTCCAGCGCGATGGAGCTCACGTTGTTGTCGAGCGAAGTCGTCGTGCCCGGTCCAGGCGAAGCCGTGCAGGGTGCCCTCGACGTCGGCGAAGAACGGGTCGCTGCGCCGCCCGGCGAACAGCCGGATCCGGCCCGCCTGGACTGGGCAGGGTCCATACCGTCGAAGCTGACCGGGATCGACTCGGCGAGCACCTCGCCGGCCGGCTCGGGCTGGCGGGCCTCAGCGGCCGGTGGCGTACCAGGCGGTCCCGGTCTGCTGGCCGTTCTCGTACTCGGAGAAGGTGAAGGTGAACGCGGCGTCGGCGTGCGCGTCGCCGTCGGTGTCGACGTTGATCCGGTAGACCGCGCCGGGGTAGAACTCCGGGCC
>ERZ1370068.1156-contig-11055_pt1 | contig 36479 bp, 45 predicted proteins | sample MGYA00561227_ERZ1370068 | MGnify/ENA primary metagenome ERZ1370068 (study PRJEB38410, sample SAMEA6850437) | metagenome | study: Metagenomic assessment of the ecological functions of the soil: analysis of the soil microbiota associated with the... | reverse complement strand
CATTACGTATTACAGCCAGGAGTGCCGTCGGCGCGGACGATGCCGATCAGCACGTTCGGCGCGCGGCCGTCCGGCGAGAACACTTCGCCGGAAATCCGCAGGTCCCCACCTCTGCTCGATGGATGCCGAAGGTTCGATGTCGAGCGACTGGATCGCGTAAATCCCCGATGCCACGGCGACCATCGTCGGCGATCGGCTGTTTCGCCCGCGCGCTCTTTTCCTCGTGAAAGGCGAGGTACGCCTGCGTGACCTCGGCGGCTGGTCCGTAGCGCTCGACGCGTCCGTCCTTCGAGCCACAAGGCGCTGCGGCACAGCTTCTGCACGTGGTACATGCCGTGCGAGCACAGCAGGAGCGTGCCGCCGTCCGCGAGGTAGCGCTCCATCCACGCGATGCATTCTTCTGGAACGATTCGTCGCCGACCGCGAGCACCTCGTCGGTGATGAGGATGTCGGGGCGAGCGCGGTGGCGACCGCGAAGCCCAGGCGCACCACCATGCCGGACGAATAGTGCTTGATCGGGTCGTGGATGTGCTCGCCGATGTCGGCGAACGCGATGATCTCGTCGCGCTTCGCGGCGATCTCGCGCGGCGTGAGGCCGAGCAGCGCCGCGGCGAGGTCGATGTTCGCGAGCCCCGTGTATTCGGGATGGAAGCCCGATCCCAGCTCGAGCAGCGCGCCGACGCGACCGTCGACATCGATCGGTGCCGCGCGTGGGCTCGATCACGCCGGCGACGATCTTGAGCAGCGTCGACTTGCCGGCGCCGTTCTCGCCGATCACGCCGAGCGATTCGCCGCGCGTCAACTCGAAGCGCGACGCCGTCGAGCGCGCGGAACACGTGCGCCGCGCCGCGTCCGCGCAGGAGGTCGAGCACGAGGCGCACGCGGCCGCCGCGCGACTCGACCTTCGCGTAGTCCTTGCCGACGTTGGCGAGCCGCAGCAGCGGCGTCGTCATCGTCGAGTCGGCCGTACAGACGAAGTCCTCGAAGTGCGGCGACAGGCGCCGGAACACCACGCGCCCGGCGAAGAACAGCGCAAGCGCGGCGACAGCGCGACGCGCGTCACGTCCATTGCAGCGCGAGGCGGCCCGTCGAGCAGCGCGTCGCGCAGCCGCGTCGACGAGCCAGCCGAAGGGATTGGCGGCCACCCACGGACGCAGGCCTTCGGGCACGAGCGTCAGCGGATAGAGGATCGGCGTCAGATACATCAGGATCATCAGCACCGGCATCAGCACGTGCTCGACGTCGCGGATGAAGACCTGCAGCGCCGCGAGCAGCAGCGCGAGGCCCGGTGACCGCGATCGGCGAGGACGATCCACAACGGCACCGCGATCAGCGAGCCCCTCGAAGCGGACCGGCTCGCCGAACGCGCCAAGCACGACGAGCACCGACGAGGTAGCCGGCGAACTGCAGCGTCAGCGTCGCGCGCGACCGACGCGTAGACGACGATCTCGTGCGGAAACGCGACCTTGCGGATCGAGCCCGGCGTAGCCGGCGAGGCTCACGGTCGCCGCGCGCGAGCGCTTCCTGCGCCGCGAGCCACGGCCACAGCGCGACGGCGACGAACAGCGAGGAAGCTCTTGCCCGTCGAAGCTCGCCGGCGCGGAAGACCGTACGTGAACACGAAATGGTAGACCGCGAGCAGCGCCAGCGGATGCAGAAGCGCCCACGCGAGCCCGGTGGCGCTGCCGAGATAGCGCGGTCGTGAGCTCGCGCGTGAAGAAGTTGACGAAGCAGCGCGCGGTCGCGCGCGGCCGCGATCGCGTCGCCGCTGCGGACCGCCGAGAGGATCGGCTCCGCTGAATGAGGTCCGCCATGGCAGCAGGATACAGAACCCGGCGCGGCGGGCAGAACGATCCCGGCGCGGCGGTCGGGGGCCTGCGCTATTTGGGCGCGGCCGGCCCGGGAGGCACCTGCTGCAGAGATTTCGGAACTGATGGGCGGGACCGAAAATTTCACCACCAGCGCGTCGACGGCTTCCTGGTTGACCTCGAGCCGCGGATCCGAGCGAATGCCCGCGAGCACGCGTCGCGTTTCTCGTTGACGTAAGTCCGTGCGCATCTCGTCGATGATCTTCGCCTTCACTTCGTCGAACTGAAGTTGCCGCGCCGGCTTGCGGCCCTCGAGAGCGAATGATGTGATAGCCGAAGCTCGAAAGAACCGGCTCGCTCAAGTCGCCGGGATTGCGGAGGCCGAAGGCCGCCAGCTCGAATGCGGGATCCATCGTGCCGCGCGGGAACCAGGAGAGCCGGCCGCCATTGCTCTTTGCGGTCGGATCCTCCGACACCTCCTTCGCCAACGCCGGAAAATCCGCGCCGGCCGCGAGCTTCGCGCGGGCTGCGCTCGCGCGGCTGCGAGGCGCTGCTTCCTTGCCCGCTTGTCGGTCTTGAAGAGGATGTGCGAAGCATCGATTTCCTCGGGCGTCCGCGTATTTCTTGCCGCCGCGCAAGATAGAGCTGCGGGCGCGAGCGAGGTTGCGCTCGGGGTTGCGGTCGAACTCGGCACGCGCCTCGCTTTCGACCTTTGTCGATCATCTGCGCCGCGAGCAGGCGGTCCGTCTCGAGCGCGATCCTGCGCTCGACCAGCGGGTCGCGATCCATCCCCGCGCTCGAGCGCGCGCGGCGAGCGTCTTGCTGACCAGCAGGTTGTTGAGCACCGCCTGCACGCGCTGCGGACTGCTCGCGAACGCATCGCGTTTGTCGGGAGGATGCGCCTCGAGGTCGGCCTCCCAGTCGCCGCGCGGGTCAGCACGGTCCTCGGGACTTTTGGCGAGCACGACGCTCGAAAGCGTCGGCGGCGTCGGCCGACGGCGCGAAAACGATGGCCAGCGCGACGCCCAAGCAGCACGCCACAATGGAGAGAACGCGGAATCTATTGGTCAAGAACACGGAGTGCGTGAATGGTGCGCATGGTGGCGGCGATGCATGCAGTACGCCGAAGATGAAAGCGTCCCCGGCATCGCGTCGGGGCTCCGTCCAGCGATACGAACGTCTGGGCATCGTCGGCGTACGAATGCAGGCTGGTCTACGGCCTGCTACGCCGGATGCGCATATCGCACGCGTACCCGGATCCGGGCAGGTCGAATTCCCCTGCGCGTTACGCGGCTCGTGATGTTGATGTAGTACCGCGTTCCCGGCGACCAGCGGCGCGAACAGATCCTGGGATGAACGTGCCCGACAGTGAACTGGGCGCCGGCGTCCGTGCCGGTAGTGCGTCCATCGGGTACCGGCGGCGTGAAGTCGCACGGCGTGGTGGAGATCGAAACGTCGCGGGTCGTGCAATCGAGCGGCGACCGGATAGGTGCGATCGAGATGCTCCCGTTGACGCTGAGCGCCGTGCGGTGGCTGCGGCGTGAACGCGATGACGACGATGCCGTTGGGACCGATCGGGCCCTGCGCGGTGCTGTGAGGTGTCGACGCTGAAGCCGCCACTCGCCCAGTCCCAGTTGTAGAACATCGTCTTGCTGTAGCCGGGGCAGCGCTGTCCCGCCGATGGTGCCGCCGGTGCGGCACCGGTACCCGGCACGGTTGCCGTAACGCGGGTGGGAACGCCGCGCACGCAGTTCCGTTGCACACGATAGACTTGGTAAGTCGATGGTCACCGCGGTCGTCAGCGATATTCGGCCGGAAGCGTGTCAGCTGGGAGGCGCTCCAATGCAACGCCATTCCTGGTCCACCAGTAGGTGACTCCGGACGGCACTGAACATCCCGATACACCCACGGTGACCGTGCCTCCGGCGCTGGTGAGCGGCGATGGCGAAGTCCGATCGCGCAGCGGCAGACCCGTCGTCGGTCCCCGTGCGGCGTCGGTGGCCGGCGACGCAGGTCAGACATCGAGTGCGGAGGATTACCACTCGGATCGCCCGGTGCAGCCGGTGCGAAAGTCGAATCGACGCAATCGAGGTGCGCCGTGGCCGTGCGCCCGTGCCAACACCGGTTGGCGAGAGCGAAGAACGAGCGACCAGACGAAGGCAGCAATTTTGCGCAGCGACGACACTGGTCATCTCGAACACCTTCACGGTCAAAAGTCGTTGGCACTTCAAGTAACGGTCGTGAACAACGCGTCGAACCGCCGGATTTACTGGGAGATTATAGGTACACTGCCGTTCGTCGGCAAGCGCGGCCGACAGACGGACGATCGGCGATCGCCTGCCAGACCAAATCCCGAATCGGGAAACGCTGGGAGCGCGAAAAATAGGGGGCGGAACCAGCGTTCCACCCCCGACTTTCTACTTATTGATTTTCTTATTGGATCTTCGTCGTCTTGTGGTGCACGAACTCGACACCGAAAGTCGACAGGTACGACTTGCCGTTGACGATGAGCGCGTCGTTGTTGAACGTCTCCGCCGCGAATCCGACGACCGGCAGCCCGAAGTACGTGACCGTCGCGGCAGCTCGTGGTACCGCGCGGCCAGGTCGAACGCAATCGTGCAATGCGGACTCATCGAGCGCATCGGTGCACCGGCCGCGGCGTCGGGTCGTTGAACCCGAACGTCGACCAGCCGTTGCTGAACGCGGTCGTCAGCGTTCTTGATGTTGGTCGAGCCGAAGATGTTCCCGCCGTTGAAGTTCACGGAGGTGGCTTCGAAGCAGATCGTCGGTCCAGGCGCGCCCGGGGCTTGCGGCGAGAAGTCGGTGCGTGGTCACGATCTGCGGCGAGGCTTCCTCGCGGTTGAACACGACCGCGAAGGTCGGCTCGCACGCGCCGACGCCGGTGACGTACGTCGCTGGTGAACGGCGCGAACGGCACGCCGGCGTTGACGTAGGCGTACTTCGTCGGCATCGTGATGATCCACGACGTTTGCGACTTCGTGCCGGTGTCGAGGACGTATTCGTTCGTGATCGCGTTGCCCAGCAGCACTGCGGTGACCGCGTCGTTGCCGTTGGCCCAGATCGACCGAGTACAGCGTGCCGCCTGCGATCACGTTGCTGACGCGGTGCCGCGTCAGCGTATTGCGGCGACAGCGTACCGGTGTTCTGGTAGGACGCCGTGGCAGGTTGAAGTTCGTCGAGCGCCGTGGCGGCTTGCGAGAACGCGCCGCCACCCGCCGGGTTGACGATGATCACGCCACCGAAGAGACCGCCGGTCGGCGGTGCCTGGTCGGCCAGTCGCGCTCGCGTCGGTGATCCCGCATGCGGGGAACGCCCGAAACGTGGGTTGCCTTGGCGGCCGTCATGCCGGTTTCCGTCGCCATTTCGAAGATTTCGAAATAGCCTTCCGCGGTGCGCGTAAGCTGCGTTGTCCGCGTCGGTGATCGACAGTCGGTACGGAACGGAACGGGCACGCTCGGCGTGAACGACGGAATCGTGCACGACTTGTCGTTGGTCGAGATCTGGGCCGCCACCGGTCCGCCGGATGTCGGCGTGATCGTGGCCGTCCAGACGTCGAACGGGGACAGGAAAACGTTGAAGTCGAGCACTTCCACGCTGTTGCGGCCCTCGCGGAAGCGGACCTTGACGGCCTTGACGCTGCCGGTCGTGTTGACGACCGACAACAAGCGTGTTGTACGGCTGGCCGGCCGCGTTGTTCCGGACGGTGTAGTACGGGTAGATCAGAACCTGCCCCAACCCATCCGCCGAAATATTGACGGCTTCGGCGGTGCTCGCCACGCCGACCGCGGCAACGCCCGCAATAGCGGCGTACAGCGCTTTTCTCGTGAAAGTGTTCATGGTTTTTTGGTAACTCCTCTGTTTCCGGATTGAAGTGAGTACGTTCGGAACCTACAACGGATAAATCTTATTATAGCAGTACCGCTTTTACAATCAGTTCAGCCTCGAAGCCTTCGACCGCTTGTGGATATTCTGCAACATCGGCCGCCCGTCACAGGTAAACCAGCCACGCCGCACCCTTGTCCAGCACCCAGGTTTCGCTCAACGGCGTCTGGATGCCCCTCATGATCTTGCCCGGCACCGGATAATCGTAGGTCACTTTGAGCTCGACTTTGCACGCTTCCGCTTCGCAGTTGACCGACTCGATCGTGGCCGACGTGTACTTGATCTGCTCCTATGCGCGACGCGATACGTGGCGAGCGACAGCGTCTCCCGCGACGTCGGGGCTCAGGAAGCCGTACGCGGCATCCGATGTCGCCCTTGATCAGCGCCGCCCACCGAGCATTGGCGCGTTCCTTCACCGCCGCCTGCTTCACTTCCGGAGGGTGTCCTTCGTGAGCCGCCGCCCACCGCCGCACAACCCGCCATCCCGAGCAACGCCAACCACCACGCGAACCTGCGCCACTTGTCCCAGCTTTGCCGCATCATCCGGATTGCCCTTGCGAAATGCCTTCAAGCGCCATAGTGCGAACCGCCGAGGACCACCTACGACAGAACCATCACAACTCAATCAAACTCTGCACCGCGCCGCGGCGCTGCAATCCTCACGCCGAGACTAACGAAAGCTTCTTCCTGCGTCAATGCGCGCCGACAATGAGCGGAGCCCTCAAACTGCATGTTGCAGTCGAGCAACACACAAATGTCGGGAGTTGGCGACGCTTTTCCCATGTTTACAAGCCAAAACCGTCGGGGAATGGCGACGCTCGGTTGTCGCGCGGTCTCGCTCAGGGCTTAGGTGCGCTACCGTACGGATCCGGCGCCTTGGCCCTTCGGAAGACGTCGAACGTGTCGTCGATCTGCTGCATTCGGCGACGCAGGTCCTCGATCGTGCCCTTGAGGTCGTTCTCGTTTTCGACGACGCGCGGCGTGATGAACATCACGAGCTCGGTGCGGTTCTTGGTGAGCTGCTGGTCCCCGAACAAGCCGCCGATGATGGGGATGCGGGACGAGCAGCGGCAGGCCCTTCGACGAGTTGCCCGTCGTCTCGCCGATGAGCCCGCCCATCACCATCGTCTGGCCCGATTGCACGCTCACGATCGTCTGCACGGAGCGCGTGTTGATCGGCGGCGCGTCGCCGGCGATTGGCGACCGGCCCGGATCGCTGCACCTCGGCCTGCACGTCGAGCGTGACCGAGCCCGCCGGCGTTGATGTGCGGCGTCACCTGCAGCAGCACGCCGGTGTCGATGTACTGCGACGTCGTCGTGACGACGTTGGTCGTCGCGTTGACCCCGCTGCCGACGAAGCGTCTGCTGGTTGATCGGAATCTTGTTGCCGGCCTTGATCGTCGCCTTCTGGTTGTCGAGCGCGGCGAGGTGCGGATTGGCGACGACCTTGGTGTCGCCGTAGGTGTCGAGCAGGTGCAGCACCGCCTGCACGCCGCCGGGAAAGTTCGCGTTGTTGATGATGTACGTGAAGCCCTGCGCGAGCCCGAGTCCCGGACTGGCCGTCCCGCGCGCGCGGCGGCAGCGGATTCCGGGATTGAACGGCGTGCTGCGGCGTGAGCGAGGCCGCCCGCGCCGCGCCCGGCTGGGCGACGCACCCTTGAACAGCCACTCGACGCCGAAATCGAGCTCGTCCGTGAGCGTGACCGATGCGATCGTGACTTCGATCGCCACCTGCCGCGACGGCACGTCGAGCTTCTTCAGCGCGGCTTCGATCACCGTGTATTCCGGCGCGCGTCGCGACGATGAGCAGCGTGTTGTTGTCCTTGTCGGCCACGACCTGGATGTTGCGCACGATGCCGATGCCTCGCGCGGCGCGCGCGACCGCCTGCGCGCCACGGCGCCTGCGGCGTCGGGGTCGTCGCCGGCGGTCGTCGGCGGCGTAGCCGGCGTGGGCTTGCGACTGGAACGTCGGCGGCGAGACGATCGTCCCGGCCGGCGTGCCCGGTGCGAGCGTCGGCGGCGGCGGTCGCGGCCGCGGCGGCGCGCGCCCGGTGAACGCCTGCGGTCAGCAGCGGACCGAGCTTTTCCGCGCGCTGATTCTGCAGGTTGTAGACGTAGAAGCGCGGCCCGTCGCCGCCGCCGCCCTGGTCGAGACGCGCGATCCATTTCTTCGCCTCGTCGAGGTAGGCCGGCTGCGGCGTGATCACGAGCAGCGCGTTCATCCGCTCGATCGGGATGATGCGCAGGATGCCGGCCAGCGGACTCGGTGTTCCGGTCGCCGACGATCTTGTCGAGCTCCTGGCCTGACGGCCTTGACGTCGGCGTTCTGCAGCGACGAAGAGCCCCGACGGACATCCCGGCAATCCAGTCGACGTCGAACAATTCGATCGTTTCGATGAGATGCCGCAGCTCCCGCTCGGTGCCGGACAGGATCAGCAGATTGCGGAGGTCGTCGGGCCGGATCGAGGTGGCGTCCTTGGCGAGCGGCTCGAGGACGCGCATCATCTCGCGCGTGCCGATGTAGCGAAGCGGGACGATCTGCACCGAAAAGCCCGGCGGCAGCGCCCGCTGCGAGTTGCCGAGCTGCGGCGTGACGTTGCCGCGCACCGCGACGGCGCTCGGCAGGATCTTGTAGAGCCCGCCCTCCTTCACCATCGTGGCGCCGTTCATCCGCAACAGCGTTTCGAGCGTCGCCGGCAGCGCGTCGCGCGGGATTCCGACGATGTCCGGATGGTGACCACGCCGCCGACCGCGGCGTCGATCGTGTACGCTCTCGTTGAGGATGTCGCCAAGAATGTTCTTGACGACTTCGCGCAGGTCGGCGCCCTCGAAGTTCAGGACGACGTTGCCTCCACCGCGCCTGCGCCGCCGCGCCTCGCCGGCAAGCCTCCGCCCGGAACCTGCCCTTTCACGACGACACCCGTGCCCTTGTAGATGCGCGCGGCGTCGTCGGGCGCATCGGGGTTCGGAGCCTGGTGCGGCGGGCGGCCTCCGCGAGCGCGGGCGAGATGGCGGGGCTCACCCGCGTGCGCCGTCGTGCTGGTCGTGGCGGCGTGGCGCTGCCCGAGTCGGCGGGCGGCGTCGCGCACGCGGCGACGAGGATTGCCGCGACCGACGACGGTGGCGCACAGGGCAGGAAGTCGATTTTTCATTGTCATGTCCATCGCGCGCCGCAGCCCGCCGGGCCCGGATTATCGCCGGAGATCATTCGTGGAGGGGCGATTGCCGCTGCGGCCCGTTCGCGGTAGCTGGTCCATCTGTTCCAGCGCGGATCGGCGCCGGGCGGCACGACCGCGGCCGGAGCGACGTCGCGGAGCGCCGGGCGCCGCGGCGCCGCGGCCGCGCGCGTTTGCGGCGGCGGCGGCCCTGGCGGCGCGACGCCGCTCGGCGAGGGTCTGCGCCGCCCCTGCGGCGGCGGCGCCGTCGGGGGCACCGCGGCAGTCTGAGGAGCAGCGCGGAGGCTGCGGCACCGCGGCGACCGGCGGCGCGCGACGGGAGGCGCGGTCGGCGCGCGGATTGGCGCCGACCCGGAGCAAGAGCTCCTCGGATTCGTCGCCGAGCGTCAATTTGACGCGATCGGGCTTCACTTCCGCCACCAGCATTCCATTGACCCTGTCGCCCGGCCAGCACGCGGCGCGGCTTGTTGCCGGCGACTTCGCGCAGGAAGGCCGTGCTCTTGCCGTCGACCATCAGCGTGCCGGTCAGCGCGAACTGGCCGCGCTGCAGCCGCGCCGGCGCTGGCCGCCGGCGCCGCCGGGGCCGGGCGGCGGGTCGGATTGAAGAGCGTGCGCTGCACCATCTCCGGTATGCCCGGCCGCGCCACCGACGATCGCGTATTCGGGCAGCAGCGACGCCACCACCGGCTTCGGCGCAATCGGCTCCGCGGCGCCGGGACGCCGGTCCAACGCGCTGCCCCAGCGGGTTTCCAGCCAATGATCACGAGCAAGCGCGGCCGAGCGGCAGCAGCCACCAGAGGGTCGTGTGAATCCGTGCGGAAAGGTCGCTCATGGCTCTCACTTCCTGTCCGGGTCGGCGAATGCGTACCCGGCGACGTCGAGTTGAACATTGACTTCGGGCTCCTGACCGGGCGCCGGTCTGAAGCCACGGAACGCGTTGAGCGGTCGCAGCGTCATGTTCTCGACCGACAGGTACGGCGGCTGCGCCTCGAGCGCGTACAGGATCTTCTGCAGCGCCGGGCGTCGACGCGAAGAACTGCACCGTTGACGATGATCTGGCGGAACCGTCCGTCGTCCTTCGGACCCTGGTTCTGGCTCGTCGTGATGCGTCCGCCGTTGCTCTCGATGGCAGCCCGCACCTGCTCCTGCAACTCGGCGCCCGGCGAGATTCGGGGCGGTGTTCTTGAGGAAGAAGCGGCGGCCGTCCTTCTCGCGCATCGCATCGAGCGCCTTGCGGTACTCGGGCGCCTGCGCCGCGACGCGGCGGTAGCGCTCGATGCGGTCGGTCAGCTCCGCGATTGTATCGTCGTAGTGCTTGTGCAGCAGCAGCAACGGCCCCAGCAGCACCGACAGCACGAGCACGACCGCGACCACGAGCAGCGCCACCGCGAGCAGGCGCTGCCGCGACGGCGGAAGCTTCGCGATCGCCGCGATCATGCGCTGCCGCCTTTCGGCGTGGCGGCGCTCGCGGCGACAGGCGTCGCTTCGACGGGAGGTGGCGCTGACGCTAGCCGGGCACCGGCGCGCGATCGCGCGGGCGGCGCGCTGCGCCGGGGCGCGGCCGTGGCGGGCGCTGGCGGGCGGGCGCTGCTCGTGGCCGGCAGGCGCGGACGCGCGGCGGTGCTGCGGGCACGGCCGGCAGCGGCGACGCGGCGGGCCGCGCGGGTCTCGGCGCCCGCGGCGGCTGCGCAAGCTGCACGGGCGGCGGCGGCGGCAAGGGCTTCAGCTGCGCACCGAGGTCGAAAATTTCGCCGGGGCCGGGCTGGATCTTGGTGGTCGGCGACCGCGGCGCGGCCTCGCCGAACAGCTTCGATTCCTCGAACAGCGAGACGAGGCGGCCGGCGTTGGCGCTCTCGCCGCGGACGAGAATCTCGCGCTTGCGCGTCCTTCCCTTTCGCCGCGCTCTTCATCTCGAGCTGCGTCAGCCAGGTGTCGTCGGGAAGGAGCTTCGTCACGTCCTCGACCGACTGCAGCGCGCTCGGATAGGCATACTTCTTCGCCAGCGCGAAGTTGTAATCGCCGGTGAGCCGTTCGAGCTGCTCGCGCAGCGCGTTCGAGGCATCGGCCTGCACCCGCCCCTGGCTCGCGAGCTGCATGAGCGCGATGGCGTATCCGCGTTTCTGCCAGACGGGCAAGCGCGGTCGCGACGAGCGCCGCCACCGCGATCAGCGCGATCGGCGCCCAGACACTCCATCGGCGCCGCGCGGCGAGCTTCCGGCCGCTCGGCCATCGGCAAGGAGGTTGAGCGCCGCTGCCCGTCGCCGGCGCGCGCCGCCGGGTCGGTCGGGCGTGACGGCGACCACCGCCGCGCCCCAGCTTTCCGCGCGCGCGCCGCGCATTGATCCACGACCGTCTTGAGCGCCGCCGCCCAATCGACGCGCAGCTCCCGCTTGACGCGGATCGCGCGCGACGATGCTGCGCGTCGAAGCACATCTCGTCGGGCTTGAACGGCGTGTGCCGGTCGAGGTCGTAGGCGAGCACCTGGCGCAGGTTGTCCTCGACTGCCGCCGGCAGCGTGATCGTCTTGCGCAGGACCTGGTCCGCGGGCAACGCGACGACGACCTCCACGGGATCCGTCGCCGCCGGCACCTGCGGCGGGCGACAGCGATTCGATCGCGGCGCGTCCCGCCGTTACCACGGCGTCCTGGTCGCCCGTCAACGGGAATGCGCGGCGACCTCCTTGTAGGCAAGGTGGCCGTTGGCGACCTCGGGCACGCCAGAGCACGGCGGCGTCCGCCTCGAACGCCAGGACCGGGCGCATGCGCATCCTCGCCACCGCGTTGCGCAGCCGGTGCGGGATCAGCGGGACGAGCTCGCCCGCCCACCAGCGCCAGAACGCGGTGAGGCCGAGGCGGCGCGACAAGGCGCGCCACCGTTGCCGAAGATCAGGGCTTGCCGGTTCCATTTTCCTGCGCAGATTTCCCGGTCGCGGTGGCGATTCGGACGTCGGGTCCGACGTGCCCCTCCTGCCAAAGCAGAGTGACAAGCGGGCGCCGCGCGTCGTCCAGCGGCCGGAGCACGGCGTCGCGGGCGAAGGTTACACCATCGGGCGTCCGGGCCACGACATGGATCCGCCACACGGGCGAGGCCGCGCCGCGCGAATCCCTGCGCCTGCGGGAACGGCGGTATCGGCAGCTGGTTCTTGAGGGCATCGTCGCGCGCGGCGATGAAGGTGTCGACCTGTTCAGGCGGTGACGCTCGGCAGGGCGAGCAGCACGTCGCGGCCGGCCGTCACCAGGATTGACGCCCGGCTGCCGCGAATAGATCGTGAGCGTGCGGGCGATGCGGCCATCAACGACGGCGTGATGCCCAGCACACGCTGCAACTCGCCGACGCTCTCGAAGGGCGCGTTGGTCGGCACGTATTTCGAGCCGCGGCCGCCTGGTAGTCCGGCGCCTCGGCGCCGTTCGGACGCTTGAGGTCATCGGCATCGCGCCAGTCGAGGATCGCGTCCAGCGTGCGCTGCGCGGTCTCCGGCGTCGAGACCGCCGACGTTCTGCAGCAATCCCTTCAGCAGCGGCGTCGGCGCCACGTTGAGGTCGATCCGGGCGCTCTCGTCGAACGCCGTCGCGGTCAGCGCGATGTCGCCGTCGGTCCACGTGTGGGGCTGGCCGTCCGCGGCTCCACGCATCCGGCGCGACGCGCGGCCGCGACAGCTCGAACGCCGTGCGCTCGACGGCGCCGTCGGCCGCCGCGCGCGCCTGCGCGAGCGACATCGTGTTGCGCGCGGCAAGCGCCTCGCCGCGCATGCTGTACGCGAAGCTGCTGCCGATCACCGTGATCAGCACCGTGAGCCACAGCACGACGATCAGCGGCGATGCCGCGTTGCTGACCGCGAATGTTCATCGGCCATCACCCGCGCGCAGCGGCTCGACGCGCTGGGTCCCAGACCGCACAGCCCGCTTCCGGCGATCGCCTCGGCTCGACGACGAGCGTCGGCCACGCAGTCGCCCTTGACGGGCTTCACGTCGAGGCGCACCGAGGAGCGGCAGGCGTTGCTGGTCTTCCCAGCGATCGCGCCACGTCGGCGCGTCGGCGTCGGCCGCATTGGCGTCGCGGCCGAAATAGCCGATCTTGCAGCTCCGCGATGCCGTCGGCGAGCACCGAGCGCTCGGCATCGCGAAACTCGGGTGCCTGCAACGCCGCGAGTATCGGGAACGATGCGCTCCTGCACGAGCTGCGACTTCTCGCCGGTGCGCGACGACGGCGAGCCGGAAGTAGTAGACGCCGCCGCCGGCGACGCGCGCCGGCAGCACCGCGGCGTAGCGCAGCTCGTTCTGCGCTCGCCGGCGAACAGCAACGGGAGCTCGACCGCCTTCCACATCCGCTGCGGATACTGCTCGGAGAGCTGGGTGCGCAGGTACGCCGTCGCAGCCCGCATGTCGGAGACTTGCTCGGCCTTCGCCTCGCCGCCGTCCCAGCTTCGCGACGGCGAGGTTGAGCGAGCCGTAGAGAATCGGACGCCATGCCGGCCATCAGCATGAGCGCGAGCATGAGCTCGATGAGCGTGAAACCCTGCGCATTCGGCCAGCGACGTCGCGCCGCGATCATCGGGTCTCCCGCGGCCGATGCGCGTCGTCGCGAGCGCGAACGTTCGCTTGCCGCCGGAGGGCGAAGGAAACGTCACTTCCGCCGTGACACGGTAGAGGCGCGTCGGCATCGTCTCGGCCGCGCGCTCGAGATCGGGCGACACGTCCGGCGGGCTGTACGGCACGACGCGCGTCGTCCACTCGATGCGGCCCTCGTCGGCCGACCGCTCTCCGTCGCTTCGCGCAGCGGCTGCGTCGCGCCGCGGCTCGGCGAGGCGCGCTCTCGGCGACCAGCACCGCGCGGCTGTAATCGTCCGCCGCCGACACGTTTTGCGAGCGCGCCGGAAAGAGCCGGAACAGCGCGGTGGCCGACGAGCGACAGGATCACGAAGGCGACGAGCACCTCGAGCAGCGAGAAGCCGCGCGCGCGCGGCCGCGCGACAGTTCCGTCATCGCGTGGCGCGGCGCGTCGGCCGCTCAATCGAGAATCGCGACACGGCCGGTGAGCCAATCGACGTCGACGTCGAACTTGCGCTCGCCGGCGGCGAGCGTGACGCGGCCGCCGTTCGAGCCGCCATCGGGGAAAAAGCGGATCGCGCCGATCTTCTCGTTGACGAGATCGCTCTGCGCGGTGAAGAGCTTGAGCTCGATCTGCCGCGGCAGCGCGTGCGTGCGCGCGTCGCGCTCGACCTGGAACGTGCGCTGCTCGAGATCGAGCATGACGCGGGTTTCCCTGCCGCGTCGCGAGCGCCTCGCTGCGCGCGAGGCGCAGACCCGGCCGCGACCTCGCGCGTCGCCCCTTGAGCTCGCCGCGCCGACACGCCGCCGCCGAACGATCGGCACGACGATCGCCGCGATGATCGCCATGATCGAGAGCACGATCAGGAGCTCGAGCAGCGTCACGCCGCGCGCGCGCCGGCGCGCGCGGAGCGCACCGGTGATCGGCAGTCGCGGCAGGCACGTACTCGTCATTACTGCGAGCTCGAGATGTCCTTGTTCGGCCCTTCGCCGCCTTCCTTGCCGTCGGCGCCGAGCGAGACTGATTTCGTAGGGCGCGTTCTGCGCCGGCGAAACGTACTTGTACTCGTTGCCCCACGGGTCCTTCGGCACCGTCGATTTCTTCCAGTACGGGCCGTTCCAGTTCGTGACGCCGGCGGGCGCGGTGATCAGCGCCTGCAGGCCTTCCTGCGTGGTCGGGATAGCGGCCGATTTCGAGCTTGTAGAGATCGAGCGTCTGGCCGATCTGGCCGATCTCGATCTTCGCGGCGTCGGCCTTGGCCTTTTCGCCCTTGCCGATGAAGTTGCCGCCGACGATGCCGAGCACGATGCCGATCAGCACCAGCACGACGAGAATTTCGATGAGCGTCATGCCGCGGTTTCGGCATCGCGACCGATTGCGGATCGGCGCATCCTGGTTCCTTTGCAATGGACGGCGGCGACGTCGACGCTCGCGCCGCGCGGAGTTCGTTAGACAGGCGTCACTGGACAAGTTCGCTCATGCCCATGACGCCCAGCAGGATCGAGAACACGATGCCGCCGATCAGCACCGCGAGCGAGAGGATCAGCGCCGGCTCGAGCATCGCGAGGAAGCGCTTGACCGCCATCTGCACTTCGCGGTCGTAGACGTCGGCGACGCGGACCAGCATTTCCTCGAGGCGGCCGGACTCCTCGCCGACCAGGATCATCTGCACCGCGAGCCGCGGATAGACGCCCGGTGTCCGGCGAGCGGGCGGCCGAAGCCCTTGCCCTCGCGCAGGCGCACGATCACGCCGTCGAGCGCGCCGGCGAGCACGCTGTTGCCCAGCGTCTCCTTGACGATCGCCGAGGCCCGACAGCAGCGTGACGCCGTTGCCGAGCAGCGTCGCGAGCGTTCGCGCGAAGCGCGCGACGTCGACCTTGGTCGACGAGGTCGCCGATGAGCGGCAGGCGCAGCAGGCGGGCGTCCCAGCGCAGGCGCGCCGCCGGGTTGCGCGAGCTTGCGCCGGACCCACCAGACGAACAGCGACGACGACGGCCGCCACCGCCCACCACCAGTGCCGCAGTCCCGTGCCGAGGACGATGACGACCTGCGTCGGCAGCGGCAGCGCCTTGCCCGGCCTGCGCGAACGTCTGCTCGAACTGCGGCACGACCCAGACCAGCAGCACCATCACCGACAGCACGGCGACGCCGATCAGGATGCGTCGGATAGATGAGCGCCGACTTGACGCTCTCGCGCAGCTCCTTGTTGCGCTCCATCGTGTCGGCGAGGCGCGTCAGCACGCACGCCGAGCGCGCCGCCCGCCTCGCCCGCGCGCACGATGTTGACGTAGAAGCGCGAGAACACGTCGCGCCGCGTGTCGAGCGCCTGCGACAGCGACTTGCCGCCGCGCACGTCGTCGCGGATCTGCTGCAGCAGCGCCGCGACGGCGCGGCGACGGCGAGGCCGATCAGGATCTCGAGCGCGCGATCGAGCGGCAGGCCGGCGCTGCAGCAGCGTCGCGAGCTCGCGCGTGATCGCGAGCAGCTGATCGCGGCGTGACGTGCTTCGACGCGAACCAGCGCCGCCGCGGCGGCGGCTCCGCGCGCGCGCCGGCTCGTCGCCGCGACGGCGTGCCGGTCGCGCGCGCGACCTGCATCGGCAGCATGCCCTGGTCGCGCAGGCGCTCGACGATCTCGCTCTCGTTCGCGGCGTCGAGCTCGCCGGTGGCGACGTCGCCGGCTGCATTGACCGCCTTGTATCGGAAGATCGGCATCGAGTCGGTAGCGGCGTCGTGCGCGCGTGCGCAGGCGCGAACCGGTGCAGGCTCGGCGCGCGAAGCTGCGGTCAGCCTTCGCGCGTGACGCGCAGCACTTCCTCGAACGTCGGTGATCCCGCGCACCGCCTTGCGCAGGCCGTCCTCGTACATCGTCAGCATCCCTCGCGCGACCGCCTCGTTGCGCAGCTCGGTCGCGGTCGGCGTGCTTCATCACGAGGCTGCGCAGCGGATCGGTGACCGGCAGCATTTCCATGATGCTGATCCGTCCCGTGTAGCCGGTCTGCGCGCACTGCGCGCAGCCGATCGGGCGGTAGAGCGTGATCTCCTTCGTCGTCGGTGAACCGGTCGAGGCGCATCTGCTCGACGATCTCGGGCAGCGCCGCGTGCGGCTCCTTGCAGTGCGGGCACAGCGTGCGCACGAGGCGCTGCGCGAGGACGCCGATGACCGTCGACGTCAGCAGGTAGTCCTCGACGCCCATGTCGAGCAGGCGGTTCATCGTGCTCGCGCGCGTCGTTGGTGTGCACCGTCGACAGCACCAGGTGGCCGGTCAGCGCCGACTGCACGGCGATCTCGCGCGGTCTCGAGGTCGCGGATCTCGCCGATCATGATCACGTCGGGATCCTGCCGCACGATCGAGCGCAGCGCGTTGGCGAACGTGAGGTCGATCTGCGGCTTCACCTGGATCTGGTTGATGCCCGGCATCTGGTACTCGACCGGATCCTCGACGGTCAGGATCTTCACGTCGGGCTGGTTCAGGCGCTCGAGCGCCGTGTAGAGCGTCGTCGTCTTGCCGGAGCCGGTCGGGCCCGGTGACGAGCAGGATGCCGTGCGGCTGCATCGAGCACGTCGAGGAACCGCTCGAGCGATGTCGTCCTCGAAGCCGAGCCGCGCGAAGTCGAGCGCGACGCCGCCCTTGTCGAGGATCCGCATGACCACCGATTCGCCGTGCATCGTCGGCACGGTCGAGATCGCGCAGGTCGATCTCCTTGCCCTGCACGCGCAGCCGGATGCGGCCGTCCTGCGGCAGCCGGCGCTCGGCGATGTCGAGGTTCGCCATGATCTTGACGCGCGAGATCACCGCGGCCGAGAAGCGGCGCGGCGGCGACTCGACCTCGTGCAGCACGCCGTCGATCCGGTAGCGCACGGCGAGCCGGTTCTCGAACGGCTCGATGTGGATGTCGGAGGCGCGCGCCTCGAGCGCGTTGGTGATGATGAGCGACACGAGCCGGATGACCGGCGCCTCGGAGGCGAGGTCCTTCAGGTGCTGGACGTCGGCGTCGAACGCGAGCTCGTCGCGCTGCTCGACGTCGCCGACGATCTGGCCGACCGCCGTGCGGCCGGCGCCGTAGAGGCGCTCGAGCGCCGCGTCGAGCTCCGACGGAATCGCGACCTGCGGCTTCACGTCGCGGCCGGTGACCATGCTGGAACGCGCCGATCGTGTAGCTGTCCGTCGGATCGGCCATCGCGAGCGCCAGCTCGCTCTCGTCCTCTCGCAGCGGCAGCGCGCGCGCCTCGCGCAGGAAGCGCGCGCGAGATGCGCTCCTCGAGGATCGGAAATTCCGGGATAGCCGCCGGCATCGACCAGCGGCAGCCCGAGCTGCGCGGCGAGCGCCTCGGAGACGTCGCGCTGCGCGCACAGGCCGAGCGTGACGAGCAGCGCGCCGAGCTTCTCGCCGCCCTCCTTCTGCAACCGCAGCGCGCGCTCGACGCCGGCGGCGTCGAGCTTGCCGCGGGCGATCAGGATTTCGCCAAGGCGCATGGATTGGTAGTCGGTCACTCGTCGATCACGCCGAAAAAGAGTCGGCCGATCATAGCACGGCGACGCGCCGATTCCGACCCGTTTTCACCGGACGAATCAAGGCTTTGCGTGCGTTTCCTGCCGGCGAACTGTCGCCGTCGCCCGACGCCGTGCACGCCGAAGTGTCGCCACTCCCGACGCATTCGGCTCGCGCCGATCGCGACGCGTTCCGACGGGCGTCAGCGGAGCGCGGCGAAAGCCTTGTCCGCGAGCGCGAGCGTGCTGCGCGATGTCGTCCGCCGAATGCGCAGCGCTCACGAATCCCGCCTCGAACGCCGACGGCGCGAAGTAGACGCCGGCATCGAGCATCGCGTGGAAGAAGCGGTTGAAGCGCTCCTTGTCGCACGCCATCACCGCGTCGTAGGTGTCGGGAATCGACGGCGCGAAGTAGAGGCCGAACATCCCGCCGACCGACTGCGCGCACGAACGGAACGCCGGCGCGCCGCGCCGCCGCGGTCGAGCCCGTCGGTGAGCGATCGCGTGCGTCGCCGCCAGCCGATCGTAGAATCCGGGCGCTTCGATTTCACGCGAGCGTCGCGAGCCCCGCCGCGACGGCGACCGGATTGCCCGGACAGCGTTCCCGCCTGATAGACGGGGCCGAGCGGCGCGATCTTCTCCATGATCGCGCGCTTGCCGCCGAACGCGCCGACCGGCATGCCGCCGCCGATCACCTTGCCGAGCGTCGTCAGGTCCGGCGTGATGCCGTAGCAGGCCCTGCGCGCCGCGCGGATGCACGCGAAAGCCCGGTCATCACCTCGTCGAAGATCAGCACCGCGCCGTAGCGGTCGCAGATCGCGCGCAGCCCGGCAGGAAATCCGGCGCGCGGCATGACGAGGTTCATGTTGCCGGCGATCGGCTCGACGATGATGCACGCGATGTCGCTCGCCGTCCGCCGCGAACGCGGCCTCGACCGCCGCGAGATCGTTGTACGGGAGCACGATGGTCTCGTTGGCGATCGCCGGCGGCACGCCCGCCGACGACGGCTGTGCCGAACGTCAGCGCGCCCGAGCCCGCCTTCACGAGCAGGCTGTCGCCGTGGCCGTGATAGCAGCCTTCGAACTTGACGATCTTGCTGCGCCCGGTGAAGCCGCGCGCGAGCCGCAGCGCCGACATCGTCGCCTCGGTGCCCGACGAGACGAGGCGCACGAGCTCGATCGACGGCAGCAGGCGGCACAGCGTCTCCGCCATCTCGATCTCGATCTTCGGTCGGCGCGCCGAACGACAAGCCCGTGCGTCGCGGCGTCGCTGACCGCGCGCACGACCGCCGGATGCGCGTGGCCGAGGATCGCCGGGCCCCACGATCCGACGTAGTCGATGTAGCGCTTGCCGTCGGCGTCCCACAGATACGCGCCGTCGCCGCGCGCGAAGAAGCGCGGCGTGCCGCCGACGGAGCGAAAGGCGCGCACCGGCGAATTGACGCCGGCGGGAATCGTGCGCTGCGCGCGGGCGAAGAGCTCTTCGTTGCGGTTCATGGTGGCTCGCTTCGGAAGTCTGCGGGATGTCGGCAGGAGCGGCGACGTCAGTCGAACACGCGCCGCGATGCATGCGCGCGGCCGCGGTCACGTCCGGCGCGTCGAACACGGCCGAGATGACGGCCGACGCGCGTCCGCGCCCGCGCGCACCAGCATCGCGCGCGTTCGTCGCGTTGATGCCGCCGATGGCGACGACCGGCACGCCGAGCGCGGCTGCGCGCGGCGCAGCAGCGCGACGTCGGCGCGGCGCGCGTCCGGCTTGACGCTCGACGGGAAGAAGCTGCCGAACGCGACGTAGTCGGCGCCGGCGGCGACTGCGGCCTCGGCGCGCGCGAAATCGTCGTAGCAGGACACGCCGACGAGGCGCTCGGGTCCGACGATGCGCGCGCGCGGCCGCGACGCTGCCGTCGTCCTCGCCGACGATGCACGCCGTCGGCGCCGACGTCCGCGCAGAGCGCGGATCGTCGTTGACGATGAAGAGCGCGTCGCGCGTCGCCGCGACGCGAGCGAGCGCCTCGCGCCTGCGCGCGCCGCAGCGCCGACGTCGGCAGTCTTGTTCCGGTACTGGATCGCGCGCGCGCCGCCGGCCAGCGCGCGGCTTCGACGCGCGCGACGAGGTCCGCGGTGTCGGCGAGATCGGGCGTGACCGCGTAGAGGCCCGCGACGCGCAGCGCGCTCGCGCGCGACGCGCTGCTGCGTCGTCAATGGCGGCTCTGGGCATCGGAGGCGCGCGCGGCTTCGGCGTCGTCCGCGGGCGTCGCGTGCGTCCTCGCGCGCCCAGAACAGCCGATCCGGAAGGAACTGGCCCATGCCCGGGCGATAGGCCTTCTTGAGCGCGTGCCAGGTGTAGTCCTGCGCCTCGCGCACGGCCTCCGGCAATGTCGAGTCCGTTGGCGAGCATCGCGGCGATGGCGGACGCGAGCGTGCAGCCCGAGCCGTGGTAGCTCCCGGCAAGGCGCGCCCACGTGTCGCGTGCGCACGACGCCGCTCTTGCCGTACAGCGTGTTGACGACCTCGCGGCGTCGGCTCGTGCGTGCCGGTGACGAGCACGAACTGCGCGCCCATTTCGATCAGCCGCTCGGCGCACACGGCGAGCGGCGTGTCGTCGTCGTCCGACGTCGGCGAGCCGGCGCGCCTCGAGGCTGTTCGGCGTGAGGATCGTCGTGTGCGGCAGCAGGAGCTCGCGCAGCGCGTCGCGTCATCTCGTCGGTCGCGAGCTCGTCGCCGCGGCCCGAGGCCAGCACCGGGATCGAGCACCAGCGGCACGTCGGGATAGTCGGAGACGATTTCCGCGATCGCGGCGATGTTCTCGACGCTGCCCAGCACGCCGATCTTGAACGCGTCGACCGGCATGTCCTCGAGCAGGCAGCGCGCCTGGTCCGCGACCCACTCGGCGTCGAGCGCCTGAATGCCCTCGACGCCGCGCGTGTCCTGCACGGTGATCGCGGTGACCACCGACAGCGGATGGCAGCCCATGCTCGCGAACGTGAGGATGTCGGCCTGCAGACCGGCGCCGCCCGACGGATCGGATCGCGGCGAACGTCAGCACGATGGGCGGGAAATTCGGGTTCGGTGTCGGCGGGCATGGCGGCCGCGGGAGCGGCGACGGCGTACGACGAGCTGACGGCAGCGCGCGGAGCCGCGACAGGTCGCGCGACCGACGGTCGGCTTGCTAGAATTGCAGATTTTACTCCAACGGCTCCTCCGAATGAAAAATACATGTGCCTCATCTGCGGCTGGATCTACGACGAGGCGCTCGGCGCTCCCGGACGAAGGGATTCCGCCGGGAACGAAATGGGAAGACGTGCCGCCGAACTGGACGTGTCCCGAATGCGGGGCGCGCAAGGAAGACTTTCGAGCTCGCCGAGTTCTGAAGAACTGTCGATCGAAGGAGCCAGAACGATGCGAATCCTGCACACGATGCTGCGCGTGGGCGATCTACCGCGCGCGATCGACTTCTACACCGGGTGCTCGGCATGCAGGTCATTGCGCACGACCGATCGGCCCGAGCAGAAGTACAAGCTCGCCTTCGTCGGCTACGGCGACGAAGCGCGCGGCGCCGTGCTCGAGCTCACGTACAACTACGACGTGGCCGCCTACGACATCGGCGCCGGCTTCGGCCACGTCGCGATCGAGGTCGACGGACGCCGCCGCAGCATGCGCCGCGGTGCGCGCGGCGGGCGGCACGGTCACGCGCGAAGCGGGTCCGGTGAAGGGCGGCACGACGGTGATCGCGTTCGTCCAGGACCCGGACGGCTACAAGATCGAGCTGATCGAGCGACGAAAGAGCGCTGGACCCGTGCCACCGCGCCGGCAGGGCATGAGTGGCCGCGGGCCACATTGCGCCCGCAGGCACGGCTGCCGCTCAGGACTTCGCGGTCCGCAGCAGCATCGCGCAGATCGTGCGCGAAAACTCGGCGTCCTGGCCATGGCCAGACGTACAGGCGAAGGCGGCCCTCCGGATCGAACACGAACGTGCCCGCCGAGTGATCCATCGTGTACGTCTCCGGGAGTGCTGCCCGGCTGCTTCTGGTAGATGATCTTGAACTCCTTCGCGGTGCGCGCGGTCGCGTCGGCATCGCCGGAGAGTCCGAGGAAGCGACGGATCGAACGCCGTCACGTAGTGCGACAGGAGCTCCAGCTGTGTCGCGCTCCGGATCGACCGTCACGAACAGCACCTGGACCTTCTCGGCGTCCGGCCCGAGGCGCCGCATCGCCTCCGCCAGCGTCGCGAGCGTCGTCGGACAGACGTCCGGGGCATTGCGTGTAGCCGAAGAAGAGCACCACCACCTTGCCGCGAAAATCGGCGAGCGTGCGCGCCTTGCCGGTGTGGTCGGTGAGCGCGAAATCGCGGCCGAACGATCGAGCCGGTGACGTCGGACGCGCGGAACTGCGGCCCGTCCGCGGCCGCAGCCGGCGAGCGCGAGCAGCGACCGCCAGCGAAGGGCCGCAAGCGCAGCGAGCCGTCGGGCGCCCGAATCTCAGGCGCCCGAGGCTCGCAGCGCTCGCGGCCCAGCGACGCTGTGGCAGCTCGTCATCGCCAGTAGTGGTCGACGAGGAGCGCCGAGAACAGCGCCGCGAGATAGTAGATCGAATACTTGAACGTCGCCCGCGCGAGCGGATCGCTGTAGTCGCGGTAGAGTCGCACCGTGTACGCGCAGGAAGACGACGCCGAGCGCAGCGCGGCGGCAAGGTAGAGGCACGCCGCTCATGCGGATCGCGTACGGCAGCAGCGACACCGCGACGAGCGCGCACGTGTAGAGCACGATCTGCAGCTGCGTATACCGGCGGCCGTGCGTGACCGGGCAGCATCGGCAAGCCCGGCGTTCGCGTAGTCCTTGCGCGCGGTAGAGCGCGAGCGACCAGAAGTGCGGCGGCGTCCAGATGAAGATGATGAGGAACAGGATCAGCGGCTCGGGTCCGACGTCGCCCGTGACCGCCGCCCAGCCCAGCACCGGCGGCATCGCGCCCGACGCGCCGCCGATCACGATGTTCTGCGGCGTCGCGGGCTTGAGCAGCACCGTGTAGACGACGGCGTAGCCGACGAACGTCGCGAGCGTGAGCCACATCGTCAGCTCGTTGACGTAGCGGTACAGCAGCACGAGCCCGAGCCCGCCGACGATGCCGGCGAAGGCGAGCGTCGGCAGCGACGTGAGCTCGCCGCGCGGCAGCGGCCGCCGCGCGCGTGCGCGCCATCAGCGCGTCGATCTTCTGCTCGACGAGGCAGTTGATCGCCGCGGCGGCGCCGGCGACGAGCGCGATGCCGATCGTGCGCGAACAGCACGACGCGCGCGCGGGCGGCAGCCCGGCGTCGCGAGGAACATGCCGATGACCGCGCAGAAGACGATCAGCGACACCACTCGCGGCTTGGTCAGCGCGAGGAAATGTTTGAGCCGGGTCTCGGCGAGCGCGAGCGTGGTCAAGCGAGTGCGTCGGATGCGAGTCGGCGGATCGATCGGCCGAGTGCGTCCACGCGGGCACTGCGATGCAAGCCCGCACCAGTTCGATGAAGCTCGATTTACCATCGGCCGCGGACCGCCCGTCAGCCGATCCGCGACGCCTTGAGGAGGCGCGTCAAGTCCCTGGCGATTCCCTTGATGTCGGGATCGTCCGGGTAGCGCAAGCACGAGGTTGCCCAGCGGATCGATGAGGTAGAGCGACCTCGCGCCGCCGGGAACTTCGCGCGCGACGGCATCCGTGACGCGCGCGACGACGAGCCCGGGGTGCTGCGCGAGCAGCGCTGGCGGAAGGCGCGGCGCCGCCCGTACGCAGAAAGACCCGCGCGACGCGCTCCTGCTCCTTGCCCTGCATCGTTCGCGCCTGCCGCGTGGCGTAGAAGCCGGCGCTCGCAGCCGGCATCGCAATCGCCGCCGCCGAGCGCGACCAGCACCCAGCGCCCGCGGAGCTCGTCCAGGCGGAACGGCGAGCCGTCGGGCCGCGTTCCCTCGATGCCGGGATCGGCGCCGTCGGCAGCAGCGTTCCGTAGTTGGCCGGCGGCGCTCGCGGGAAAGAAGTAGTACACGGCGTACGACGCGACGATCGGCGCGAGCGTCGACCGCGGCGATCCAGAGCGAGCGGATGCGCCGCCGCGCCGCGGCGCGCCGCGGCGTCTCGCGTCCGCTGGCTGTCGGCGCGCCGTCAGCCATCGGCCACGGCGCTTCGCCGCGCGGGCGATGGAACCAGAGCCACAGCGAGCGCGGCGAGGAGCGCGAACGCGTACCACTGCACCATGTAGATCCGGTGCGTGTCGACGCCGAAGTCGGGCGCCGGCCACGCGCGGACGAGCCCGTCGTCGGGAACCGGCGCGCTCGGTCGCCTCGACGACCACCGGCAGCACCGCGAGGCCCGTGGCCGCGGCAAAGCGCGCGCGGGATCGAGGTTCTGCCGAACCGGACCGCTGGTCGAGTCGGGCTTGAGCTCGAGGTAGCCCGTCGCGCGGAATCGCGATGCGTCCGCGCACCGTCACTTCGCCCGCCGGCGGCGGCGCTTCGGGCAGCACCGATCGCGACGCCTGCTGCGCGATCCAGCCGCGATTGACGAGCACGACGCGGCCGTCGCGCAACGCGAGCGGCGTCACGACGTGAAAGCCCGCGCGGCCCGCGGCGACCTTGTTGTCGATCAGGATCTGCCGCTGCGGCGAGGTATTCGCCGGTCGCGGTGACCGGCGCGATACTTGAGCGACGCCCAATCGGCGTCGGCCGGCAGGCTCGCGAGCGCGACCGGCGCGAGCGCGCTCGCGCTCGTCGTACTGCGCACGCAGCGCCTCCTTCGCCTGCATCCGGCCCTTGCTGCCAGTTGCCGGCGGCGACGCAGATCGCGATCGCCGCGACGCGCCGCGAGCGTCGGCAACGAGACGCGGACGAATCGCCGGCGCGCACCGTGCGATCGCGAGCGCCGGGTCGACGAGTGCGGCACCGTGGTTTCGGCATCGCATGGAGTTCGCCTCGGCCTGCTACACTCGGCGCGTGGAGCGGGCGGAGTGAAGATCATCGTCATCGCCGGGCTCGTGGCGGTCATCGCGAGCCTCTTCTCGGCGCTCTACTATCTCTACCGCGATCACGGCCACGGCACGCGCATGGTCAAGGCGCTGGCGCTGCGCGTCGCGCTGTCGGCGGCGCTGATCGCCTTCCTCGTGCTGTCCTACCACCTGGGCTGGATCGCGCCGACCGGCTTGCGCTGAGCCAGCGGGCCGCGCGCAGCGTAGCGCGCCGGTGCAGAGCCAGTAGACGAGGACGAACAGCAGCAGCCAGACGACGTCGACGAAGTGCCAGTACCACGCCGCGCGCCTCGAACGCGAAGTGGTGCTCGCGGTCGAAATGGCCCCTTGAGCGCGCGGGCCAGCATCACCGACAGCATGATCGCGCCGATCGTCACGTGCAAGCCGTGGAAGCCCGTCAGCATGAAGAACGTCGAGCCGTAGACGCCGGTCGGTGAGCTTGAGGTTGAGCGCGTGGTAGGCGTGGATGTATTCGTACGCCTGGAAGCCCAGGAACGTGAAGCCGAGCACGATCGTGAGGAAGAGCCAGAGCTTGAGCGCGCCGCGGTGGCCGGCCTGGAGCGCGTGATGCGCGACGGTCAGCGTGAAGCCGGACGTCACGCAGGATGATCGTGTTGAGCAGCGGGATCCCGATCGCGCCCATCGGCGTGAACTGCTCGTTGATGTACGGGCCGTTCGTCGGCCAGCTCGCCGTGTAGTCGGGCCAGACGAGCTTCGACATCAGGTCGCCCAGGTCGGGCACCGACGAGTTGCGGATGTAGAACAGCGCGCCGAAGAAGGCGAAGAAGAACATCACCTCGGAGAAGATGAACCAGCTCATGCTCCAGCGGAACGACGCGTCCACCTTCTTGTTGTAGCAGGCGCGCCTCCGATTCGCCGATCACCGCGCCGAACCAGCCGAACAGCATCACGAGCAGAACCGCGAAGCCGGCCGCGACCAGCCACGGTCCCGGCGCGACAGCGTTCATCCAGAACGCCGCGCCCAGTGCCGAGCAGGAACAGCGCGACCGAGCCGACGAGCGGCCAGTACGAGGGTTGCGGTACGAAGTAGTACGGCTTGGCGCCGGTGTCGACTGCGCTCATCGCGGAACACTCGCTCGTTGGAACCGGCGAACGCGGCCAAAGCGGCGTTCTACCGCGGCGGGTCAAGACTTGTCGGCACCTTCGACCTCGAAAAATGTGTAGGACAGCGTGATCGTTGCGACATCCGCCGGCAGCGCCGCGTCGACGACGAACACGACCGGCATCTGCCGCCGTTCGCCGGGTTGCAGCGTCTGCTTGCGAGAAGCAGAAGCACTCGAGCTTGCGGAAATACTGCGCGCGCATTCGGCGGCCCGTAGCTCGGAATCGCCTGGCCCGTCAGCGGCCGGTCGGTCGCGTTGACGATCTCGAACACGACCTGCCGCACCTCGCCGGGATGCACGTCGACCACCGGCGTCAGCGCGCGGAACGTCCAGGGCAGCTTGCGGATGTTGGAGTCGAACTCGATGCGCACGTCGCGCGTCGCGTCGACCTGCGTGTTCACCACGACATCGGCCTGCGCGATGTTGCGCAGGCCGGTCGCCTCGCAGATCTTCTCGTAGAACGGCACGAGCGCGTAGCCGAAGCCGAACATCGCGACGACGATCACGCAGAGCTTCAGAGCGCCGATGTCGGCTGCGGCGGTTCCGCACGCTCGCGGCATTCGCTGCGTGCGCGCAGCGCTCATTGCGTCCTTGTCGCGCAGGTTGCGCCCGATCGCCACGACGAGATAGAGCAGCACGGCGGCGCCGACGACGCCGATGCCGGTCGCCGTGCCCGCCGATGAACTTGCTGCCGATGATGCCGACGAAGAACACCGTCGCGATCGACGCCAGCACGAGCGCGGTCCGGCGGTTCGACGCCCGAAGGCGATCGGCCGGAGTCGCGTCCGGGCGGGACGTTCGGTCGGGCATGTGCGCGAGTCGTTGCGTCGGGCGCTGCTGCGTCACTTGACGACCGGCGGCGTTTCGAACGTGTGGTAGGGCGCCGGCGACGGCAGCGTCCATTCGAGCGTGTCCGCGCCGTCCCACGGCCGCGCGGGCGCCTTCTCGCCCTGCCGCGGGCGCACTGCATCATCGACGTACAGGAACAGGAGCTGCGACGCGCCGAACCAGAAGGCGCCGATCGACGCGATCATGTTCCAGTCGGCGAACTGCTGCGCGTAGTCGGGAATCCGGCGCGGCATCCCGGCGAGGCCGAGGAAGTGCATCGGGAAGAACGTCACGTTGAACGAGATCAGCGACGACCAGAAATGGACCTTGCCGAGCGTCTCGTTGTACATCGTGCCGGACCACTTCGGCATCCAGTAGTACGCGCCGCCGAAGAACGCGAACAGCGCTGCCCGCCACCATCACGTAGTGGAAGTGGGCGACGACGTAGTAGGTGTCCTGCGGCCTGGACGTCGACCGGCATGATCGACGAGCACGAGGCCGGTGAAGCCGCCCAGCGTGAACAGGAACAGGAAGCCGATCGCGAACAGCATCGGCGTCTCGAAGCGTCATCGAGCCGCTGCCACATCGTCGCGAGCCAGTTGAACACCTTCACGCCGGTGGGCACCGCGATCAGCATCGTCGCGTACATGAAGAACAGGATGCCCGGCGGTCGGCATGCCCGACGGTGAACATGTGGTGCGCCCAGACGATGAACGACAGGATCGCGATGCCGACGCCGTCGCGTAGACCATCGACGCGTAGCCGAACAGCGGCTTCCGCGAGAACGCCGGGATGATCTGCGAGATGATGCCGAACGCGGGCAGGATGATGATGTAGACCTCGGGGTGCCCGAAGAACCAGAACACGTGCTGGAACAGCACCGGGTCGCCGCCGCCGGCCGCGTTGAAGAACGTCGTGCCGAAGTGGCGGTCGGTGAGCAGCATCGTCACCGCGCCGGCGAGCACCGGCATCACCGCGATCAGCAGGTAGGCGGTGATGAGCCACGTCCAGCAGAAGAGCGGCATCTTCATCAGCGTCATGCCGGGCGCGCGCAGGTTGAGGATCGTCGTGATGATGTTGATCGAGCCCATGATCGACGACGCGCCCAGGATGTGGACGGCGAAGATCGTGAGGTCCATCCCCATGCCCGCCTGCACCGATGAGCGGCGGATAGAGCGTCCAGCCGCCCGCCGCGGCGCCGCCGGGAACGAAGAGCGAGATGACGAGCAGCGATCGCCGCGGGCGGCAGCAGCCAGAAGCTCCAGTTGTTCATCCGCGCGAACGCCATGTCGGGCGCGCCGATCATCAGCGGGATCTGCCAGTTCGCGAAGCCCGACCGCCGCCGGCATGATCGCGCCGAAGACCATGATGAGGCCGTGCAGCGTCGTCATCGAGTTGAAGAACTCCGGATCGCACGACCTGCAGCCCCGGCTGGAACAGCTCGGCGCGGATCACCATCGCCATCGTGCCGCCGACCAGGAACATCGTGAACGAGAACCACAGGTACATCGTGCCGATGTCCTTGTGGTTGGTCGTCGTGAGCCAGCGCGTGATCCCGCTCGGGTGATGCGCGTGGTCGTCGTGCGCGCGTGATCGTAGGCCGGCGGCGTGATCGTGGGCGATGGTGCTCATCGTCGAATCTCCAGAACTGAGTGTCGGCTGCTACTTGCGGGCAGCCTTGATTTCGGCAGGCTGCACCGCTTCGCCCGTCTTGTTGCTCCAGGCCGTTGCGCGTGTACGTGATGACGGCGGCGAGGTCGGCGTCGGAGAGCTGCTTCCACGGCGGCATCGCCGTCCCGGGCTTGCCGTTCAGCACGAGCGCGATCTGCTCCGCCTTCGGGCCGCTGACGATCTTCGAGCCGTCGAGCGCCGGGAAGGCGCCCGGCACGCCCTTGCCGTTCGGCTGGTGGCACGCGGCGCAATTGGCCGTGAAGATCCGCTCGCCGGTGACGACCGAGGTCGGCTTCGAGCTCCACACCTTGTTCGGGTCGCCGCCGGCGACGGCGATCTTCGCCTTCTGCTCGTCCGACCCACTTGGCGTAATCTTCCTTCGACTTCACCTCGACGACGATCGGCATGAAGCCGTGCTCCTTGCCGCAGAGCTCGGCGCACTGGCCGCGATAGATGCCCGACCTTCTCGGCCCTGAACCACGAATCGCGGACGAAGCCGGGGATCGCGTCCTGCTTGACGCCGAACGCCGGCACCCACCACGCGTGCAGCACGTCGCTGGCGGTGATCAGCACGCGCACCTTGGTGTCGACCGGAACGACGAGCGGGTTGTCCACCTCGAGCAGGTAGTGCTCGCCCTTGGGCGCGCGGTTCTCGATCTGCGCCAGCGGCGTCGACGAGGTTCGAGTAGAAGCCGAAGCCCTCCTGCAGGTAGTCGTAGCTCCAGCTTCCACTGGTAGCCCGTGACCTTGATCGTGAGGCCCGGCGCGGACGTGTCCTTCATCGCCAGGATGGTCTTGGTCGCCGGAAACGCCATGAACAGCAGGATCAGGAACGGGATGACCGTCCAGACGATCTCGACCATCGTGTTTTCGTGGAACTGCGCCGCCTGATGGCCCACCGACTTCCGGTGCTTGAAGATCGAATAGAACATCACGCCGAACACGGCGACGAAGATGACGACGCAGATCCAGAAGATGAACAGGTGGAGGTCGTACATCTGGCCGCGCGATCGGCGTCACGGGCGGCTGCAGATTCCAATCGGGAACGGCGAGCGCCGGGCCGGAGCATCGAGCGCCATCGCCAGGGACGACGGCAGGAGCGGAAGCCGGGCCATGAATGTGGATACAGGTCATGCGTCCCTCGATTGCGTGCAGCAGCAGAATGCCGAAAAAGCGCGAGATGTTAGCACGGACCGATACCTCGGCCAAGGCGACGGCAGCGCCAGCGATCGGACGTCGCTAGCCGGCGATCCGCGAAGCGAGGCGAGCTCTGCGCAATGCCGCGTCGAGCCGAGTGTTGCGAATGCGCGCGGCCGAACGCGAATGCATTCGGCGTCGGCCACGCGAAATCGGCGCAGAGCGGCGCGGGCAGGCGCAAGGCGAGGGCCGCGTACGTTGCGCGTCGCCTTCGCGCATGTCCGGGATCGATCCGGTTCGCGACCCAGCCCGGCGAGGTCGAGTCACGCGCGCGGATCGCAAGCGCCGACATGAGCGCGTGATTGAGGCATCCCAGACGGATGCCGACGACGAGGACCACCGGCAGCTCGAGACGCGCCGGAATGTCGAGCATGTCGGTAGAGCCGTGCAGCGGAACGAGTGCTCCGCCCGCCCCTTCGACCACGATCGCATCCGCGACGGCCGCGAGGCGCGAATACGCGGCGGCAGATGACGCATCGAGATCGATCGTCGCGCCGGCGGCCCGCGGCGGCGAGCTCGGGGCGATCGGCAGCGCGAATGCAAACGGGATTGACGTCGGCGATCGGTGCATCGACGTTGCCCGCAGCGATGAGGGCCCGCGCGTCCGCCGCGCACCGTTTCGCCCTCGTCGAGACCCGCCGCGACCGGCTTCATCCCGACCGCCCGGAAGCTCGGCGGCGGTCAGCGCGCGCAAGAGCGCCGCGGCGACGATCGGTCTTGCCGACACCGGTGTCGGTGCCGGTGACGAAGATGCCGCGGGCCATGGCGTGCGCGCGCGCCGCCCGGCAAGCCGCCAGAGCGCGCGTCGGCGCGCGGCTACTTGCGCTTCGAGCGCCGCGGGCGCGGGTCGCGGCTGGCGGCCCGAAGAACGTGCCGCGCGTCAGGAACGTGTAGTCGGCTTCGAACGCGCCGATCGCCACGAACACGAGCAGCGAGCAAAGGCGGAACGAGGATTGCATACACCATCGCCAGCCGCTCCCAGACCATGTGCATGAAGACGGCGACGATCAGCCCCGCCTTCAGCAGCATGAACACGATGATCAGGATCCACCGCAGGTAGCCCTGGAAGTGGAAGTAGTCGACCAGGTACGACGCGGTGCTGAGCACGAACAGCAAGCCCCAGATCTTGAAATAGATGCCGAGCGGATGCTGCTGCCCTTCGATCGTGATGCTTGCCCGGCCGCGGCGCCTGTGGTCGCCGCGGCGTGATGGTGCTGCCCTTCTGCGTGTGCCATGGTTGTCCTTACCAGAGATAGAAAACCGCGAAGATGAATACCCAGACCAGATCGACGAAGTGCCAGTAGAGGCCCATGGTCTCGACGATCTCGTAGTTGCCCTTCCTGCCGGTCAAGAAGCCCGGGCCTCTCGCGATCGAGGTCTCCGCGCAGCACCTTGACCGCGACGATGATGAGGAAGATCACGCCGATCGACACGTGCGTGCCATGAAAGCCCGTGATCATGAAGAAGGTCGCGCCGAACTGCGCCGCGCCCAGCGGGTTGCCCCACGGGACGTACTCCTTCTCGATGATCAGCTTGGTCCACTCGAACGCCTGCATGCCGACGAACGTGGCGCCCAATGCCGCGGTGAGCAGCAGCAAGATGAACGGTCATCTGACGCGATCCTTGCGATAGCCGTAGTTGACGGCCATGGACCATCGTCCCGCTGCTGCTGATCAGCACGAAGGTCATGATGGCGATCAGGATCAGCGGGATGCTCTTGCCGCCGATCGTCAGCGCGAAGACTTCGCTGGGATTGGGCCACGGCGCCGTGCGTGGACATCCGCACCGTCATGTACGAAATCAGGAACGAGCTGAAGATGAACGTGTCGCTGAGGAGGAAGATCCACATCATCGCCTTGCCCCAGGGGACGTTCTTGAACGCCCGCTGGTCCGACGACCAGTCGGCGACGATGCCTTGCACGCCTTGGGCCAGCGGAGTGCTTCTGCCGTGCTCGTCGAGCGCCGGTTGCGTCATGTGGCTCGATCCTCTCTAGTCGATGGGTATTGCAGCAGCACGGCGAACAAGACCGCCCAGACCAGGAGCAGGATAGTGCCAGTACACGCGTGCACAGCTCCACGCTCAAGCGGACCTTGCCGACGCTCGACGCCGCGCAGCACCCTGGCGGTGGTCCTGGCCCAGACCCACAGGCCGCCCAGCAGGTGCAAGCCGTGCAACGGCGGTGAGCAGAGAAGAAGAACGCGATACGCGGGATTGGCCGGCGCAGAAATAGCCCGCGGCGTCTCATTTGCTGCCACGCCCAGAGCTGTCCGGCCAGAAAAGCGAAGCTGAATGCGCCGCGCGGCGAGCAAGCCGTTCTTCACGCGCGTCCAGCTGTCCCCGTCGCGCCGCAGCGCGCGTCCACTGCATCGCGACGCTGGCCAGGATCAGCACGACGGTGTTGAGCCACAGCACCTTCGGAACGCCGAGCGTCGTCCAGTCCGTCTCCCATCATCCGCATGTGGTAGGCGCTGATCAGCAGCGCGAACAGCGACGTGGCGACCGCAAGAAACACGCCGAGACCGACTTTGCACCGGCGGCATGCGAAAGCTCGTCGTCGCTGACGCTTGCGATCGAGCGTGCTGCGCTCTATCCACGGCGAGACGTTGATCGTCTGGCCGAACGAGCCACCAGACGACGACGGCCATGATGGCGCTCAGGAACAGCATACGTCACGCGTGCCCGCCGGCGGCTTGAGTGCGGCGAGCGCTTCAGGTCGCTCGCGTCGGCGGTTCTCGAGGCCTGGTCCTCTTGCCCGGCGGCTGGTTCTGCGGGATGAAGTCCTCGGCGGCGCCCGGCACGCTGTAGTCGTACGCCCAGCGATAGACCACCGGCAGCGTCGGGCCGAAGTTGCCGTGCTTCGGCGGCGTGTCCGGGGTTTGCCACTCCAGCGTGGTGGCGCGCCAGGGGTTGCCGCCCGACGGCTTGCCGTTGAAATAGCTCCAGATCAGGTTGTACAGGAACACGATCTGGACGGCGCCCACGATCAGCGCCGCGATGGTGATCGCCTCGTTCAACGAGTGCGCCGATGCGGGATGAAGTCCGGTGCTGCCCATCGCGTAGTACCGGCGCGGCACGCCCAGGAAGCCCAGGTAATGCATCGGATAGTAGATGGCAGTAGGTCCCGAGGAACGTGACCCAGAAGTGGAACTTGCCCAGCGTATCGTTCAGCATCCGCCCGGTGATCTTGGGGTACCAGTGGTAGATCGCCCCGAACACCACCAGGATCGGCGACACCGCCATCACCATGTGGAAGTGGGCGACCACGAACATGGTGTCCGGACAGCGGGACGTCCACGGGCACGTTGCCGAGGAACAGGCCCGTCAGCCCGCCGTTGATGAACGTGAAGATGAAGCCGATGGCGAACAGCATCGGGACGGTGAAGTGGATGTTGCCGCGCCACAGCGTCAGCACCCAGTTGTAGACCTTGAGCGCCGTCGGAACGGCGATGATCAGCGTGGTGGTGGCGAAGAAGAAGCCGAAGTACGGGTTCATCCCGCTGACGTACATGTGGTGCGCCCACACGATGAAGCTCAGGCCGCCGATGGCCAGGATCGCCCAGACCATCATCCGGTAGCCGAAGATGTTCTTCCGCGCGTTGACGCTGATGCAGGTCGGAGACGATGCCGAACGCCGGCAGCGCGACGATGTAGACCTCCGGATGGCCGAAGAACCAGAACAGGTGCTGGAACAGCACCGGGCTGCCGCCGTTGTAGCCGAGCTGTTCTGCCCATGCGAGACGAGCGCCGGCATGAAGAAGCTCGTGCCCAGCGCCTGGTCCAGCGTCATCATGATGGCGCTGACGAACAAGGCGGGAAACGCCAGCAGCGCCAGGATGGTGGCCATGAAGATGCCCCATACCGTCAGCGGCAGACGCATCATCGTCATGCCGCGCGTGCGCGCCTGCAGCACCGTCACCACGTAGTTCAGACCGCCCATCGTGAAGCCGATGATGAAGAACGCGAGCGAAACGAGCATCAGGATGATTCCCCAGCTCGCCCCCGGCGTGCCGGCGAGGATGGCCTGCGGCGGATACAGCGTCCAGCCGGCGCCCGTGGGCCCGCCGGGCACGAAGAAGCTCGCGATCAGCAGCAGCACGGCGAACAGATAGACCCAGTAGCTCACCATGTTGACGTACGGGAACACCATGTCGCGGGCGCCGACCATCAGCGGGATGAGGTAGTTGCCGAAGCCGCCCAGGAACAGCGCGGTGAGCAGGTAGATCACCATGATCATGCCGTGCATGGTGACGAACTGAAGGTAGTTGCTCGGCGTTGATGAAGCGAGAAGCGTGTCGGGAAACCCGAGCTGCAGCCGCATCGATTCCCGACAGCACCAGCGCCACCAGCCCGACGCCGATCGCGGTGATCGCGTACTGGACGGCGATGACCTTGGCGTCCTGGCTCCAGATGTACTTCCCGATGAACGTCTTCGGATGGTAGAGCTCCGCCTCTTCGACTTCGACCGGCGGGACGAAAGCCGATTCGTCATGCGCAACGTAGGTCATTGCTGATTTCCTCTTCGCTGATTCGCTCAGTCGCAGCGCTCCGATCGCGCTCGAGTCGTCATTTCGAACGTATTGATGTAGGCAACGAGGTCGTTGATTGCCTGCTCGTCGGCCAGGATCGCGGCCATGAACGCCATCTGCGGACCGTACGATGTCCTTCGCGATGGGCGCCGCGGATGCCCTGTTTGAAATTCTTCAATTGGGTGACCATGTACCAATCGCTCATGCCCTTGAGCCGTGGCGCGTTCGTCGCCTGCATGCCGCGCCCGTCGGGACCGTGGCAGCGCGCCGCAGGTCTCATAGGCGTCGTGACCGTTCGCTCGCATTCCTCGTCACCGTGGGCGGCGCGGGATTGTCCGGCAGCGTCTTGATGTAGGCGACGACGTTGTCGATGGCCGCGTCGTCGGCGAGCGTCGCCGCCATCGGCGCCATCATCTTACCAAAGATGTCCTTGTCGTGCGTGCCGCGGGCACCGCTCTTGAAATGCTGCAATTGCCGTTTCAGGTACCAGTCGCCCTGCCCGGCTCAGCTTCGGCGCGTTCAGCGCGGGGTTGCCCTCCGCCTGCGCGCCGTGACAGGCCGCGCACACCGCATAAGCCGCCTGTCCTGCCGCCGGCATCGCCGGCGACCTGGCGCCGAGGTCTGCGCGAACGTCGGGATAGCCGGCTCAGCCACGTCTGAAACGCGGGCTCCTCTTCCACGACGACCTTGCCGCGCATGGCGAAGTGCGCGATGCCGCACAATTGCTCGCAGAAGACGTCGTAATGTCCCGGTCCGCGGTGGGCGTGAACCAGACGTAGGTGACCAGGCCCGGCACCATGTTCATCTTGGCCCGGAACTGTGGCACCGTGAAGTCGTGCAGGACGTCGATCGAGCGCAGCAGCGCCTTGACCGGCTTGCCGATGGGCAGATGCAGCTCCGGGCTCGCGATCAAGACGTCGTCCTGTCCGTGCGGGATCGTCCGGATTGATGCCGAACGGGTTCTTGTCGCTGACGAACCGCGCATCGACGGTGCCCAGCACGCCGTCCTGCGCCGGAAAGCGATAGCTGAAGTACCACTGCCGCGCCGACGACCTCGAACACCGCCGCGTCTTTCGGGACCGTCGACGAACTTCGCCCACGCCAACAGGCCCGGGCGCCAGCATCGCGGCGACGCCCACCGTGGTCAGGCCAGATGAGCGCACCATTCCAGCTTCTTGTTCTCGGGTTCGTAGTGCGCGCGCTTGCCCTTCCTGTGGCGGTAGCGGCATCACGCACCACGCCATGAACAGATTGACGGCGACGAAGACGAATCCCGTGACCCAGAACGTGAGCTGTCACGGTGTCGTCGATCGTCGCCCCAGTTGGATGCGATCGGCGTGAAATACCACGGGCTCAGGTAGTGGAACAGGACGGAGCCAACGACCAGCAACACCAATGCGATGGCAACAACCATGGCGACGGCCCCGATGAGTGGACCGGAAATTCGGATGCGAGGCGGTGCCTCGCGCGATCGACCGGCGGACAGAGCGGTCAATCCTGTTGCAGTGCGCTCTCATGGGCGTGCGCGGCGCGGTGGCGTCGCCTGACGGGTCGGAACGGGTTGACGAAATGCTTGTTGATCGCGACCAGCTCCGCCTCGCGATGCCGTTTGGCGCATCAACGACGCGGACCGTGGCGCCCTGCGCCTTCCGCGGCATAGACGAGGATCAGGTACTTGCCCGGCGTCGAGGTCGTGGTGGAATTTCCGGAGGTTCTTGTTCTCCGTGGCTATCCCCGTCAGGCCGCCCTCCCAGGCGCCGAACATCGTCGCCACGGCGACGATCACGAAATAGACGTAGTGGGGGAACATCGGGCCCGAACGGCTTGAAGTACATCAGCAACCCGGCGCCGATCAGGCCCGCGACGGCGCCGATGGCCGCACCGATGAAGCCGCTACGCGGATCACATCGAGCGTCTCCAGATAGTTGCTGGAGTGGATGTGCTCCTGTTCGAGCCCGACTCGTCCTTGGCGATGACGTGAAGGAAGAAATCCTTCATCCCGGCCGCATGGAGATCGTCGGAGATCTTATGCGTGCTCGAGCGTGGGCGCGAGATAGTAGAGAGCAATTCATCGTTTCCTCCAGTCTCGACGCTGGCTCTGAAGCGAGCTCTTGTTGCCGTCGAAGTCTAACGGAACGCCGGCACACTGTTGGGTACCCTCGCTACCGGGCCCGGCATACGCGGAGCAATACGTAACTGAACGAAGCATACC
>ERZ1370068.10496-contig-9190_pt1 | contig 36479 bp, 42 predicted proteins | sample MGYA00561227_ERZ1370068 | MGnify/ENA primary metagenome ERZ1370068 (study PRJEB38410, sample SAMEA6850437) | metagenome | study: Metagenomic assessment of the ecological functions of the soil: analysis of the soil microbiota associated with the... | reverse complement strand
CAGTTACGTATTGCTAAGGAAGTGAAGCGCCGGATGACCGAGACGTGGAGACGGGAAACGAGGTCTTGTGCTTCGTCTACCGTCTACCGGGTCTGCCGTCTACCGTCTCAGGTTTTGCGGTTCTTGTACCAGTCCGCGTTGACCTGGAGGTGAAGTGCTTCCACTTGTCCGGGATCGTCTCCTCCGTGAAGATGCGCCGTCACCGGGCAGGCGGGCTCGCAGTTGCCGCACTGGATGCAGACGTCCGGGTCGATGTAGAGCATCTCAGCCGCCGCGAAGTCCGCCTCGTCCTTGCGCGGGTGGATGCAGTCGACGGGGCGACACATCGACGCACGCGGTGTCCTTCGTGCCGATGCACGGCTCCGCGATGATGTACATTCCCATCAGATTCACCCCTTCAAGGAGCCGGCGAGATTCTAGCAAACGGGTGAGGCGTGTCAGTGTAAAGGTAGTTCAGGGACACGGAGCCAGGGCGATTTCAGCTCTCGCGAGCACGCCTGCTTGCCCGGAGCGCTCCTGCGACCGAAAGCTAGCTCGTTGCCGCGACGGAGATCTGGTGGGCGAGGTTCTGGCCGTCGGGGAGCGAGGTGTAGCGGATCGTCACCTTGGCTCCCGGCGCCAGCGTCCCGTTGATCTTCGTGTCGTCGGTCCACACGAAGCGCATGTCCGGAGCCGTCGGACGGTGACGTTGACCGCCCTCTCGGCGGCGTTCAGTTTCGTCACGTTCCCGTCGCGGTGGGTTCTTGTCGTTCGGGAGGCGGCGAGCGGCGCGAGCGGAGAGCGCGAGGGTCAGGATGATCGCCGGAGGCGCGGATAGTCGTTCGCATGCAATTTCCTCCAGCCAAAGGGAGAACACGGGCGAACGCGCCGCATTTCGGGCGACCGGAAGGGCTCGCGATTTGACAGGAGAGGGAAGCATCCCTAGAATACGCCGTTTTTCAATTCTCGCGCCGGAGGCATCTCGAATGACAAAGCGCTGGACAGAAGCACGGACACGCGATTCCTCAAGGACAACGCCGGAGAAGATGAGCGTGCAGGCGCCTCGCCGACGCGCTCTCGGTCGCGCATCGACGAGCTCGAGAAGAAGATGGAGAAGCTCGGCCTGATCGGCGCGCCGCGGCCGCCGCCGGCCGCGAAGAAGGCCCAGACGCTGAAGGAGCTCTCCCGCAACACCGAGAACGCCCGGAAGGACTACGACCGCGGCGTCGCCGGCCCTCCAGAAGAAGCAAGTTCGACGAGGCCGAGCGGCACTTCCTCGACCTCATCCAGAAGTACCCCGAGGAGCAGGAGCTCGTGGACCGCGCCGCGCGTCTACCTGACGGTCTGCGAGCGCCAGAAGAGCGCGAGCCGCGGCCGGCGCTCGTCCGAGCCGGAGGACTTCTACTACGCCGCGGTCCTCGAGAAGAACCGCGGCAACGTCGCCGAGGCGATCGAGCACCTGAAGCCGCGCCGCGCGCAAGAACGGCGGCGGCCGCGTGGACTTCCTGCTCGCGTGCTGCTACGCGCAGCAGCGGCGAGCTCGGGACCGCCGCTCGGAGCACCTGCGCAGAGGCGATCGAGGAGGACCAGCGCCACCGCGTGCTGGCGCGGCACGACCGGGACTTCGACCCGGTGCGCGACAGCGCCCGAGTTCCAGGAACTGCTCGCCTCGTAGCGGAGCCACGCCGTCGGCTCTATACTGCGGCCGGTGAAGAAGGCCTCCGTCGAAGAGCGCAGCCGGCCGCGGCCGCGGACGGCCGCCGCGGCCCTCGCGTCGATCGTGCTCGCGGCCGGCGTCGGGATCGCGCATGCGGTCCTCGCGGCCCAGGGTTCTGCACCGCGTCGGCGGGCGAACGCTCCTCGAAGCCGTCGCTGCGACGCCGCGCGGGCCTCTCCCCGGCGCGACGGTCGTCGTGCATCGGCGCCGGCGCGCGAGCGGATCGAGGCGCTCGCTCGGGCCGCGCGGTCGACGCTCGTCGTCCAGGATCCCCCGCTCGGGACCGGCGGACGCGGCTCGGCGCGCGGTCGCGGCCGCTGCCGGCGCGACGGCGCCCGGTCCTCGTCCTGTCCGGCGACGCGCCGCTGCTGCGCGCGGAAACGCTGGCGCGCCTCGTGGCGCGGCAGCGCCGAGGGCCGCTCGATCTCGCGTTTCTCTCCTTCCGGCCGCCCGAGCCGGCGACTTCGGACGCGTCGTGCGCGACGGCCGCGGACGCGTCCACCGCATCGTCGAGGCCGAAACGCGCGCTCGCGCGGAGAACGGATCGGCGAGGTCAACGCCGGCGTCTACTGCTTCGCGCCGAGGCGCGGGCCGGCGCGCTCGCGAAGCTCGCAGAACCCGGTCGGCGAGTACTACCTGACCGACGCCGTCGGGATCCTCGCTGGCGGGCAATGGGCCGGGTCGAGGCGGTCGAGGCCGACGGACTGGCGGGAGGCCTGGGGCGTCAACACGCGCCGCGACCTCGCCGCCGCCGAGGAGATGGAGCGCCGCCGCGGCGATCGAGCGGGCGCTCGACGCCGGAGCGACGGTCGCTCGACCCCGACACACGATCCGGATCGGCCCCGCGTCGTCGCTCGAGCCGGACGTCGTGCTGCATCCCGTTCGTCTGCCTCGAGGGCCGCACCGTCCTCGCCGAGGGCGTGCGAGGTGCTGTCCTTCACGCGGGTCGCGGACTCGCGCCGTCGGCCGCCGCGCTGTCCGTCGGCCCGCACTGCGACGTGCGAGGGCGCCGGATCGGCGCGCGCGCGCGCGTCGGCCCGTTCGCGCGGCTCCGGCCCGGCACGGTGCTCGAGGAGGACGTGCGCGTGGGCAACTTCGTCGAGACCAAGAAGGCGGTCCTCCGGCGACGGGAGCCAAGGCGCTCGCACCTGTCCTACCTGGGCGACGCCGAGATCGGCGCGGAGGCCAACATCGGCGCCGGCGTCATCACGTGCAACTACGACGGCGAGAAGAAGCACCGGACCTCGATCGGCGAGGGCGCCTTCATCGGCAGCGACACGCCAGCTCGTCGCGCCCGTCACCGTCGGCGACGGCGCCTACGTCGGCGCCGGGCTCGACCGATCACCGAAGACGTCCCGACGGCGCGCACTCGCGCTCGACCCGCAGCTCCAGCGGACGAGCCTCGCAGGGCTGGGTCGAGCGCCAAAGCGGAGAGCGCCAGACCGAGTGAATGGGCGCTGATCATGTGCGGCATCGTCGGACTACGTCGGACCCCGCGAGGCGGCGCCGCTCCTGCTCGAAGGGCTCGAAGCGGCTCGAGTACCGCGGCTACGACTCCGCCGGCATCGCGACGCTCTCCAACGGCGAGCTTCACGATCCACCGCAGTCGCCGGCAAGCTCTGGCAACCTCGATCGCGAAGCTCGACGGCGGCGCCGGCCGCCGGGCTCGACGGGGATCGGCCACACGCGCTGGGCGACGCACGGCCGGCCGACCGAGGTCAACGCGCATCCCGCAGACCGACTGCACCGGGCAAGGTCGTCGTCGTCCACAACGGGCATCTTCGAGAACTTCGCCGAGCGCAAGGCGGCGCTCGCAGGCCGCGGGCCACCGCTTCACGAGCGAGACCGACACGGAGGTCTTCGCGCACGAGGTCGAGGCCGCGCTTCGACGGCGACCTGCTCGCGGCGGTGCGCGCGCGCCGTCCGAAGCTGACGGGCGCCTACGCGGTCCTCGTCGTCCTCGAGCGCGCGAGCCGGGCGTCCTCGTCGCCGCGCGCTCGGGGCCGCCGATCGTCGCTCGGTCTCGGGCAAGGGCGAGAACTGGCGTCGCGTCGGATCCGGTCGCCCTGGTGCCCTGGACGCGCGACGTCGTCTTCCTCGAGGACGGCGACGTCGCGCGCGCGTGGACGCGGCGGGCGATCCGCATCTGCGACAGCGACGGGCGGCCGCCGCGAGCGCGCCGACGCACCGGATCCTCTGGGACGCCGTGGCCGCCGAGAAGGGCGGCTACCGCCACTTCATGGCTCAAGGAGATCCACGAGCAGCCGACCGCGCTCGCCGAGACGCTCGGCGGCAAGGTCTCGCTCGAGACGGGCGAGCTGCTATCTCGACTCGCCGCTGCTGGCGCCCGAGCGCGTGCGCGGCGTTCGACCGGGTCCTGCTGCTCGCCTGCGGGACGTCGTGGCACTGCGGCGCTCGTCGGCAAGTTCCTGATCGAGGGGATGGCGCGGATGCCCGTCGAGGTGGACTACGGCAGCGAGTTCCGCTACCGGCGGCCCGTCGTCGACGCGACGGACGCTGACGATCGGCATCTCCCAGTCGGGCGAGACCGCCGACACCGTGGCCGCGCTCTTCGGAGGCCCGGCGGGCCGGCTCGCCGATCGCCGCGATCGTCAACGTGCCGGGCAGCCAGATCGCGCGGATGGCGGACGCGGTCTTCGCGACGCACGCCGGGCCGGAGATCGGCGTCGCCTCGACGAAGGCCTTCACGACGCAGCTCGCCGTTCTCTTCCTGCTGGCCGCGAAGCTGCGCGACTCGCGCGGCCTCGCGCCCGGGCCTGACGCCGGAGGAGCGCGCGCGCCTGGCGCACCTGCCGAAGGCGCGTCGGAGAAACCGCTCGCGCTCGAGCCGCGGATCGAGGAGCTCGCCCGGCGGTACCACGGCGCCCGGGACTTCCTCTATCCTCGGGCGCGGCCTCCACTATCCGGTCGCGCTCGAAGGCGCGCTGAAGCTGAAGGAGATCTCCTACATCCACGCCGAGGGCTACCCGGCCGGCGAGATGAAGCACGGGCCGATCGCGCTCGTCGGACGAGAACATGCCGGTCGTCGTGCTCGCGCCCGCACGACGCCTGGCGCGAGAAGACGCTCTCGAACCTGCGCGAGGTCAAGTCGCGCGACGGCATCGCGATCGTCGTCGGCGACGCGGCGAGGACGAGGAGGTCGCTCGCGATCGCCGACCACGTGATCCTGATCCCCGAGACGATCCCGGAGCTCCAGCCGATCCTCTCGGTCGATGCCGCTGCAGCTCTTCGCGTACCACGTCGCCGTCCGCCGAGGCTGCGACGTGGACCAGCCGCGGAACCTCGCGAAGTCGGTGACCGTCGAATAGTCGCCGCTGCGCCTATGATCCGCGGTGTCCGACACCTCCTGAGCCGGACTCAACCCCGAACAGCGCGAAGCCGTCCTCCACGGAAGGGGCCGCTGCTCGTCCTGGCGGGCGCGGGCTCGGGCAAGACGCGCGTCATCACGCACCGGCTGGCGCGCCTGGTCGAGGCAGGCGCGGACCCGCGCGCGATCGCTGGCGGTGACGTTCACGAACAAGGCGGCGGGCGAGATGCGCGAGCGGGCGCAGAAGCTGCTCGGCGGCGCGCGCGCTCCTCTGCCTTCGTCGGGACGTTCCACTCCTGGTGCGCTGCGGCTGCTGCGCCGGCTGCGCCGCGCGCGGCGAACCTGCCGCCGCGCTTCTCGATCGCCGACTCCGCCGACCAGCTGCGCGCTCGTCAAGGAAGCGATGGCGGAGCTCGCAGATCTCCGACCAGGTCCTGCCGCCCGGCGCCGTGCGCGCGCCGGATCTCGCAGGCCAAGAACGCGCTCGTCACCGCGCGAGCGGTTCGAGCGAGACGCAGACCGGACTTCGCGGGCGAGCGGATCGCGCAGATCTACCGTGCTCTACGAGAAGAAGCTCGCGGCGGCCGGGCGCGCTCGACTTCGACGACCTGATCGCGCCGCTCGGTGCGCCTCCTGCGCGACGGCCGGACATCCTCGGCCGGCGGAGCGCCGGCGCGTGCGCCACCTGCTGATCGACGAGTACCAGGACACCAACACGCTCGCAGGACGCGCTCGTCAAGCTCCTCGGCGAGGGCGCGACTCGCTCTGCGCGGTCGGCGACGAGGACCAGGCGATCTACCGCTGGCGCGGCGCCGAGGTCGAGCACATCCTCCGCTTCGACGAGGACTTTCCGGGCGCGCGCGTCGTCCCGCTCGAGACGCAACTACCGCTCGACCGGCGAGGATCCTCGCGCGCGGCCTCCGGCGTCGTCGCGAACAACCGGCGGCGGCGCGAAGAAGCGCCTGCGCGCCGACCGCGGGCAGGCGGCGCCGCGTGCGCCTGTGCGCGCTTCGAGGAGGACCGGCAGGAGACCGAGGCCGTCGCGCGCGCGATCGCCGAGGTCGGGACGGCGGCCGGGAGACGTCGCGATCCTCTACCGGACCAACGCGCAGTCGCGGCCCTTCGAAGAGGAGCTGCGTGCGGCGGCGGATTCCCGTACGTCGTCGTCGGCGGCATGAAGTTCTACGAGCGGGCCGAGGTCAAGGACGCGCTCGCGTACCTGCGCCTCGCCGCCCGGCCCGAGGACGACCTCGCGTTCCGCCGCGTCGTCAACGTGCCGGCCCGCGGCATCGGCGCGGCGACGCTCGACCGCATCGCCGCGGCGGCCCGCGAGACCGGGCGCTCGTGGTGGGAGGTCTCGGCGAGCCTCCGCCGGGCCTCGGCCGAGCGCGCGCGCGTCGGCCCTCGTCGCGCGTTCCGCGCGCTCGTCGAGGACCTGCGCGAGAAGGCGCAGACGTATTCGCCCTCGCGCCCTGCTCGAGCACCTGCTTCGAGGCGACCGGCTACGCCGCGCTCTACGAGGGCTCCGAGGACCGCGAGGACGTGGCGCGGCGGGAGAACCTCCAGGAGCTCCTGTCAGCTCGGCGCGCGAGTTCGAGCGGCGCAACGCGGAGGGCGCGACGGTCGCCGAGTACCTCGACACGGTCTCGCTCGCGACCGACGCCGACGTCCGTCGCGTCCGGCGGCGGCGCGCGTGACGCTCTCGACGCTCCACGCCGCCAAGGGCCTGGAGTTTCCCGCCGGTCTTCGTCGTCGGGCTCGAGGAGGGCTACCTGCCGCACGGCGAGTCGCGCGGAGGACGAGGACGGAGCTCGAGGAGGAGCGGCGCCTGCTCTACGTCGGCATGACCCGCGCCGAGGACGAGCTGACGCTCGACGCTCGCCGACCGGCGGCTGGTCTACGGCACGCGTCGAGTACCGCAGCCCCTCGCGCTTCGTCGAGGAGATCCCGAAGCGCGACGCCTCGAGGAGCACGTACTTCGGCCGCCGCGCGGCCGCCCGACGATCTTCGCGCGCGGAGCCCGAGGACGAGCCGTCACCAGCCGCTCGCCGCGGCCGCCGCGTGCGCCACCCGCGCTACGGCTACGGCGTCATCCTCGCGCGAGGAAGGCTCGGCGACGAGACCCGCCTGACCGTCTACTTCGACCGCGCCGGCAAGAAGAAGTTCGTCGCCCGCTACGCCGACCTGACGCCCGCGTGAGTCAAGAGCGTCTCAATGGTCTAAAGTCTAATGTCGGGCCCCTGTGGACGCTCAGACCTATAGACCCTAGACTTGAACTAGACCTCTCACGGCCAGGGCGATCATTCGCCCCGCGGCGGCGCCGTCGCGGCGGTAGCTGGCGAACGTCTCGCCGCCGCACATCGTGCAGGCAGGGTGAGACGGAGATGGCGTTCGCGCGGGACTCCGGCGGCTTCGAGCTGCGCGCGGTTGACCGCCGCGAGGTCGAGGCGGAATCGGCCGCCGCAGGAGCGCCGGCGCGAAGTCTCCGGCGAACTGCGCGGCGACCTCGCCGCCGACCTCGTAGCAGCAGGAGCCGATCGAGGGGCCGAGCCAGGCGCGGAGCGTCGCGAGGCTCGCGCCGAGCCGCTCGAGCGCGCGCGACCGCCGCGACCCGGCGGCGTTCTTCGCCGATGCCGCGCCACCCGGCGTGCGACGACGGCGACGCCCTCGGAGCCGGCGAGGACGATGGGAACGCAGTCGGCGGTCTGAACGACGAGGGCCGACGCCGGGAAGCGTCCGTCGCGAGGATGTCGCACTCGCCCGGCGTCGCGGACGGTCCCGGCCGGGCGGCTCGCGGACGATCACGGCGTCGTTTCCGTGGACCTGCGTCGCGCGCAATGATCGGAACGCGCCGCGAGGCCGAGGGCGCCGCGCGAACCGCCGAGCGAGGTAGCGCCGTCGGGGATGCGGCTCGTCCTCCGGGCGCCACGCCGCGGCCCGGGATGGCCACAAGGATCCGCCGGCGGCAGGGTCGGCTGGCCGGAAGATCCGGTCTCCGGCGGGCGTCCTCGAGGATCCAGCTTCACGGCACGAGCCATTGTCGGGAGCGTCCCGCCCGGGATGCTAGAATTTCTCGGTGTCTTCGCTCGAAACGCCTCGTACAAGACGCGGGTTTTCCCGGTCATCGGGCTCGGAGGTCCACGCCCAGCTTCAGACCCGCTCGAAGATCTTCTGCACCTGTCCCGGTCACCGTCGGCGCGCCGGCCAATTCGGCGACCTGCCCGATCTGCCTCGGGCTTTCCCGGGCACGCTGCCGGTCCTGCAACCGCCACGCCGATCACGCTCGCGCTGCGGCTCGCGACGGCGGTCGGCGCGACAGATCGACCGCGAGTCGCGGTTTCGCGCGGAAGAACTACTTCTATCCGGACCTGCCCAAGGGCTACCAGATCACGCCAGTACGACCGGCCGATCTCGACCGGCGGCGCGATCGAGATCGACACGCCGCGGGGCGAAGACGGTCCGGCTCGTGCGCGTCCACCTCGAGGAAGACGCCGGCAAGCTCCTCCACGACACGCCTTACGACGACGTGCCGCCGCGACGTCTCGCTCGTGGACTGGAACCGCGCGCGGCGTGCCGCTGGTCGAGATCGTCAGCGAGCCGGACATCCGCACGCGCCGAGGAGGCCGCGGCGTACCTGACGGAGCTGCGCCGGCTGCTGCGCTACACCGGCGTCTCCGACGCCGACATGGAGAAGGGCAACCTGCGCTGCGACGCCAACGTCTCGGTCCGCGTCCGCGGACGGCGCCCGCTCGGCACGCGGGTCGAGATCAAGAACCTGAACTCGATCCGCTTCGTCGCGCAAGGCGATCGAGCACGAGATCGAGCGCCAGGCGGCGGGCGCTCGCGCGCGGCGAGCGAGATCGTCCATGGAGACGCGGCTCTGGGACGCGACGGCCGGCCGGACCGTGTCCATGCGCAGCAAGGAAGAGGCGCACGACTACCGGCTACTTCCCGGAGCCGGACCTGGGCGCTGCTCGTCGTGGACGAGGCCTGGATCGCGCGAGGCGGCGTCGCGAGCTGCCCGGGCTGCCGCGGGCGCGCCGCGCGCGCTTCGTCGCGCAGTACGGCCTTCCGGCCGGCGACGCCGAGACGCTCGTCTCGGCGCGCGCGAGCTGCGCCGACTACTTCGAGGAGGCCGCGGCGCTGGCGCCCGCCCAAGCTCGCGCGCCAACTGGGTCACGGGCGAGGTCCTGCGCTGGATGAAGGAGCGGAAGATCTCGTCCGGAGGACGCGCTCTCCTTTCCGATCGTCGCCGGCGCGGCTGGCGGGACTCCTGCGGCTGCTCGAGGACCGGGCGATCTCGGCCGCTTCCGCCAAGGAGGTCTTCGCCGCGATGCTCGACTCTCCGGAGGACGGCGCGAAGCTCATCGTGGAGCAGGGGCCTCGGCAAGATCGGAGCGACGCGGGCGAGCTCGAGCGCTCGTCGCGGCAGATCGTCGTCGGCAAACCCGTCGCAGGTCGCGCTCTACCGCTCGGGCAGAGACCCAGACCTTCGGCTGGTTCGTCGGACAGGTCATGAAGAAGACCGGCGGGCCGGGCCGATCCCGGCGCCGTCGCGCGAGGCGCTGACGACGGGCCCTGGACCCGTCGCGTGATCCAGCTCTTCCACGTCTCCAAGGAATACGGGCGCTTTCCGCCACGCCCTGACGCGACGTCACGTGCACGATCGAGCGCGGAGAGTTCGTCTTCCTGACGGGACCCTCCGGCGCCGGCAAGTCGACGTTCCTGAAGCTCCTCTTCCGCGAGGAGGCCGCCGTCCACGGGGCAGATCCTCGTCAACGGCCGCAACATCGGCGTGCTCCCGGCCGTCGCAGGTCCCCTACTTCCGGCGGACGATCGGCGTCGTCTTCCAGGACTTCAAGCTGATCGCGCCGCAAGACGCGTCTTCGAGAACATCGCGTTCGTCCAGAACGTGCTGGGCCTGCGCGCGGGCGGAGCAGCGGCGCCGCGCCTACCAGGTCTTGAAGCGCGTCGGGCCTGCACCACCAGATGAACGCCTACCCGCACGAGCTCGTCGGGCGGCGAGCAGCAGCGCGTCGCGATCGCCCGCGGCGATCGTCAACGAGCCGACCGTCCTCCTCGCCGACGAGCCGACCGGGAACCTCGACCCGGTGCTCGCCGAGGAGATCATGCGGCTCTTCGGCGAGATCAACATCCGCGGCACGACGGTCGTCGTCGCGACCCACGACCTCGGAGCTGATCCGCCGGATGGGCAAGCGCGTCCTGACGCCTCGAGCGAGGCCGCCTGCGCGGAGGCGCCGCCGGCCGCCGCTGATCCGCGAAGCCGCCGTTCCTCCCGGGATAGCCGCGAGCGGAGCCTGCAGTCGGACGAGCGAGCGTCCCGCTCTCCGCTGCATGGGCATCAACGCTCGCTACCTCTTCGGCGAGGCGTGGTCCATCGCCCGGAGCGGCTCGCGGCCAGACCGTCGATGGCGGTCGCCCTGATCGCGCTCTGGGACTCTACGTGCCGGGGTCTGCTCGTCCTTCTCTCCCGGGCAACCTCGGCGCGGCTCGCGCACGATCGGGGGAGCGGCGCCTGCCGGTCGTCGTGACGCTCGAGGCGTCGGCCGATCGCCAGGGCCGATGGCCGACGAGATCTCGGCGGACGCCCGAGTCGGCAGCGTCGCGATCGTCGCGAGCGTCCGAAGCGGCTCGGACCGTTTTCAGCCGCGCCGTACCCGGATCTGGGCGCCGCGCTCGCCGACCTGAAGGAGGCGCCCTTCCCGCCCGACGCTCGAGATCTTCGTCAGGGCCCGGCGTCGGCCTCCGGGTCGGCCAGGTGATCGCTGCGGAGCCGCGCGACAGCTGGCCGGGTGTCGAGACGGCGGAGTCGGAGGAGGGCATCGACCGCCGCTATTCCGACGCCGATCCGACTGCTGCGCGGCGCCGGGTTCTTTCTCGGCGGCTTGCTCACGTGTCGCCGCGGTCCTGTCGGTCGCCTCCGCGATCCGGCTCGCCCTCGACCTCCACCGCGACGAGATCGAGATCATGCGGCTGATGGGCGCGACCGGAGTGGCGCGGTCCGGGCGCCGCTTCTGGCTCTACGTGCGCCTTCGAGGGACTGCGCGGGCGGCGCGCGTCGCGCTCGGCCTCCTCTGCAGCCACACTACCCGGGCGCGACGCGATTTCTCCTGCGCCACCCCCACCCGGTGCTCTCGCATCTTCTGGACCAGCTTCCTGGATTGAAGACCGCGGCGGCGCTCCTCTGATCGGAACAGCAGCCGGTTTCTTGGGAGCGTGTCTGTCCCTCGGCCGTAAGGCCAAGGTCTAGAGGGCGCGCAGCGGAGGGTCCGGATCGCCGAGGAGGCGCGCGAAGCCCTCCCAGCCCTTGATGTGCTCGCAGACGACCTTGATCGCGGAGGTCATGGGCACGGCCAGGACGGCGCCCGGCACTCCCCAGAGCAGGCCCCACGGAGATGAAGGCGATCATCACGGTCAGGGGAAGAGGCGTCACCTTGCCGCCCGACGATGAAGCGGCGTCAGGACGTTGCCTTCCATGAACTGGAGGACGGAGTAGACGAGCAGCACGAGAAGCGCCTTGCGCCCGTCGTACTGGAAGTAGGCCACCGCGACCGCGGGGACAGTCGAGAGGATCACCCCGACGTAGGGGAGCATGATCGCCAGGCCCGCGCGATCGGGCCCGAGCACGTAGTAGTAGCGGATGCCGAGGAACATCAGGTCGATCGTCGTGGCGCCGGCCATGATGAGCGGCGACGAACGCCAGGCCGACGCGTAGGAGGTCATCGTCTGCGAGATCGCCCCGGTGACGTCGAACCGCCCATCCGCGGGTTGCGCGACAGGATGCCCGTCGATGCACGCGGCTGAACTTCTCGCGGTCCTTCAGCATGAAGAACGTCAGGAAGGGCACGGCCGCCGCGTAGAGGACCAGGTGCAGCACGCCGCCGAGCTGCGCGACCGAGGGCCCGGGTCGTCTCGAGCGGCGACTCCGCGATCTTGACCTCGCGCACGCCGCGCGGATCCTCGGGCAGGATGTTGTCCCATTCTCTCCCGCAGCGTGTTGACGAAGTCCGTCACCTGCGTGAGCCAGATCGCGGATGCGCGTCTGGTAGCGGGGAAGTCGCCGTAGAACTCGTTGACCTGCGCGGTGACGTTGATGAGGAGGAGCACCAGCGCGCCGAACAGGACGAAGAGCAGCAGGAGGATCGCCAGGACGCGCGGGACGCGGGCGCGCTCGAGCAGCGAGACGAACGGCCGCATCGCGAAGGCCAGGAAGAGCGCGAAGATGACCGTGATGAAGAAGAGGCGTCCGTAGTAGAGCAGGCGATCGCGCGCCGCCAGCGACACGGATCGGTGACGCCGACGGCCCGCGGTGAGACGGGCCGCCGCGGCAGCCGGCTCGCTGGCGTCTGGAGCGAAAAAGCCCCTCGCGTTGAGGGGGCTTTCCTCTGTCTCCGGAGGATCGTGCGCTCACGATCCCGAGACGAAGCGTGACGACGATCAGCGCCCGGCGGTTCTTGCCGCGTCCCTCGGGCGTCGTGTTGTCGTAGGCCGGCTCGGCGGTCCCCTGGCAGCGTCGCGATCCGGCCCGGGTCGATGCCGTGGCGGGTGACGAGGTATTCCTTCGCCGCCGACGGCCCGCTTGGCGGAGATGGCCAGGTTGGACTGCTCGAGCCTCCGGTGATCGGAATAGCCCGTGATGACGGCGGTCGAGTTCAGGTCGTTCTTCATCCGCAGCGCGATCCCGTCGAGGATTGCCTTCGCGATGTTGGTCAGCCGGGCGCTCCGGCTGTCAAAGAAGATCTCGTCGCTCGTGAACTTCGGCATCGGAGCCGGACGGAGCGGAGGCCTGGCGCTGGCGCGACCTCCACCCTCTCGCTCCACGATGGTTGTCGCGGGAGCGGGAGCGGGAACGCACGACGGCGGAGGCGGCGGCGGGGGCCAGCGCGGCGTAGGTCGACGCCGACGATCCCTCCGACCGGCGACGGCGAGAACGCGTGCCGCATCGAGCGCGGTCCACGTTCAGGTGTTCACGGCGGCGGAGACCGCCCAACCCGAGCTGCCCGAACCAGAAACGGGCGCCGAGGTTCGAGCAGCATCGAGTAGCTGTCTTCCGGAAAGTCGCCTCCGTCCATGATCGCTGCCGGTCGAGCTCCGCGATCCCGATGATGTGCAGGTGGAGCGTCAGCGGGATCTCCACGCCCGCCCCGAATCGCAGCCGGTTGGCGACGCGGATGTCGTCATCATGCCGGCTGGACAGCTGGTAGGAGATGATGCCCGAGTCACGATCCCCTTGGTCCCGGATGATTCCCCATCCCAGTCCGTGCGGCGCGTCTTGATGCGATCGAGGTCCGCATCGACCTCGTCTTTGTGCGAGCGAGGCGTGCGAGATCGGGATGCAGGCGGCGCACCCAGAGAGCCGAGCCGGAAATCGGAGTCCGACGTCTCCGGGACGAACCGGTATTTCGCTGCCGACGCGGATCTTGCGCGGCTCGTCCGCACGGAAGGCCGAGCGGATCTGACGCTGTTCAACGCGCCGCCCTCCCAGCCGCCGCGGCTCTGAGAGACTTCTTCGCCGGCGCTGGCGAAGACCGACCAGCGATCCGTCAGCCCCGAGGCCGAGCGAGCCCCTCGCCGGCCCAGTGGTTGTAGAGACGGTGGCGCATCTCCGTGTCGGTGAACGCGAGGTCTGCCCGCGACGAGCTGCTCCTTCCAGCCGTAGACGCCGAACGTCCAGCGTGCCCGGCTCGGGGTGTGTCCGCGCTCGGCATGGTGAAGAGCCCGATGTCCCCTGGGCATTGACGGCGACTTGCGCGGAAGCGGCCGCTCCGGCCAGACACGCAAAGCGAAGCCGATGAGCGCGGCACGCTTAACCTTCATGCAATCTCCTTTCGCGGACGGGACCGAAACCAAGGATGCCGAATAGAATAAGCCAAAAAGAGCGATTGCCAAACAACTTCTTGACTGGCAATGGGTAACCGGGCCGTAAATTCGTAAACTGGAATGCGTGAAGCGTGGCCCCGGTCAGGCTCCGTTTTACGCCCAGCGTCTGACGCTTCAACGGCCTCGGGGGCTGGCGTGGACGTGGCAGATGGCGACCGCCAGGGCGTCGGCGGCGTCGAGCGGCACGCGGGCGCGCTGCCGGGCCACCAGGGACAGCACCATCGCGCGGACCTGCGGCTTCTCGGCGTTGCCGTAGCCGACGAGCGCCTTCCTGACCAGCCGCGGCTCGTACTCGAAGACCGGGATCCGGAACCGGGCCGCGGCCGCCAGAAGGACGCCGCGAGCGTGGGAGAGCTTGATCGCCGAGGAGACGTTCCTGGCCGTAAGACCGGTCTCGACCGAAACCGCGGCGGGCCGGCACTCTGCCAGGAAGCGTGCGCGCGCCGGAGAAGAGGAACTCGAGCTTCTCGGCCAGCGTCATCGCCGGCGGGAGGCCTCCACACCCCGCAGCCGTCGAGGCGCGAGCCGCCCCTCCTCGAAACAGACGGGCCCGTAGCCGGTCGCGAGGTTCCCGGGGTCGAAGCCGACGACCTCACCGGAGGTTCAGGTGTCGGGTTGTTTACCCTGAAACGCTGGGCCCCGCTTCCTCGAAGTCGAAGTTCGACCCAGACGTGCTGCACGTCCTCGTGGTCCTCGAGCGCCTCCATCGAGTTTCATCATCTGTTCGGCCTTGCGCTGGTCGAGGACGACCTCCGTTGTCGGGATCATCGAGACTCTCCGCGACGGCGATCGGCAGCTTCTTCTGCCTCGAGCTGCGCCTTGACCGTCAGGAACGCCTCCGGCTCCGTGACGACTTCGTGGTACTGATCGGTCGAGCGGACGTCGTCAGCTCCCGCCTCGATGGCGGCTTCCATCACCACGTCCTCGGACGCCTTCGTCCTTCTCGATCGCGAGGTAGCCCTTCTTCTGGAAGAGGAACCGCACCGAGCCCTCCGCGCCGAGGTTCCCGCCGTGCTTGAGAAGATCGTGCGGATCTCGGGAAGAGTCCGGTTCTTGTTGTCGGTCATCGCCCTCGATGTAGACCGCCGCGCCTCCGGGGCCGTACCCCTCGTAGCTCAACTCCTCGTAGGAGACGCCGGGCAGCTCGCCGGTGCCGCGCTGGATCCCGCTTGATGTTCTCGGCGGGCATGTTGACCGCCTTGGCGTCGTCGATGGCCTTGCGGAGCCGCGGGTTCCGTCCGGCGCGCCGCCTCCCAGTCGGGCTGCCATCGTGATTTCCTTGATCAGTTTGGTGAAGAGAGCGCCCCGCTTGGCATCGGCGGCGCCCTTCTTGTGCTTGATCGTCGCCCATTTGCTGTGTCCGGACATGGCGCTCCTGATTATATGTGGGGCGCAGTACACGCGGATGCCTTATGATTTCGAAGGACTTTCCGTGTTTCAGGGCGACATGGCGAATGGCAAAAAGAATCCTCCTCATCGATTACGAGTCGCACTCGGCCGAGCGCGCGCGGGGGTCCTGCGCGAGCCCGGACTGCGAGATCGTGCCGGCGCACGATGGGGAGGAGGCCCTGAACACCTTCTCCGCGTCGCGGTTTGACCTGGTGCTCCTGTCCGGGATGCTGCCCCGGCTCCCCAGCGCCGAGGTGATCCGGGAGATCCGGCTGCCGGGGGCGCCGCCGCCCTCCGATCCTTCTGATGGTCTCCGGCTACAAGCGGGATCCAACACGAAGGCGGATGCTCAACGGGTCGGCGCCTTCGATCTGCTTCCCAGGCCCTTCTCGGACGACGCGCTGCGACGAGGCAACGCCGCGGAAGCGCTCAACGGCGACCGGAGTGGCGGCCAAGACGCCGCGCGGCGAGACGGACGTCCGCGGAGCATCGTGCGCTGACCTCTTCGGACATCTTTTCCGACATCCTCGAGGAAGTGGATCGGGAGGCGCCCGCGTCCGCGGCGGCTGCGCGAATGGCCCAGGCCACGCAGGCGGAGGTCGAGAAGCGCCTTCGGGACACGCTGTCGGGTGTCCTTCCGAAGATCTCCTGCGGCCGGCCAAGCCGCTGTCGAAGACCACGACGGACTCCGAGGTCGAGCGCCTGCTCTCACGCACGCTTTCGCGGGTCTCCGGACTGCCCTCCCGGCCGAGGGCCACGCCGTCCCCGCTCGCCGTTCTCCCGGAGGCGGCCCACTCGGCCGAGCCGGCCGGCAAGCCCGTGGAGCTGGCCCGGCGGAGGTCTCGGGACCGGACCGCTTCGGGCAGTACGAGATCCTGGAGCGGATCGCCAGCGGCGGCATGGCAGAGCTCTTCCGGGCGCGCCGGAGCGGGGGTCGAGGGGTTCCAGAAGATCGTCGCGATCAAGAAGATCCTCCCGCACATCGCCAACGACGAAGAGTTCATCACGATGTTCGCCGACGAGGCCAAGCTTGCGGCGCAGCTTGAACCATCCCAACATCGTTCACATCTTCGACCTCGGCAAGATCGAGGCGGGCGGCTATTTCATCGCGATGGAGCATGTCGAGGGCGGGACCTCGGGTCCATCCTGCACCTGGCGCAGGAGACGGGCCTCGAAGCTGCCGGTGCCGCTGGCGGTCGGGATCGCCGCGAAGGTCGCGGCGGCGCTCGATTATGCGCACCACCGCCGCGGCGACGACGGCCAGGACCTCCACGTCGTGCACCGCGACGTTTCGCCGCCGAACATCCTGGTCTCGACGGACGGCGACATCAAGCTGTGCGATTTCAGAATCGCGAAGGCCGCCTCGAAGGTCTCGACGGACCGAATCGGGCGCCCTGAAGGGAAGGTCCCGTACATGTCGCCGGAGCAGGCCTGGGGAAGGCCGGTGGACCAGAGGAGCGACATCTACTCGCTGGGCGCCGTCCTCTTCGAGATGGCGACCGGCCAGAAGCTCTTCCAGGGGGACTCGGAGTTGAACGTGCTCGAGAAGGTCCGGGCGGGCGAAGTCGTCCTCCCCTCGAGCCTGAATCCGGACGTGCCGCCGGCGCTGGACGCGGCGGTGCTCAAGGTCGCTCGCCCGCAAGCCCGACAAGGCGTTACACCAACGCGTCCGGACATGTTGCGGGACCTCGATGCCGTCCTGCGAACCTATGAGCCGCCCCCGTCGAGCGCGGACATCGCGGCCTACGTGCGGAGTCTCGAAGCGGAGGACTCGGCCCGGCGGAGGCTCGGGTGCGCGAGGCGCAGGCCCGGCCGCGATTGCTCCGCCGTTGAAGAAGCCGGCCAAGCCGGAGTTCCGGATTTCCTTGTCTCAGCAGCAGGCGGCCGCCGCCAGAGCCCGTCCGATTCGCCCTCCGCGCCACCCGCCCGGCCTGCTCCGCCCGCTCCGCAAACCGCCTCGGCAGTCAAGCCTCCTCGGAGGAGCCGCCGGGAACCCATCACGACCGGGGTCTTCGCCGCGAGCTTCCCGAATCCTCCGCGGCCTCGGAAAAAGAGGCGCGCGCGGCTGTACGTCATGATCGCCGCGGCCACCGTCGTCCTGGCCGTCGCCGGATGGCTCGTCGTCCGAAAGCCCGCGCCGTCGCTGTCTTCAGCGCCGGCCGTCACGCGTCTTCCCGCGACACCGGCCGCCGTCGTGAACGCGATCACTCCTCTCCCTACGCCGTCCGTCTCCGCCCCCGATGCGAAGGCGATCCAGGAGGAGGCGCAGCGTCAACTTCTCGCCAGGCGCAAGGAGATGAAAGCGGCCGATGCCGCCGCGAAGTCCGCTCGGGCCGGCGCCGCCAAGGCCCCGGTGCCTGCGCCGGCCCTCCTCGACGGCTGCGGCAACGGGCCCGGCCGCTCGCCCGAGGTCAAGGTCGTCGACGCCCCGGCTGCCGCGGCGGAGCCCACGCCCGCCCCCGCCGCCGAGCCCCCGCCCACGGCGCCTCCGCGGGCTCCCGCCGTGGCGCCCGAGACCGCCGCGGAGGTCTCGCGGGGAGACCTCGTCGGCCCGGGACCGGGCGTCGTGGAGCCGGTGTACGTATCCTCCCCGCATCGCATATCCTCCCGCCGCGCGCCAGCAGGGGATCACCGGCAAGGTCGTCGTGCTCCTGCTCGTGAACGAGGAGGGGCGGTGTTGGAGGCGAAGCTTCAACAAGGGCTCGGGTCGGTCTTCGGCGTGAACGAAGCGGTGCTGGCCTCGATCCGGCGCGCGAAGTTCCAGCCCGCGACCAAGGGCGGGATTCCGGTCAAGATGTGGCGCACCATCGTCGTGGACGTCAAGCCTTAAACTGAGTCGAGAGTCGAGAGTCTAGAGTCGAGTGTCAGAATCAAGAGTTGAGGCCGCCTTCTTTTACTCTCGACCCTCGACTCTTGACTCTTGACTACTAACAGGAGGTCCGATGAGTCTTTCCGGGGATCAGAGAAAGTTCTACGAAAACACGTTGGCTGTGACCAAGCACGAGATCACGGAGCTCGAAGGCCAGATCCAGGAGGAGCTGGCGAAGGTTAAGGACCGTCTGGCGGAGCTCCAGAACGCGCAGAAAGCGGCGCGCCAGATGTACGACGCCGCCTGCATGCGCCTGGGCATCCCCAACGATCTCGAAGACACCGAGACGCAGAGGTAGCGGCCGCCACAGGGCGGATGGGAGGATGCGGACCCGATCTATCCGCCCTCTCATCCTCCTCCTCCTGCGCGCTCGCCGGGAGCTGTTCCCGTTCGGAAGCGCCGGCGCCTTCTCCGGATTCCCCGCGCGCCAGGCCGGCGCCGCGTCGTGACGCTCGCTCCCAACCTGACCGAGATCGTTTTCGCCGTCGGCGCCGGGGACACGCTCGTGGGCGTCTCCGAGTATTCCGACTTCCCCCGAGGCGCGGTCCCTCCCGCGCGTGGGAGGCCTCGAGGTCAGCGCCGAGAGGGTCGTCTCGCTGCATCCCGACCTCGTGCCTCGCGACTCCCGAGGGGAACGCGAAGGGCCCGGTGGCCGCCCTGGCGGCGGCCGGCGTTCCGGTGCTCGCCGTTCCCGGCGGTTCGCTCGCAGCGGTGATCGCGGGGATTCGCGAAGTGGGCCTGCGCCTGGGCAGGGCCGAAGGCGCGAACCGCCTCGCCGCGAATCTCGAGCGCCGGCAAGGAGGCGGTCCGGTCGAGGGTGGCCGGGTCGAAGCGCCGCCCGCGCACCGTGCTGATCATCTGGCCGGATCCTCCCCAGGCCGCCGGCGGAGGCACTTTCTTGAACGACCTGCTGTCGGAAGCGGGGCGGAGAACCTGCTCGCCGGCCGCGAGGGGTGGCCGCTCGTCTCTCCGGAGTGGCTCGTCACGGCGCCGATCGAGGTCCTCGTCGTGCCCGAATCGATCAGAGACCCGCCCCGCCTACGAACGGGCCTTCGCGTCGGGGCCGCTCTCCCGGGGCGCGGCCGCCGCGGCTCGCGTCGTGCGCATCGATGAATCGGTCCTGACACGGCCCGGCCCGCGGATCTTCGACGCCCTGGAGAAACTCGCCGGCGAGACTGACTTGCGCACGGGGACCTTGCGGTCCCCCGAACCCCTGACTCGATGATTCGCACGCGGACCGGCAGCCTGCTCTTCGCGGCGCTTCTGCTGGTCTTCGCGGTCGTTCTCGGCATCACGGTCGGCGGCGTTCATCTCTCCTTCGCCGATCTCGTGTCGGGGGAGGGGCCGGCAGGACGGACCGCGCGGCTCCTCGCCTCGCTCCGCTGCCCGCGCGTGGCGCTGGCGGCGATCGTGGGCGGCTGCCTGGCGCTGGCGGGCGCCGCGCTGCAGGCGCTTCTCAAGAATCCCCTCGCGGATCCCTTTCTCCTCGGCACTTCCGGCGGCGCCGCGACGGGAGCGGCCATCGCCGCTCTCGCCGGTTTTTCGCCTCTGCTCTCGCCGGCCGCCGCCTTCACCGGAGCCGTCGTCTCCTCCTTCGGCGTCGCCGCCCTGGCGCGCCGGGGCGGCCGGCTCGACCTGCAGCGGCTGCTTCTGGCGGGACTCATCGCGCAATGCCTTCTTCTCCGCGCTGATCCTGCTCGTCTTCTCGGCCGCGTCGGGCGAGGCGGCGCGGACGATGCTGTTCTGGATGATGGGAAGCCTGGCCGACGCGACGCCCGGAAAGGCGCTCGCCCTTCTCCCCTACGCGGCCGTCGCGGGCGCCGTGCTCATCCTCTCCGCGGCGCGGCTGAACCTCTTCGCGGTGGGGGAGGAGAACGCCGCCGCGCTCGGCGTGGACACGGAGGCGATCCAAGCGCCTCGTCTTCCTCGCGGCTTCGCTCCTGACCGGAGCGGCCGTGGCCTTCGCCGGCGTGATCGGCTTCGTCGGCCTGCTCGTCCCGCATGCCGCGCGCGCGGCGGCCGGCAACGACCAGCGCGTCCCTGCTGCCGGTCTCCGCGCTTTCCGGGGCGGCGCTGCTCGTCGCGGCGGACGCCGTGTCGCGCGGACGGCGTTCGCTCCGGCGGAGCTGCCGATCGGCGCGGTGACGGCCGCGTTGGGGGCCCCGGTGTTCGCCTGGCTGCTGTTGAGGAACCCGTGACGTCGCTCGAGGCGCGCAACCTCACGGCGGCGTACGGACCGACCCCGGCTCTCGACGGGCCTGGACGCGTCGTGTCCAGCGGGCCGAGATCACTGGTCCGTCCTGGGTGAGAACGGCTCGGGCAAGTCCACGCTCCTCAAGGTCATCGCCCGGATCGTTCCGGCGAGCGGGGAGAGGTCCTGTTCGAGGGACGTCCGCTCGCGCTGATGCCGCGGCGGGACACCGCGCGCCGGATCGCCTATGTCCCGCAGAGCCTGGACCTGGTCTTCCCGATCCGTGTCCTCGACCTCGTCCTCCAGGGTCGCGCGCCTCACGCGCCGGGCTTTTCGGCGGACTCGGTTGAGGACCGGCGACCTGGCGATGGCGGCGATGCGGGCCTGCGACGTCGGGGCGCTGGCGCGAGCGCGACGCCTCGGCCCTTTCGGGAGGAGAGCAGCGGCGCGTCTTCCTGGCGCGGGCGCTCGCACAGGAGGCCGGGATCTGGCTGCTGGACGAGCCGCGTCGCCGGGCCTCGACCCGAGGCACCGGCTGCAGTTCCTGGAGATCCTGCATGAAGACTCACCGCGAGCGGGAGACGACCGTTCTCCTCGTGACGCACGAAATCGACCTGGCCGGGGAGCTCGCCGACCGGGTCCTCCTGCTGCGAGCGGGCCGCACGCCTCGCAGAGGGACCCCCTGACGAGGTGCTCACGCCGGAGCACCTGCGCCTCGCCTTTTCCGTCGAGTCGCGCGTCGAGGTGACGCCGGAGCGCCGCACCGAGCCATCGGGCCGACCGCGCCGATCCCCGTAGCCCTACATACCGCCCTCCGGACGCTGTTACGCATTGCCGGTCTTCCAGCCATGTGGTTCCAGAAAGACAAGGTTCCGAAACAGCCGCGGGAGGGCGTCGCGAGCAAGGTCCCGGAAGGGCTCTGGGTCAAGTGCGAGGGCTGCCAGCAGATCCTCTACAACAAGGAGCTGGCCCGCAACTTCAAGATCTGCCCGAAGTGCGGCTACCACTTCCGCCTCTCGGCGCCCGAGCGCCTGCGCGATGCTCTTCGACGACGAGCGAGTACGCGGAGCTCGACGGCGACCTGCGCTCCGACGGACCCGCTGAAGTTTCGCGACACGAAGAGGTACCGCGACCGCCTGAAGCAGCACGAGGAGTCACGTCGGCACCTCCGACGCCGTCGTCGTCGGCTCGGGCACGATGGGCGGCATCCCGGTCATCATCGGGGCGATGGAGTTCTTCTTCCTCGGCGGCTCGATGGGCTCGGTCGTCGGCGAGAAGGTCACGCGCGCAGCCGAGCGTGCGCTGCGGAGAGCGCCGGCCGCTCGTGATCGTGTCGACCTCGGGCGGCGCGCGCATGCAGGAAGGGATCCTCTCGCTCATGCAGATGGCGAAGATTTCGGCGGCGCTCGGCGTCGCCTCGGAGCGCGGCGATCCCGTACATCTCCGTGATGACCGACCCGACCACGGGCGGCGTGACCGCCTCCTTCGCGATGCTGGGCGACCTGAACATCGCCGAGCCCAACGCGCTGATCGGATTCGCCGGGCCGCGCGTCATCGAGCAGACGATCCGGCAGACGCTGCCGGAAGGGTTCCAGCGCTCCGAGTTCCTGCTCGAGCACGGGATGCTCGACTTCGTCGTCGATCGCCAGCAGATGAAGGGACACCCTCGTGAGCTGCCTGCGCCTCCTGTGGAACGGGGGCCGGTAGACGGTAGACGGTAGAAGGGAGACGATAGATCGTGCCCTCGTCTCCGTCTCCCGCTCCCGTCTCCGGCCCTGCGTCGTCTCGAATCCCTCGAGCTGCGAGGCATGAAACTGGGCCTCGGCGGCGATCGATACGCTCTGCGAGCGATCGGGCGGCCCGAGCGGAACGTCCCATCCGTCCTGGTGGGCGGGACCAACGGCAAGGGCTCGACGGCGGCGACCCTCTTCGGCGCATCCGCGAAAGCCTGTGGACTGCGGGCGGGTCTCTATACGTCCCCGCACCTGATCCACGTCACGGAGCGGATTCGCGTCGAGGATGAGGACGTCACCGGAGAGGAGCTCGATCGGGCCCTCGAGCGCGATGTTCGCGGCCGCGGACGAGGCCCCTGCAGTTGCCGCGACGTATTTCGAAGCCGCGACCGCGGCGGCGTTCGCTCGTCTTCTCCGACCGCCGGCTCGACCTGGCGATCCTGGAGGTCGGCCTGGGCGGGCGATTCGACGCGACGAATGTCGCTCCGGCGGTTCTCTCCGCCGTGACTTCGATCGGGCTCGACCACACCGAGGAGCTCGGCCCGACGGTCGCGCACATTGCCCGGGAAAAGGCGGGCATCTTTCCGGACCGGGCGCCCCGCGATCGCCCGGGCGGCGGGGAAGCCCTGAGGTCCTGCGCGCCGAGGCTCAACAGCGAGGATCGGCCTGCGCACGATGCCGGGGCCGAGCTCTCCGTGCGCGTGCGCAACGTCCGGGATCGAGGGGACCCGGTTCCGATGTGACGACGCCAGCTGCGGAGACCTATCACCTGACGACGCCGCTTCCCGGGGCCCACCAGGCCTGGAACGCCGCCATCGCCATCCGGGCGGCGGAGCTTCTGCCGGAGCCCGCGCCGCGCCTGACCCCGGAGACGATCTGCGCGGGGGTCGCGGGCGTCCGTTGGGCCCGGACGCCTGGAGCGCCTCGAGGCCGGCGGCCATCCCGTGCTGCTCGACGGATGCCACAACGCGGAAGGCGCGGCCGCCCTGGCCGCGTTCCTCGCGGATGCCGGGCTCGACGGGCGGTGCACCGGCTCGTCTTCGGCGCGATGGCGGACAAGGACATCGAAGGGATCGCGGGAATCCTCTTCCGGCCGTTCGGAGCGTCACGCTCGTGGCCGCGTCCTCGCCCGCGCCGCGTCGCCGGAGGAGCTTGCCCGGCGCGTCCGCGCCCGTTCCGGAGGACTCGGACGGGAGGCGGCGTGAACAGGCGCTTCGAGACCCTTCTGCGCGAGCGCGACGGCGCCCTATAATCGTCGCCGGCTCGCTTTATCTCGTCGGCGAGGCCCGCGCCTGGCTGCTCGCCGCCGAACGCACCGGAAGGACGCCCGTGACGACCGCGACCGCGCAGTTCACCCGTGAGCACTTCGAGCGGCTCGAGGAAGAGCGCCTCGCCGTCTTCGCGTCAAGAGCGCGCGGGCGGAGCGGCCCGTCACGGTCCCGCCCGGCCGATGGACGGGGACATGCGCGACCGAGTACGCGCGGGATCGCGACCGGATCATTCACTCCGCGCGTTCCGCCGGTTGAAGCACAAGACGCAGGTCTTCATCCCCTACGAGGGAGACCACTTCCGCACCCGCCTGACGCACACGATCGAGGTGTCGCAGATCGCCCGCAGCGCCGCGCGGGCGCTCGGGTTGAACGAGGACCTGACCGAGGCGATCGCGCTCGGCCACGACCTCAGGCCACACGCCCGTTCGGACACTCCGGCGAACGGGTGCTCGACCGCCTCCTGCGCGCGAGCCATCCGCAGGCGGGAGGGTTCAAGCACAACTACCAGTCGGTGCGGGTCGTCGACCGGCTGGAGAAGCGGTACGACGAGCCGGGCTTGAACCTGACACACGACGTCGCGCGAGGGGATCTTCAAGCACACGACCTGGAAGCGCGTCCTTCCCATTCCCGCTCGATTTTCCCGAGGGGCTCGCGCTTCGAGTCGGGCGGCACGCTCGAGGCCCAGGTCGTCAACTGGTCCGACGAGATCGCGCAGCAGACGCACGACCTGGAGGACGGCCTGCCGCTGGCGCAGGAGGACGAGATCGAGGCGCCTGGAGATCTCGCGGGCCGTCCGGCGGGCGGCGGATCTCGGACGCGACCGCGACACGCGCCGCGCCTCGCTCATCCGCGGGATGATCGCCGTGCTGACGAGCGACCTCGTCGAGACCTCCCGCGTCCGGATCGAGGCGCTGGCTCGAGAAGAACGGCGTGACGACGTCCGACGCAGTTCTACGAGCACCGGGGACCGGCTCCCCGGACGACCTGGTCGCCTTCTCCGATCGCGGGAGGCATGACTACCGGGAGCTGAAGGAGTTCGTTTACCGGCACGTCATCCACTCCTTTCCGGTCTCGCGCAACGACGGCCACGCGCGGCGCGTCATCACCGGCATCTTCAGCGCCTACCGCGAGAACCCGCGCCTCCTGCCCGACTATGTCCTGCTGGGCCTGCACGAGGACATCGGCGTGCGCTTCCTCCGCGCGAGGTGTCCTTGAACGGATATCGACCGCGAGTTCGCGGAAAACTATTTCCCGCGCCCCGAGTTCTACCGCGCCATCGCGGACCACATCGCCGGCATGACGGACAGCTACTGCAACGCCGAGTACAAGTGAACTGGTGGGATGACGAGCGAAAGCCGAGATCGCTGACTGCTGCGTCCTGGCCTTCCTCGACCGCGACCTTTCCGGCTCGTCGATCCCGACGTCGCGCACTGGATCGGGCGAGGAGGAGCGGCGGCAGAACATGAACCTGGAGCTGATCGCGTCGGAGAACTGGGTCGTCGCGCGCGGTGCGCGAAGCGCAGGGCTCGGTGCTGACCAACAAGTACGCCGAGGGCTATCCCGGGCAAGCGCTACTACGGCGGCTGCGAGTTCGTCGACAAGATCGAGCAGCTCGCGATCGACGCGCGCGAAGGCGCTGTTCGGGGCCGAGCACGCCAACGTCCAGCCGCACTCGGGCTCGCAGGCGAACATGGCCGTCTACCTGACGGCTGCGAAGCCCGGCGACACGATCCTCGGGATGAACCTCTCGCACGGCGGCCACCTGACGCACGGCCACCCGCTGTCCTTCTCCGGGCAAGGACTACAAGCGTCGTCGCCTACGGCGTGCGCCAGGAAGACGAGCGGATCGACTACGACGGGCTCGCGCGCGCTCGCGCGCGGAGCATCGCCCGAAGATCATCATCGCCGGCGCCTCCGCGTACGTCCGCGGAGATCGACTTCGCGGCGCTTCGGCGAGGTGCGCCGACGAGGTCGGCGCGACGCTGATGGCGGACATCGCGCACATCGCCGGTCTCGTGATCGCGCGGGCTGCACATCCGTCGCCGGTCCCGCACGCGCGACTTCGTCACCACGACGACGCACAAGACGCTGCGCGGACCCCGCGGCGGACTGATCCTCTGCCGCGCGGACGCGCGCGAAGGACCTCGACCGCAGCGTCTTCCCCGGCCTGCAGGGCGGGCCGCTCGAGCACGTCATCGCCGCCAAGGCGGTGGCGCTCGCCGAGGCCGGCGACGCCCGAGTTCAGCGACTACCAGCGGCGATCGTCGAGAACGCGAAGGCGCTCGCGGCGAGGACTCGATCCGGCGCGGGCTTCCGCCTGCGTCTCCGGGCGGCACGGACAACCACCTGATGCTGGTGGACGTGCGGGCGCGCGAGCATCTCCGGCAAGGACGCCGAGAAGGCGCCTCGACGCGGTCGCGGATCACGGTCAACAAGAACACGATCCCTTCGACACCCGCCCGCCGATGGTCGCCTCGGGATCCGCATCGGGACGCCGGCCGTGACGACGCGCGGCATGGGCGCGGCGGAGATGGACACGATCGCCGATTGCATCGCCCGCGCGCTCGACGCGATCGGCGACGCGGCCGTGGAGGAGTCGGTGCGGCGGAGTGTCGGCGAGCTCTGCGCCGGCTTCCCGCTCATCGCGTGAGTCTTCGTCGGGGCGCCCTCGGCCTCGCCTCCGCGCTCCTTCCTGCTCCTTCTTCGCGAGAACGATCCCGGAAGGCTCGCCCAACGGGCCGGGGTCCTCCTCCGCTCGGCCGTCTCGACTCGAACACGCGGCGCTTAAACGGCTGGCGAGCCGCGTTCGACCGGCAGTTCTCCGTTTTCTCGAGTCCGCGCGGCGCAACCTGCCGGCCGGCACGCGCGGAGTCGCGGTCCTCGGCGTGCCCCGGACGAACGAGGTCTTCTACCTGGCGGCCTACCAGCTGGCGCCGGTCCCGGTTCTCGTCGCTCCGGAGCCGGTCCCGCCCGGATGGCTCTGGCCGTCTATGGCCCCGACCGGCCCGCCGGCTGGAGCCAGTCATCCGCGCCGGTCTGGAAGGGCGCTGATGTCGCCCGCCTCATGACCGGCCTCTGGCTTCCCCTCACATGTGGTCGCGGCCATCCTGTTCGCCGCCGGCGCCATCGGCTACGCGCTCGCCGCTTTCCTCGGTCTCGCCTCGAACACTCGCGCCGGAGCGCGCCGCCTGGGGCTTCTCTCCTCGGCCTTTTCCTCCTCGCTTCTTCCGTTCCCCTCGCCTTTCTCGCTCACACGCCTCCCGCCTGGATGCCTCTCCTCCTCGCCGCCCTCGCCCTCGCCGCAACCTGGTTTCAGCACCGCACCGGTCCAGTCGCCTCCTCCCTCTCCCCGGGAGAGGGAGAGGGTGAGGGCGCCGATGACGCCGATACATTTTCTTTTTCTGTCTCCTGATCTGCCTTCGGCGTCGCGGCCTATCTCCTTCGCGCCTTGACCGAGCCGATGTGGTCCGAACGACTTCCTCGCGATCTGGGGCCTCAAGGGAAAAACCATCTTCGCTGCCGGCGCGGTTCCTCGCCGCCTCTTCACAGAATCCGTCGCTCGGCTACTCCACCCTCGAGTACCCCCTGGGCCTCCCGGTTTCTTCTTCGCCGCGATCTCCTTCCTCCTCGGCCGCTGGGACGACCACGCGATGGCGCTTCTCTTCCCGTTCCTCCAGGCCGCGACCCTCGTCGCTCTCTTCGGCTGGCTGGCGGCGGCGGCGGCGCCTCGCGGAGTCTGCCCTGTGCGCGGCGGCTCTCCTCGCGCTGTTCGAGCCTCTCTACTCCGCCTTCCTGACCGGCATGGCCGACGTGCCTCACTCCTTCGTCGCGCCTCCTCTTCGGCACGGCCCTCGTGGACACGCTCGATCGGACGGACCGCCTTCGCCGCGCGCCTGACTCGCTCTCGCCTCCTTCCTCGCGGTCTCGACGAAGAACGAAGGACTCCTGCTCCACCGCGGCCGGACTTCTTCTCGCCGTTCTCGCGTTCCGGAAATCGCGGCCGGCCTCGCGCCAGGCCGCCGGCCGCGATCGCCCCTGCCGGCGATCCTGCTGCTTCTGGCCGGGCGGCTCTGGAAGGGGAGCCTTCCCTTCCGCGATTTCGACCTGGCCTACCTGGGCCCCACCCTGATCCTGAGCTTCTTCCGCGGGCCGGCGAGGCAGTCCGGACGGGGTTGCGTGAGGTGATCCTTCCGGCCTGGCCCGGCCTGCTCTGCATCGTCCTGCTCGCCGCCGCCGGCCGCCACGCCCGCGGGCGGCCGTCTCCTCCTGCTCGTCTCGATCTGTGCGCTCGCCTATCTTCTTCTCCCTTCTCTGGCTGTCCTGGGCCCCGGCTGGCTCATCCGGACGTCTTTTGCCCGCACCGCTTCCGCGCTCGCCCCGCTCGCCGCCGCCGCGCCGCCTCCCGCCTCGGGTCCCCGCGCCGGCCCGTCCCCTCGACGGCCCGGCGTGACGCAACGCTGGCGCAGCCTTTACGTGTATCCTCTCAGGGGATAAGATTGGGGGAGGAGGATTCAAGTCCTGACCCGATTAGCGATGTCCAAAACGCGATCCGAACTGACGGCCGAGAATGACAGCCCTGCGGGCGCCTGGTCCAGCTGGAAAGCGGGTCCGCTCCTCCTCCGTCGAAGCGAAGCGCCCGACATGGGTCCTGCCGGTAGGAAGCCGATCGGTAGCGGAATCTCCAGGCCTCCAGTTCGCTACCGCCGGCCGTTCGAGATCTGGCGAAAGACGGCATCCTCATCCCGGACGCGGACACGGGACGGTGTGACCGATCGCGAACCCATTCCTCGAAGAGTAGCTGAATCTCGCACGATGTCCCACACCGATTTGCCTCGGCAAGACGCTCTGGGACATCAAACGGGGCCCGGTTCCAGGACATCGTCGCCAGCCAGACCGCTGCATTTCCGGCATTGGCACGCGACAAGGCCGTGCGTGCGGTGCCGGACAATCCGCCGCTCGGAGACCAAAGACGGCTCACCGAAAACAGGTGGAGTCCGTGAGCAACCGCTACCTGGTCGACGGAAGAAAAAGCCGGTTCAATGCAACATCCGCGACATCACCGAGCGCCGGCACGTGGAGGAGGGCGTCCGGAAGTCCAATGAAGAACTGTCCGCTCTGCGTGTCAGAGCTGCGGTCGCGCGACAGAGAGATGCAGTTGATCAACCGCCTGAGTGACCTGCTTCAGGCCTGCACGACGCAGGAAGAGGCCACAAGGTGATTGCCATCGTTTTCCGGTGAGCTGTTGCCCCGGGCAAAGCGGCTGCGTCGCGCGCTTGCACAGCCGGGACCAGCAGCTGGAGTTGATCGCAAGCCGGGGCGAAGAGACGACCCTGACACTCTCTTCTCCGTCGGTGACTGCCGGGCGATGCGCCGCGGCCAGCCTCACGAAGTGCTGATCCTGGACGGGGTTGTTGCGCCGTCATTTCGTCCGTCCTCCGGAAACGGGCTACGTGTGCTGATGCCGTTGACGGTCCAGGAGGAGACCCTGGGTCTCTTGTGTCTCATGGGGATCGCCGCGAGAGATGGCCGGCGCCCGGCCGTCAGCAACACTTGTCCGCGGCCGTGGGCGAAGAGCGATCAAGCCGTCTCTTGTCCAACCTGAGGCTTCGAGAAAAACTGCGCGATCAGGCCACCTGCGATCCCTTGACCGGGCTCTTCAACCGGCGCTATCTGGAGGAGAGCCTCCAGCGCGAGCGTTGCACCGCGCCCTGGCGGGCGAACGCGTCCGTGTGCGTGGCCATGCTCGACCTCGACCACTTCAAGCAGATCAACGACACCCTCGGGCACGACGCCGGCGATTCCTCCTGCGCGCCATGGGACAGCTTCTGCGCGAGAGACTGCGCAAGAGCGATATCGCCTGCCGATATGGGCGGCGAGGAGTTCGTGGTCGTCCTGTCCGATTGCTCAATGGCGGACGCGGTGCAAAAGGTGGAACAGATCGGCATGCTGGTCAAGCAACTGGAGGTTCGGCAGGGGGACCAGTCGGTCGGCAGGATGGCCCTCGTCGGCCGGTGTCGCGTCCTGCCGGAGCACTGGCTCCACCGACCGGAGTTGCCGCGCGCGGCCGACGAGGCGATGTATGCCGCCAGCGGCAGGCCGGCGCGATCGTGTGATGGTCGCGGTGGAGGCCAGGGCGATCGAGACGCGCCTGCGACCGCCACCGGAGAATCCCTGGGTGCCGTCGCGGCGGTGGAGCCAGCCCTTGCAGGCGCAGGAGATCCCAGGTGGTCGGAAGAGGCACTGCGCGGAAGAGAGACACCGCGAATCGGGGGAGTTGAACCACAGCACCGGGACCTCGGCGATGGAGAGGTCCGCGGCGGCGCGCGAGGAACAGGATCTCCATGTCGTAGGCGAAGCCGTCCACGCGCGCTATCCGGAAGAGGTCGCGGGCGACGTCGCCGCGGAAGAGCTTGAAGCCGCACTGCGTGTCGCGGATGCCGGGGACCGCGAAGATCCGCACGAGCAGGTTGCCCGCCTTCGCCGAGGACGCCGCCGGTACAGCGGCTGCTTCGCGGCGGCACGAGGTCCTCCTCGAGCGGCCCGCGATCCGATCGCGACGGGGTGCGTCGGAGCCGCTCGGCGAGCTTCACCCATTCGGTCAGGGGAGTGGAGAGGTCCACGTCGGAGACGAGCACCGGATCGCCGCGAGGACGCGAGGACACCTTCGCGCAGAGCGCACCCCTTTCCGCGGTTCGCCTCGTGGCGCAGGATCTGGATGCGTCAGGCCCAGCTCGCGCCGCGAGCCGCCGCGGCGATCCGCCTTGCGTCCCGTCGGAGGACCCGTCGTCCACCAGGATCACTTCCCACTCCCAGCCGCCGGGCGCGTCCGTGACCCAGTCGGCGACCGATCGGAGGCAAGCCTCCTCGATGCCGGTTGCGCTCATTGAAGGCCGGAATGACGAGCGAAGCGCCATCCGAAATTCACAAATCTTCTGGTCACGGCTTCGAACACGAACTGGTAGCCGAACAGCGTCGGCCACGGCGCGGGCGGTCGCGTGCGCGAGCGGAGCGCAACGGACCGATCCAGGGCGGCCGCGACAGGGAAGGACGGCCAGCTCGTACGGCATCGCCGTCGCTTCCGACGGCGCGGATCCGGAAGCCTTCCTTCCGAGGAGGGCCCTCGCGGTCGAGCGGGTAAAGAAGGTCAGGTGCGGTGCGGTCGAGGAGGCCGCGGTCGGCATAATTGAACTGTCCGGCCAGCAGCGACAGCCGCATCGAGACGTTCGCGATGTTGGGGATCGAGGTGAGGAGCAGGCCCCCGGGCCGTTCAGCCAGCCCCGGATCTTCCGAAGCAGCTCCTCGGGCTTGGTAGAAGTGCTCGAGCACGTCGGCGCAGACGACGACGTCGAAGAGTTCGCTCCCACTCTCCGGCGTGGAGGGCATCGACCGCCGCGCCAGTCGTCGTAGCCGTTCTTCGCCGGAATCGTCTGGCGGGTGCGGCTCGACGCCCGCCAGGAACAGGCAGCGGTCGCGGACCGCGCGCCCGAGATGCCCGCCGGCGGCGCCGAGGTCGAGCAGCCGCATCCCGGCCGGGCAGCGCGCGGATGCGGCGCCGCAGGAGATCGTGCGAGGAGCCGGGGATCTCCTTCCAGACGTACCGCTCGGCGTTCGATGGGCACGGCGTGCGATATAAGACGTAAACGGAAAGTTAAGCTGTTCGGGCAGCAGCTTCTTTCACGATTACGTCTGACGATCGCTCTACGGTGAACTTCTGCGCGATCGGATAGCGGCGGCCGTCTCCGAAGGCTCGCGCGGTGACCTTGGGGCCCGGCGGCGCCTGGCGCCGCTTGTACTCGTTGCGGTCGATGCGCCGCGCGATGTCCCGGGCGAGCGTCGACGCCGACGCCCGCGTCCGCGCGGCGGCCGCGGCGCGGCGAGCGAGAGCGGTCCACCAGCGCCTCGATCAGCGGGTCGAGCGACGTCGTAGGGCGGGAGCGAGTCGCTGTCCTTCTGGTTCGGCCGCAGCTCCGCCGACGGCTCCTTGGCGATCGGACCGACCGGGGATCCGCTTCCGCTCGCGGTTGAGCTCCCGCGCCAGGCGCGTAGACGAGGGTCTTGGGAACGTCGGAGAGCAGCGCGTAGCCGCCCGCCATGTCGCCGTAGAGCGTGCAGTAGCCGGCGGCGATCTCCGACTTGTTGCCGGTGGAGAGCACGAGGTGCCGAACCGGTTGGAGAGGCGCCATCAGGATCGCGCCGCGGATCCGGGCCTGGAGGTTCTCCTCGGCGGCAGAGCAGCTCGCCGGCGCCGAAGGCCGGCGCGAGCCGGCCGGTAGGCCTCGAAGACCGGGCCGATCGGGATCTCGAGAAGCCGGATGCGGAGCCGCCGCGCCAGCTCGCGGGCGTCGCGGAGGCTCCCTCGGAGGAATAGGGCCCGGGCATCGCGCGACGCCGATCACCGCGGTCCGGCGCCCGAGCGCCTCGACGGCGAGCGCCGCGGTGACGGCGGAGTCGATCCCGCCGGAGAGCCCGAGCACGGCGCTCGAGAAACCGCACTTGGACGCGTAGTCGGAGAGCGCGCAGCACGAGGGCCGCGGCGAGGCGCGCGACGTCCGTCTCCGTCTGCGCGGACGCGGCGCCTCGCCTCCGGGCAGCGTCGATCGTCCAGAAGTCTTCGCGGAACGACTCGCCGCGCGCCGACGACGCCGCCCCGGGCGTCGAAGGCCGAGGAGGCCCCGTCGAAGACGAGGCTCGTCGTTGCCGCCGACCAGGTTGCAGCGAGACGAGCGGCACGCGCGTCTGGCGGGCGATCTGGCGCATCATCCGCTCGCGCAGGCGGGCCTTCCCGAGCGTCCACGGGGAGGCCGAGATGTTGACGTGCAGGTCGAGCCGCAGCGGCTTCATGTCCCGACCGGATCGGTCGGATAGAGCGGGTGCTTCCAGAACGTCTTGTCGTTCCAGATGTCCTCGCAGATCGTCACGCCGATCCGCTGCGCCGCGACAGCCGCAGCACGAGCGGGCGGTCGCCCCGGCTCGATGTAGCGCCCCTCGTCGAAGACGTCGTAGGTCGGGCAGCAGTCGCTTGCGGTACGCGGCGACGATCCGGCCGCCGCGCGCCGCGATCGCGCGGCGTTGAAGACCGGCGCCGGCCCGGGCGCGCGGGTTGCGCTCGCAGCGAGCCGAAGAGCCAGAGCGCCGCGGCCGGTCGCCCGCGCGATCCGCGCCGCGGCACGCTCGGATTCGGCGATGAACGCCCGCCGCTCGACGAGGTCGCGCGGCGGGTAGCCGCAGACGGCGAGCTCCGGAAAGAGCACGAGGTCGCGCCCTCGCGTCTCCGCGCGGCGCCCGAGCTCCAGGATCTTCCTGGAGTTTCCGGCGAAGTCGCCGACCGTCGTGTCGATCTGCGCGACGGCGATCTTCATGAGGGGAAGAGTCGATAGTCAATCGTCGATAGTCGATGAGTCGGACCGTGAGCGGACTATCGACGATCAACTATTAACGATCATCGACGTTCTTCATGCATCAGAGGGCCGTCCGGAGAGCCGATCCGCCGGGCTCGGCAGCCCGCGATCGCCTGCGTCACGAGCAGCAGGAAGCCCGAGGCCCAGCGACCGTCCAGGCCGTGCCGAGCCAGCGCCGCGAGGATTCGACGACGGTCAGCGGCGGCACCTCTCGGCCCTCCGCGGGCGGTCAGGCCGGTCAGCGCCATCCCACGGTCTTCCCGAAGAGGATCGAGCGGAACGACCGTCGCGAAGAAGGAGAGGTAGACAGCGAAGACCGCCGGTCCACCAGAGCCCCTGGAGCCATGGAGCATGCGCCCCGGTCCGGCCGTTGCGCCAGCAGCGCAGCGGCGGCCGCGAGCAGGCAGCGACGAGAGGCGACGTCGGCGACGGCGCCGGCGCAAGCGCGCCGAGGCGGCCGCGAGCGCGCGCCCGGCGGGCTCGGCTGGTCTCGCGGCGTCGACGTCCGCAGTTCACGCGATCAGGCGTCGGCGCGCGGGACGGGACGAGCGGCAGATCGACGAGCGCCGCGTCGTCAGAGGCGAGATCCACGCAGCGGTCCCGATCGCCGCGCCGGGCCAGCTCAGGAGGACTTCGCCTCGGCCGAGGCACATCGCGCAGCGCGTGGACGGAGTCTCGACTCGGCGGTGCCGGAAGAGAGGTCGAGTTCGTCGAGGCGGACTCGTCATGGCCGATGATTCAGGTGGCGCACGTAGATCCGGCCCATCAGGTCGAGATCCCCCTTCTGATAGCGCTCGGCGAACTTGTGGTGGCGCGCCGCCTCCGCGTCGTTGGGATCGAGCGCCAGCGCCTCCTGGAACGCCTGCGCGGCCTTCGGGTAGAGGCCGTTCTGGAGCTGCGTGATGCCCTGGTTGTAGTAGGCACCGCAGCAGGATACGAGCGCGCGTCCTGGTTGTCGCGGTCCTCCTGCACGATGCGCCACAGGATCGGGATCGCGGTCTCGTACTCGCCTCTCGTTGTAGAACTTGCACGGCCGGAGTCAGCGCCGTGACCTTGTCGGCAGGCCACGCCCTGCTGCTGCGAAAAGCTCGGGTCGTCGTCGGTAGGCCGGGGCCGCGCAGGTTGAAGTTCTTCAGAGGCCTCGATGTACGCGCTTCTCCGCCAGCGCCTTCTCGGCGACCACGCGCAGGCGCGGCGGGATCGAGTGTCGGCCGTCGGTGCGCTCGGGCGTTCCCCGCGGCGGAGCGGGCTGCGCCGCCTTCCCGCCCTCCGCGGCCCCGGCTTGCCCAGATTGGCGAGAAGCTTGGCGAGCCTCTTCCGAATCCGGATCCGGTCAGACTGATGCGGCGCAGCTCGGTCCGTGCCTCCTCGATCTTCTCCTTTCGAGAAACTCCCCGGGCGCGCTGCAGAGACCCCGAGAGAGACGACCTTCCGCGGCGCTCCCGGGCCTTCGTCCCCTTGAAGACGGCGTGATCCCCACGAGGTCAGGGCCAGGAATGCCCGATGACGCCGAGGACTCGCGTTGATCGGCAGCCCGGCGCGACGCCGCGCGGGCGGCGGCGGCGCGGCCGCTGGCATGGGCGCCGGCGCCCCGGCGTCGTCCGTCCCGGCGGGAGGCGCTCGTTGCCGGCCTCGCCAGCGGCGCCCGGCGCCGCTTTTCCTGCCTTCGTCCCGACTCGATGCGCTGGAGATAGAGGCCGGCGGTGGGCTCGTTGTGATCGAGCGCCTGAGCCTGGAGAAAGAACTTTCGCGCCGCATCGCGGTCTCCGGCCCCTCGTAGCTCTCCCGGCCCCCTCTTCAGGCATTCCGTCACCAGCCGGCTGTCATCGACGATCCTCGTGCCGGTGCCCTTTCCCGGTACCCGCGTGACCGCGTCGGCGTTGTTGATGTCGATCAGGAAAACGCGGACCAGCTCGATCGCCTGATCGCGGTCCCCCTTCTTCGACGCCTCGTCCCCCTGCTTGATCAGGGCGCCGATCTCTCCCGGTCGGCGGCTCCGGACTTTCCCTCCTCGTCAACCTCCGGCGCGACAGCATGGAGGTCAACATCCAGCCCAGCCGCCAGCGTCCCAGCGGCAGGAACATGTCGCGCGTGGAAACGGAGGGATCGTGCGCATCCGGCTCCGCCCGGGGATGTCGTCGAACCCGAAGGAGCCCCGCGCCCGGCGCGTGCGGCCCGCCTTCGTCCGGGAAGAGGGACGCGAGATCGGAAGGCAGCGGCGGGAAGGAAGGATCGAAAGGCTGCCCGGCTCGCTCGAGACAAAGCTGAAAGGCGCGGCATCGGTTCGTAGGCTTCGCCCTGCTAGCGGCCCGCCGAGCGCGAACTCGCGTTTCGATTCCTGGCCGGGGGCTGGAGTTTCCGGCGCCTGCGGGGCGGGCTAATAGCGGTCAGGTTGGGAGCGCGGGGATGTGTCGGATCCGCCGCGCAGCCGTTCGATGTCATGTTTCGCGTCGGGATTCGCCCCTCCATGAGAGCCTTCTCCCGCTGGCGCGGCTGGCTCGATGAGCGGCTGCATCGCCCTTCGGCCGGAGGCCTTCTCGATCAACATCGCAAGCGCGTCCTTGTTGCCGGAGAGAGCGATGGGGCGCGCGCGTGGCTATTGACAACTCCCCTTCAAAATCGCGCGCTTCGCTTGGCGCTTCCACTCGGCCTCGGAGAGCGCTGCGGGTCGGGCTTCGCGGCAGGCGGCTCGGCGGCCGCCAGGGCGGAACGGACCCGGCGTGGGAGCGGCGGCCGGCGTTCGGGCCGGCGGATTCGCGAAGGCCTGCAGCTCGCTGATGTCCACGTCGGAGTCGCGGTTGCGGGCCTTCTCCTGGAGCCGCCGGGCGGGCGTGAAACGGGGGTCCATCTTGAGGATGAACTCGCAGCCGATCAGGCAGTCGCTGACGTTGCCGGAGGAAAGAGGTTCAGGAGCGTGCCGGAACGTCGACGAGGATCTTCTCGCGGACCTCCGCCGGCGAGCGACGGGATTCCCGCGGGTACGGGGCGGCCGGAACGAGAGCTCATCGGCCCGTCTCCGTGGCTCGTGGAGACGCTTCGGAACTCACGATGGACACGATCTCCCGGATTATAAACTGACCCGCGCAATGCGGACGGTCATCGAATGCGTTCCCAACATCGTCCGGAGGGGCGCGACCGCGGCGCGTCGTGCGTGAGATCGCCGATGCGGTCCGGGCGGCGCCGGGCGTGCGCCTGCTCGACGTCTCTTCCGACGCCGCCCACAACCGGAGCGTGCTGACTTTCGTCGGCGACTGCTGCCGCCGTCCGCGCGGCGCGTGTCGGCGCTCTTCGACGCCGCCGTTCCGCGGATCGACCTGACCCGAAGCACACGGGGGAGCACCCGCGGATGGGCGCGGTGGACGTCGTGTCCCGTTCATCCCGATCCGGGGCGCGAGCGTCGAGGAGTGCGTCGCCCTTTCCCGCGAGCGTGGCGGAGTCGGTCGCGCGCCAGTCACGGGATCCCCGTCTACCTCTACGAGGACTCCGCGGCCTCGGAGGCGCAGGCGCAACCTCGCCGAGATCCGCAAGGGAGAGTTCGAGGGCTTCGCCGAGAAGATGCAGCGACCCGAAGTGGGCGCCCGGACTTCGGACCGGCGAGCCGCCACCCGACCGCCGGCGCCGTCGCCGATCGAGGCGCCGGCCGCCGCTGATCGCCTACAACATCAACCTCGGCACGAGCGACCCCTTCCAGCAATACGTAGCG
>ERZ1370068.9947-contig-8688_pt1 | contig 36483 bp, 40 predicted proteins | sample MGYA00561227_ERZ1370068 | MGnify/ENA primary metagenome ERZ1370068 (study PRJEB38410, sample SAMEA6850437) | metagenome | study: Metagenomic assessment of the ecological functions of the soil: analysis of the soil microbiota associated with the... | reverse complement strand
TATTACGTATTGCTCGGGTCGCAGTTCAGTCCGTCGCTGTCGCAGCTACGCCACTGGTAGCTGTAGCCGGAGATCTCCCGTCCAGCTGCCGCCGTCGGTGGTTCAGGATGTCGCCGCTTTCGACGAGCTGGCCGCCTGTGTCGTTGAGCGCCGGCGGCGCGGGTGTTCGTCGGCGGCGCGTGGACGACGAGCCTGGTTGTGGCCGCATTCCGAACCGTCTGACCTGTTGCCCGTCGCGGTGACCTCGACGATCGGCGCCGTGCCGAAATCGCTCGGCTGCACCGCGTAGGTGACGCCGGTTGCCGGCGATCGGAGTGCAACCGAGCCAGTCCACCGCGTCCTGCCGTGCGCGGGCCAGTAGTCATAGCCATGGTTGAAAGCGGCACGTCAGGCAGTTCATCCACTGGTAGCTGTAGCTCGTCGGGTCGCCCGGACCACTGCCGGGTCTGGCGCTCAGCGTCTCGTTGAGCCAGGCGTCGCCGTTGACCGTCGCCGGCGCAAGCGGTTGCTGTGCGGAGCACCTGTCATCGGAGAGGTAGATGGGGGTGCTCCCAGGCCTGCGCAACCGCCGAGGTACGGCAGATGATCGCGGGCGCGTCGTAGCTCCACGGTAGCCTCACTCTTCCATGTAAAGCCATTGGCGAACCCGTCAGCATGCCCTGCCCGCGGGACCCAGGTCGGGGCGGCCTGATAGTCCAAGACGGTTGGCGTCGGCGGCGTCGCCGTCGCACCCCACCACTGGAACGCGTAGGTGAGGGTTTGAGCTTTCTGGTAGTAGTTCGACCAGTTCTCACAGGTGGTAGTGAAGACCGTCGAGTCGACGTCGCCGACGCGGGGTACAGCCGTGCATGTCCCGCCGTCCGGCGCCGGGTAACGCACGGCGGGCCGTTGCAGGGACGTGGCGACGGTCGGGCCGTCGAGCAGTGACCGCGACCACGATCAGACCAGAGGTCGCCGTCATTTGTCGTGTAGGTGGCGTTCGTTGCTCCGGAGAGGGCTGCAGTTCGCTCCCTGCGTGTCGCAGCGCCGCCACTGGTAGCTGAACCCGCCGGAGGTGTTACCCGACCAGGGCTGCCAGGGTCGGCGGCCAGGTCAGGCGTGACTGCGCGGTACCGCTGATCGTCGGCGCTGACGTGTTCATCGGCGGGTCGAGCGGGTCGGCGGACGCCGTGCCGACGCCGAAGACGGTTGCGAGCGCGCGAGCAGCGCTCCGACGACGAGCAGGCCGCGGCGCCTCCGAGATGTCCGAGCGCATTCATGCGGTCACGCTTGCCTGCCAGAATCGAGATGCGAATCACTTTTGTAGCCTCCGTAGTCGTCGTCGAATCGGAGGCAAAATGCCACCGGGTTGCCCGCGGTAGGCGCCGCAGCCCACCATACCCTGTTCTAGTCCGCAAGCGAAAAAGAAGCTCCGGGGGCCGCTTTCCAGTTCTCGGCAGCCGCGCGGCCGGATTAGTGACCCAGGTGCGTCAAGTCCCTTGCCGCAGCCGTGAAACAGCCTCGTGATATCCTGAACAGTGAAGTCGAACTGTCTTAGCTCTCGAACGCGAGCTTTGCGACCTGGATGGCTGACATCGCCTTGGGCCAGCCGGCGTAGAACGCGAGGTGGATGATGACTTTTCAGCTCGGCCTCGGTCAGCCCCGGTTCTGTCGCGCTCTCTCGATGGCCAGGGAGCTGCTCGGCGTTGCCGCCGGCGATGAGCGCGGCAACCGTGATCAGGCTCCGGTCTCGTGGTGACAGTTCTGTGCGCGCCCAGATGTCGCCAGCACGTCGTCGGTCAGAGACACGAGTTTGGTGCAAAGTCGCCGATCAACTGCTGGGCTCGTGTTCGCTTCGGCTTCGGCCATCTTGTCCTCCTAGTTCGTCTCGGCGTCGACCACGTCGACCTGTACCTGAAGACGCCGAACTCGAGCACGGGCAAGTATCTCGACCCCGTTGTTCTACGGCTTGATCTGGAACTTCAGGACTTCGCGGTCGTTCATCGCGCGGTAGCCGTCCGGCACGTCCTCGATCGAGCCGGTGCGGTCGAAGACACGGCCTGGCTCGATCCGCCCTTCGAGCACGTCCGGCAGCAGCTCCTCGATGTACGGCGCGCGACGGGCGCCGGGCCGCCGGCCATCGACGCGTTCTTCCAGAACGCGACACCGGTCGGCTGTCGTGTCGTGCTCGGGCACGCCGACGCGACCGATCGCGCCGCCGGGCGGCGCGATCGCGAGCGCCGTCTCGACGGCCTGCTCGAGGCCGACGCACTCGAGCACCGAGTGCGCACCGTGCTCGGTCAGCTCGCGGACGCGCTCGACCGCTTCCTCGCCGCGCTCGCGCACGACGTCGGTGGCGCCGAACTCCTGCCCGAGCGCGATCCGTTCCGGGTTGCTGCCGAGCAGGATGATCCGGTCGGCGCCGAGCCGCTTCGACGCGATCACACCGCACAGCCCGACGGCGCCGTCGCCGACGACGGCGACGGTCTTGCCGGGACCGACCTTCGCCGCGACGCGCGGCGTGGTGGCCGGTGCCCATCACGTCGGTGAGCGTGAGCAGCGACGGCATCAGCGCGTCGTCCGCGCCGACCGGCAGCACGACCAGCGTGCCGTCCGCCTGCGGCACGCGCACCGCTTCGCCCTGGCCGCCGTCGACGTCGTCGCCAGCCGTACCTGCCGCCGTGCAGACACTCGCTCTGCAGGCCCTCCCGGCAGAAGACGCAGGCTGCCGTCCGACCAGAGAAACGGCGAGACGACCAGGTCGCCGGCCTTGACCGTCGCGACGTCGGCGCCGACGGCCTCGACGACGCCGATGAACTCGTGCCCCATCCGCCGGCCGGCGTCGTCGTGCGGCATCGACTTGTACGGCCACAGATCGCTGCCGCAGATCGCGGCGCGCGTGACCCGCACGAGCGCGTCCGTCGGGTCGATCAGCCGCGCGTCCGGAACATCCTCGACGCGGACGTCGCCGGCTCCGTTCACCGTTGCGCGCATACGCGGATGCCTCCGATCAGCTTGGGAATAGGTAACCGGCCTGCTCCACTCTGACAATGAGTATTCGAGCGGCGACCGACCCTGTCGATCCGGGTATTGCGAGTACCCCCTCAACGCCCGGCGGCCGGCCCCGTGCGTTTGCCGAAGGTCGTCACCGAGATATCGTCCCGGCATGCGTCTGCTGAGCGACAGCGAGGTGGAGGCGTTCTTGCTCGAGGGGACGCGGACGGCGAAACTGTCGGTCGTTCGGAAGGACGGCTCCCCGTTCGTCACGCCGGTCTGGTTCCTGCTCGACGATGACGGCTCCGTGGTCTTCGAGACGGAACGCAATATCGTTGAAAGGGCACGCCTCGCCCGTGATCCGCGTGTCTCGCTCTGCGTCGAGGATGACCGCCCTCCGTTCGGCTTCGTTCGCCTTGACGGTGTCGCGGAGATCTCCGAGGGGCCCGAGGTGCTCGCATGGACGACCAGGATCGCCGCCCGGCTACATGGGTCCTGAGCGAGCAGAGATCGGGAAGCTGAACGCAGGGGAAGGGCACGCTCTGATCCGTGTCCGGGGTCCGGCGAGTGGTTGCTCAGGTCGAATTGGCAGAGAGTGAGTCGCGGCGCGGCGAACCCGCGCGCCGCGACTTCACCTGATCCGCAGCTGCAGGCTGAAGCGCCGCTGGCGCGGCGACCAGATCCGGAGGAGCGCGCCGGGCTTGAGGCGAATCGTCCGGACGAAGACGCCGTCGTCGTTCGTCAGCCGGTCGCGCCCGACCGGCCTTCCACACGTTCCTGCTGGCAGCACCTCCAGCCGGTACGGCTTCCGCCCGGGCCGTCCGCCGCGGATCTGGCCCCAGAGCGACCGCCTGCAGTCCCGTGCCGCCGCATCTGCGCGAACGGGCAGCCTGAATGCCTGCAGCGAGGGCTTCGGGCGGTCGTCCGCGAACACGAGGCCGGTCTGGAAGCGGCTGAGCGCGGGCTCGTCGCGGTAGAGGTACTGGAAGAGCATCGTGACCCGCGGCAGCCTCCACGCGCGCATCGCGGCGAGGCTGAGCATCGTCGCCTGCCGCTTGAGCGGCACGCCCAGGAACGTGTCGGGCGGGTTCGTCTGGTAGCCGTACTCGGTGAGCCAGATCGGCTTCGACCCGAAGTGCGCGCCTGACGAGGATGAGGAGCTTCCTGATCGTCGCCATCGTGATCCAGGGGCAGTTCCGGCAGCCGCCGCTGGACGGCGTCTCCGACGGCGTCGAGGGGTACGGGTGGTGGGCGTACGCGTCGAGCTTCGCGTGGGCGCGGCCATGCCGCGGACCCAGGCGATCGGGTGCGACGCCCCCAGCCGCGCCGCGAGGCCCTGTCACGCCCCGCCGCCGACGCGGGCGTGTGGCAGCACGGCATGGATCGCCTCGTACGCAGGGTTGAGCAGGTGCTGGACGTAGATCGCCGACCTCGTCGGCCTGAGCCAGAGGCGCTTGTTCGGCTCGTTCCAGATCAGCCAGTAGCGAACCCACGGGTAGCGCCTGGCGGCGGCGCGTCGCGAAGCGGCGGAAGTCTCGGGCTGCGGCGGGGCGTAAGTTCGGCGCGCGCCGCCCGTTCGCCCACGCCGGCGTCCCGACGCAGCGTGAGCACGGGCGTCAGGCCGTGGCGGCGAAGACCGCGCAGAACCCTGTCCGCCCTGCGCCAGTCGTAGGCGGATCGCGCGGCGAGGTCGGATGCCGTCGGCCGCCGCCGGGCGATCTCGTTCCAGCGCAGCGTGAAGCGGACGAGCGGCACGCCGAGCCGCTTGAACGTCGTCAGCCGCTGGTTCGAGCGTCCCCGGGCCGAACTCCAGCCACGCGTCGTCCTGGATCCCGTAGCTGGATCGCCCGTCGAAGCCTGAACGGAGCTCGCGGCGACGCAGGGCCGCAAGCACGAGCAGAGCAGCCCGAACAGCGTCATCCGGCCGGTAGTCGTCCCCATCGGCTGCTCGACCTTAACCTCTTCGCCGCGCCAACGGCAACTGCGAGCCGCGCAACGGCCCGATTGTCGTCGGGCTCAGAGAAGGTGGCGAGGGCTTGTTCCAGAACCAACCCTCGAAGCTCTCGTGCGTGCCCGGAGAGCGGCTCGCCGGGAGCCGAGCGGGAGAGATGTCCGGCTCGAAGAGCCGCTCCTCGATCAGCGCGGCGCGTCTCGGCGCTCCGCGCGATCATCATGATCTCCGAGTTGCGGTAGAGCGCCCAGGCGTCGAGATTGACGGTGCCGAAGCTGACGACGTCGTCGGCGACCACGACCTTGGCGTGGACGACCGTGTCCGGGAGCTCCCAGAGCTCGACGCCCGCGCTCGAGCAGGTCGCGGTAGCGGTGCTTCAGCGCGGCCGTCGCCTGCGCGTTGTTCGACGTCTGCGAGACGACGAGCCGCACCGCGACGCCGCGCTGCGCCGCGGCGACGATCCGGCTCGATCATGTCGCGCGTCGGTGAGGTACGGGTTCATCACGTCGAGCCGCTCGGCGGGCGCCGTCGATCTGCTCGCGGATCGCCTGCGAGGCGGCGACGTGGCCGCCGGGGATCACCTGCGCGAGCGCGATCGGCGTCGAGCCCGGGTCGGCCGGCTCCGGGAAGTACGCCGAGAGGTCGGACCGGAAGCGGGCCGCCGTGACCGCGAAAGCTCGTCAGGAACGCCGCCTGCGCCTGCCGGACGACGTCGCCGGTGACGCGCACCATCACGTCGTGGAAGCCGCCGTTCTCGAAGTGGTCCTCGATCCCCGCGCCGCCGGTCCACGCGACGGCGCCGTCGATCACGTAGAGCTTGCGGTGGTCGGCGCGGCCGACCTCGTCCTGGCGCCAGTCGATGCGCTGGCCGTCGGGGAAGAGGCCGTCGCGGTCGAGCGGGAAGACGTCGTTGACGACGATCTGGGCGCCCGGCGTCGGCGAGGCCCGTGAACATCTCGCGCGCCTGCTCGTACGGCCGCGAGCCGAAGCCGTCGACGATCACCCGCACCTCGACGCCCTCCGCCAGCTTCCGCTCGCAGCAGCGCGGCCATCTCCATCCCGACCTCGCCCTCGCGCCAGCCGAACATGAGGATGTGCACCGACGACTGCGCGGCCTCGACGTCGGCGAAGATCCGCGGGAAGAAGTTCACGCCCTCCGACCAACGGCTCGATCGTCGCCGCGGTCGACCACGCGAACGGCAGCGCCGCGTCGTGCGGACGCGTGCGCGTCGCGGCGCGACGAACGCCTCGGTCGCCGCCTGAGCGCCCGCCGATGTGACCGCGTCGCCGGGCGGCGGCCAGCCCGGCCGCTGTGTGACTCCGAGCACCCGCCGGTAGGCGACGAACGAAGATCACGGCGAACGCGCTCAGCACGAGCGCCACTCCCTTGCCGAAGCTCATGAACGAGAGTGTGTCATCCGCGTACGCGGCGAGTGTTGACATCGGGCTTGGTGGTTTCGGACAGCAGGGATATGCTCGGTCAGCGCAGTGCCATGTCACTGCGTCTCCGGAGGAGGTGAAGCGCCACTCAGTACGTAGAGACATGACAAACGATCGAGCGCCTGCCCGCACGCCTGCGGTGAGGCCCGATGCGGCTGTCTTGACTCGGCGACTGCGGCTCGCGATGACTGCACCGCTACCACTCGCACGTCGACGACCCTGCGGCCGTCGGGCGGCGACTCAGGGATGCCCGCATCGAGGCGGGACTCTCCCAGCGCCAACTCTCCTTCCCAGGCTGTTCAGCCGCGTATATCTCGCGGCTCGAAGCGGGGGATCGCGTCCCGTCGCTGCAGCTTCTCCAGCAAACTCGCTCAGAAGCTGGACGCGGACGAGCAGTACCTCGCAACAGGCGAGGGGCGGATCAGCAGATGCCTCCCGAGGTGGTCGAGGCCGAGGTGGAAAGCCGTCTCAATGGCGACTGGAACCGGCCAGCCGAGCCGAACAGGCCTTCCGGAGCCTCCACGACCCGGCCGAACGGGCGCGCGTCCTCTGGGAGCACTCCCGCTCGCTCGCCCAGGTCGGCGAACGCTCGAGCGCGGCACGTTACGCCCGCGACGCCCCTCGCGCTGCTCGACTACGCGGACGACCGCCGCCACCGCGACGCGTAGCATCGCGGCATGGAGCATCGTGCGCTTGGGCGCAGCGGCGTCGACGTGTCGCGCATCATCCTCGGCTGCGGCAACTTCGGCGGCATCGGCTCGTCGCCCGCCTTCTTCGGCGCAGGGCGAGACCGAAGCGGAGGCGCACGCCTCGATGGACGCCGCCTGGGACGCGGGAATCACGACCTTCGACACTGCCGACGCGCTACGGCGGCGGCCGCAGCGAGTCGTTCATCGGCAGCTGGCTTCGCGGCCAAGGGCCCAGAGGTGCGCGACCGGATCGTCCTGGCGACGAAGACGTTCAACCCGATGGGCGACGGCGAGGACCAGCGGCCTCGCGCGCGAGCGGATCCGGCGCCAGATCGACGACGAGCCTGACGCGTCTCGGCGTCGACGCCGTCCCGCTCTACCTCGCGCATGCCATGGATCCGAACGTCACTATCGGCGAGACGATCGGCACCTTCGAGGAGCTCGTCGGACGAAGGCGTAGATCCGGTGCCTGACTGGCGGCAGCAACGTCGACGCCGCGCTGGCTCGAGGAAGCACTCCGGCACGGCCGTCCGGACGTGGGTGCAGAACTCCTACTCGCTGCTCGAGCGCGAGGACGACGACGAGGCGATCAGGATCTGCGTCGCGCGAAGGTCTCGGCTACACGCCGTTCAGCCCGCTCGCCGGCGGGCTGGCTGACCGGCAAGTACCGCCGCGGCGAGGAGCCGCCGCGCCGGGTCGCGGATGACGCTGCGCCCGGAGCCGTACGCTGCCACTTCAGGACGACCGCGTCTTCGACGCACTCGAGGCGCTCGAGGCGCAGGCTGCGGAGCGACGGGCGTCTCCATGGCAGCGCTCGCGCTCGCCTGGCTGCTCGCCCAGCCCGAACGTGACCGCGGTCGTGGTCGTCGGGCCGCGGCGACCGGATCACCTCGCGCCCCGCGCTCGAGGCGCTCGACCTCGACTCTCGCCCTGCCGAGCGCGATCAGCTGACCGCGCTCTTCTCGTGAGCGTGCTCGTCCTCTCCGAGCACGACGTCCGCGCGCTGCTGCCGAATGGACGAGCTGCATCGAGGCGATGGACGACGATCCTCCGCTCGCTCGCGCGCGGCGAGCTGCACCAGCCGCTGCGGTTCGTGACGCGTCCCGCCGGGCGCGGCGAGCCTGATGGGCTTCATGCCCGCACACGCGGCCGGCGACGGCTCGGTCTGCGTCGCTGAAGGAGATCGTCGATCGCGCCCGGCAACCCGGCGCGCGGGCTCGACGCGCACCAGGGCGCGGTGCTCCTCACGACGGCGACGACCGGCGAGCTGCGGGCGATCCTGAACGCCTCGCCGATCACCGAGATCCGCACGGCCGCGGTCTCCGGCCGTCGGCGACGCGGCGCGCTCGCGCGACCGGCGCGCGACGGTCGCGCGATCCTCGGCGCCGGCGTCCAGGCGCGCTCGCACGCCGACGCGATGCAGCGCCGTGCTCGGCGACGCCGAGCATCCGGATCGTGGAGCCGCGGCGGACGGCGGAGGCATCGCGCCGAGACGCATCGCTCGTCGCGGACGCGGACGTGACGGTGCTGCACGCTGCACGCAGCGCCGCGCGAGCCGATCCTCGCAGCGCGAGTGGCTGGCGCCGGGCACGCACGTCAACGCCGTCGGCTCCAGCCTCCCGACGGCAGTCGCGTGAGCTCGACACCGAGACGATCGCCGCGGCGCAGCCTCTTCGTCGACCGGCGCGAGTCGACGCTGAACGAGGTCGGGCGACTACTGCTCGCTCGCCGAGGACGGCTCGGCGACGAGCACATCCGTCGCCGAGGTCGGCGAGGTGCTGATCGGCGCGCATCGCGGGCCGGCGCGGACGACGACGAGCTGACCGTCTTCAAGTCGCTCGGCCTCGCCGTCGAGGACCTCGCCGCCGCCGAGCTGCGTGCGTCGCGCAGGGCGCGCGAGACGCGGCGTCGGCGCCGAGGTCGAGTTCTGATCCCGCTCGCCGAGATCGAGGCGCGCCCGCGAGACGATCGCGGCGCCGCGATCCGCACGCCGCTCGTCCGGCTGCAGCGTCGAGTCGACCGGCCGAGATCTGGCTCAAGCTCGAGAACCTGCAGCCGATCGGCTCGTTCAAGATCCGCGGCGCCGCCAACGCGATCCGGCCGGCGCTCGCCGGCGCGACTCGCGCGACGGCGTCGTCACGGCGAGCGCCGGCAACATGGCGCAGGGCGTCGCCTGGGCCGCGCGCGAGCTCGGCGTGCCGTGCGACGGTCGTCGCGCCCGACCACGCGCCCGCAGACGAAGCTCGACGCGATCGAGCGGCTCGGCGGCACGGTCGTCAAGGTGCCGTACGAGCGCTGGTGGCAGATCGATGGTCGACCTCGCAGTTCGACGGAGCCGAGGGCTTCTTCGTGCACCCGGTGCTGGACGACGCGCGTGATGGCCGGCAACGGCACGATCGGGCTCGAGCTCGCTCGAGGACCTCCCCGACGTCGACGCGGTGCTCGTGCCCTGGGGCGGCGGCGGCCTCTTCGACCGGGATCGCGAGCGCGCTCGCGGCGCTGCGGCCCGGCGACGCAGCGTCGTACGCCGTGCGAGCCCGAGACGGGCGCGCGCGGTCGCCGCCGCGCTCGCGGCGGGCGAGCCGAGCGACGGTCGAGCTACAGCGCCGTCGTTCGTCGACGGGGCCGGGGCGAAGGTCGCTGCTGCCCGCGATGTGGGAACGCGCTCGCGCCGCTGCTCGCGGGCGCCTACACGGTCGTCGCTGGACGAGACCGCCGCCGCCGTCCGGCTGCTCGCCGAGCGTGCGCGCGTGATCGCGGAAGGCGCCGGCGCGCTCGCCGTCGCGGCGGCGCTCTCCGGCCAGGTGCCCGGGCGGCAGCTCGTCTGCATCGTCTCCGGCGGCAACATCGACTCCGACCGGCTGCCGGCGATCCTCGCGCGGCGGGACGCCCGACTAGTCGCTCGACTTGCGAGCGAGCGGCAGCACGAACCAGACGAGGCGAAGAGCGCCGCTGCGAGGGTGGTCACGACAGCGGTGACGCCGCCCTTGAAGATGACGTCGGTGACGGGGAACACGACCGACGTCATTCCGACCGCTGAGGAAGACCATCCCGACGATCGCGAAGACGTTGGAGATCCGAAGCAGCGCCTCCTTGTCGCGGTCGCGGAAGCGGATCCGGTGGTAGGCGCTCGGCGCGATCAGGAACACGGAGCCGGCAAGAGTGCTGAGGAGCGCGACCATGTACGGTGCCGCGCTGCAGGTCCGATCGTCTCCTCGAAGCGCTGCGAAAACGGAACGGCGAGCAGGAACGCAAACAGCACCTGGACGCCGGGGAGCGCCACCCGCAACTCGTTGAGGGCTCGATCAGCTCGCGGTTGATCCGCTCCTCGTTGCGTCTCCTCCGCCACAGCGGCGGAGGGTAGTCGCTAGGCGGCTGCGGCGGTCTCGTACGAGTCGAGCTGGTCCTTCAGCTTGCGGCGGATCCCCGCGAGGATCTGCGACACCCGCGACTCGCTGACGCCGAGCATCCGGCCGATCTCCGCGCCGGGGACTCCTGGACGTGCACGAGCGAGAGGACGTGGCGCTCGCGCTCGGAGCAGCCGGGCGATCGCGCCGCGCGGACGGCGCGCGTTCCGGTCGGCGCCGAGCAGGCTCGGCTCGGGATCGTAGCTCGCCCTCGGGCGCCTGGATCGTCTCGCCGACCTCGATCGGCAGCGAGTCCTCGGCTCCGCGGGACGGGAGCGTTCAAGGAGGACGATGTCGAGCGGTCGATGTCCTCGATGCTCGTCCGCAGGTCGTCGACGGTCGTCCCAAGCTCGCGTGCGAGCTCGACTTCGGTCGGCATCGTGCCGGCGCGGGCGAAGAACGAGTCGCGGGCCCGCTCGATGCGCCGGCCCTCGCGCCGGACCGAGCGCGAGGCCCAGTCCTGCTTGCGCAGCTCGTCGACGAGCGCGCCGGCGACGCGCGTCCAGGCGTACTGCTCGAAGCTGGCACCCTTGGCGGGATCGAAACGGTCGATCGCCTCCATCAGCGCCACAAGGCCGGACGACGCGAGGTCGTCCGAGCTCACAATGAGCCGGAAGCTCGCGAACCTTGCGCGACGCGATGTAGCGAACCATCGGCGCGTACGCGAGGACGAGCCGGTCGCGCGAGCGCGAATCCCTGCGCTCTTTCCAGTTGCGCCAGAGGCCCTCTGCCTCCGAGGAGGTGAGGCGCTGAGCGTGCTGGTCGTAGTGCTGGTGAGAGTCGCCGACATGCTGAAAGCCTCCGCAATAGTTGTGCAAACGTGCCGCCTATCTCACTATCGGGTCGACTTTCGCTCTGGCCCCAGTCCCCTTTCGGGCCTCTGCGCGCATCCCCGATTCGGGTGACGCGAAGCCGCCGCTTCACCGGACGACGGGCGACGCCGCCCAGCGGAAACCGAGCGCCTGAATGGCTCCGGCGTCGATCAGCGCCTGCTCGAGCACCTCGGTGGCGACGCCGCCGAGCAGCCGGTGCAGGAACGGCGTCCACAGGAATGCGCGCTCCTCGAACCGCGACTCGAGCTCACGACGCAGTGCGGCGTAGCCGTGAGATTCCAGGTGAGACGCCTCCCAGTCTGCACGGAGCTCGTCGAGTGAGGCCGGGCGCTCGCCGTGCCCGGCCGCGGCGAGCGCGCGCCGCTGGCCGTAGAGCCAGTCGAGCGTCGGCTCGTCCATCAGGTCCCACCCGATCTCGTCGATGACCAGCGGCGCGCCGGGTCGGAGCAGCGCCGCAACACGGTCGAGCCCGTGCGCGAGATCGCGGAGTGGATGGAGCGAGCGGACGGCGACGACGGCGTCGAAGCCGCCCTCGTCATCCTCGAGATCCTCCAGCCGGATCCGTCGGAAGAGATCTCCCTGGGGCGCGAGCGGGTCGATCCCGAGCATCTCGTACCCCTCGACCGCCAGCGCGGTGGTCAGCTCTCCTGGCCGCAGCCCACGTCGAGGACGCGGGCCGGCGGGGACGGAAGGTAGTTTCGGGCGAACTCGAGGAGCAGGGAGGATGAGGGCACGATGGTGGAGACTACGGTCAGCGCGACGGCCGTCCGCCGCCTTGCGGTCGCGGCACAGGGCTATTCGAGCCGGTACCGGCGCGCGACCGACTCGAGCGTCGACGCCGCGATCCGCCGGCTCTCCTGCGTCCAGCTCGACTCGATCTCGACGGTCGAGCGCAGCCACCGGATCGCGCTGACGAGCCGCGTCGGAAACTATCCGAGGGAAACCGTCTCGAACCTGCTCTCTGCAGGGCCGGATCTTCGAGTTCTGGGCGCACGAGGCATGCCTGCTTCCAATCGAGTCGTGGCCGCTCTTCCGGCGCGCGATGCAGAACGGCGGGCGAGACTGGTACAGCAACGTCAACGACGTCACGTCGTCGCATCCCGAGCTCGCGAACGAGGTGCTCCGGGAGATCCGGGAGCGCGGCCCACTCGCCTCGAGGCACTTCGAGGGAGCAGCGGGCGGCGGAATGTGGAACTGGAAGCCGGCCAAGGCGATGCTCGAGCGGCTCTGGAACCACGGCGCCCTCGTGATCGCCGGCCGGCAGGGCTTCCAGCGGGTCTACGACCTCACCGAGCGGGTGATCCCGCGGGCGCAGCTCGAGGCGACCGTGCCGTCGGAGCACGACGTGTTGCGGACGCTCGCCGAGCAGGCCGTCACGGCGCGCGGTGCGCTCACCGAGTCGGGCGTGAAGGAGCACTGGCGGCTGAGCGGCGGCGTCGCCCGGATCAGACCGGCCCTCGACGAGCTCGTGGCGGAGGGACGCCTGCGGCGGCTGCGCGTCGACGACGGCGGCGCGGACGTCCTGGTCGCCGCCGACGCCGAGCTCGACCGGCCACCGCCGCGCACCGCCGTCCTGCTCTCGCCCTTCGACAACCTGCTCTGGGACCGGCCGTTTGCGCGGCGGATCCTCGGCTTCGACCATCTGATCGAGGTCTACAAACCGGCGCCTCAGCGGCAGTACGGCTACTACGTGCTCCCGTTCCTGCGCGGCGACAGGATCGTGGGCCGCGCCGACCTGAAGTCGGAGCGGAAGGAGGGCCGCCTGGTCGTCCGCGCCTTTCATCGTGAGGACGGCATCCGCGCCTCGGGTGCCCTGGACGACGCCCTCGACACGGCACTCGACCGGCTCGCCCGCTCGATCGGGTTGGAGGAGGTGCGCCGATGAAGGTCAGCCTCGAGGAGGCGCGCCGGATCGCGGTGCGGTCGCAGCTCTGGACGGCTCCGCGACGAGCGTCCTCGACTCGGTGCAGCGGCTCGGCTTCCTCCAGATCGACGTCGTCCAGCCGGTCGAGCGGCCGCAGCACCTCGTCCTCTTCAGCCGGCTGGGCCCTGGCTATGACCGCGCGGAGCTCGACCGGCTGCTGTGGGAGGAGCGTTCGCTCTTCGAGTGGGACGCGTTCATCTACCCGCTCGAGGACCTGCCGCTCGTTCGCGCCCGAATCCGCAACTTCCGGCGCTCCAGGCGGACCAAGAACCAGCGGTGGGTGCACGACTTCCTGACGACGAACCGTGCGTTTCGCCGCTACGTGATGCGTGAGCTCGAGCAGCGGGGCCGCTCCTCTCCCGTGAGCTCGAGGACCGATCCGTCGGCGTTCGGCGCGACAGCCGGTGGTGGGGACCCCGCATGGTCGGGCTGATGCTCCTGTCATTGCACCTCTACGGCGAGGTCGTCGTCGCCGGCCGCCAGGGTGGCGAGCGGCTGTGGGATCTCTCCTCCGCTGGTGGCCCGAGACGGAGACGGTCTCGGTGCCGGCCGGGGAGCGGATTCGAGCCGAGCGCCAGTTCCGCACTCAGGGCGTCCGCTACGTCCGAGGTGAGTGGGAGGCGCACCCGGATGCCACGGACGGGCCGGTGCCGGACCGGGCCGTCCTCCTCTCCCCGTTCGACCGCCTCGTCTACGACCGCGCCCGAGCGGAGGCATTGTGGGACTTCCACTACCGGCTCGAGATGTTCGTCCCGAAGGCGAAGCGCGAGTACGGCTACTACGTGCTGCCGCTCCTCGTCGGCGACCACGTCGTCGGCCGGGCCGAGCCGCGCTTCGACAAGAAGACGGGGACGCTCGAACTGCTCGGAGCCTGGGGGGACACGTCCCGCCTCGACGAGGCCCTCGACGACCTCGCCGCGTGGCTGGGGGCAGCTAGCATCAGCCGCTAGATGGAGTTCGAGACCCGAGCGATCCACGACGGTCAGGAGCCCGACCCGGCGACGGGCTCGATCATCACCCCGATCTACCAGACCGCGACGTTCGTACAGGACGCCGTCGGCGTCAACAAGGGCTACGACTACGCACGGGTCGCGAACCCGACCCGGACGGCGCTGCAGGTGGCGCTTGCCTCGCTCGAGAACGCCGAGCACGGCATCGCCTTCTCCTCCGGGCTCGGCGCGACGACGACGCTGATGCACCTGGTCAACCCCGGCGAGCGCGTCGTCCTGATCGCGGACGTCTACGGCGGCGTCTACCGGATGACCTCGCAGGTCTACGAGCCGAAGGGCTACCTCTTCGACTACGTGCCGGCGCCCGACTTCGCGAATCTCGCCGATCGGCTCGACGACGAACACGCGGATGGTGTGGATCGAGACGCCGTCGAACCCGATGCTGAATCTGGTCGACATCCGCTCCGCCGCCGACGCCGCGCATGCGGTCGGCGCGATCCTCGTCGTCGACAACACCTTCGCCACGCCGTATCTCCAGAATCCGCTCGACCTCGGCGCCGACGTCGTCTTGCACTCGACGACCGAAGTACCTCGGCGGCCACTCCGACGTCGTCGGCGGCTTCTGCGCCACGAACGACCCGACGATCGCCGAGCGCCTCTACTTCCTGCAGAAGTCGCTCGGCGCGGTGCCCGGCCCGTTCGACTGCTGGCTCGTGCTGCGCGGGATCAAGACGCTCGCCGTGCGCATGCAGCAGTCACTGTGAGAACGCGCGCGCCATCGCCGCGTGGCTCGACGAGCAGCCCGGGATCGAGCAGGTGCTGTACCCGGGCCTTCCCTCGCATCCCGGCCACGAGATCGCGAAGCGGCAGATGCGCGACTTCGGCGGGATGATCTCCGTTCCTCGCCGAGTCGGAGGAGGCGGCTGTCGAGCTCGTCGGACGCACGAAGCTCTTCCAGCTCGCCGAGTCGCTCGGCGGCGTCGAGAGCCTGATCGAGCACCCGGCGCGGATGACGCACGCGTCGACTGCCGACGCCCCGTTTGCGGCGCCGCGCAACCTCATCCGCCTCTCGGTCGGGCATCGAGGCGGTCGACGACCTGATCTCGGATCTGGCGGCGGCGCTCGTCCCCGCCGCCGCACACGCCAAGTAACAGACTGGTACTTGGACGGCCTCGAGCAACCGATCGACCTCGTCCATGCGGGCGCGGAGAAGTCTGTCGGCGTCTACCTGCTCGAGACCGAAGTCGGCGTCGCCCTCTTCGACTGCGGCCCGGCGTCTTGCATCCCGGCGCTGAAGCGCGGTCTCGCGGAGCGCGGGCTCGAGCTCGCCGACGTCAAGCAGCTACTGCTCTCGCACATCCACCTCGACCACGCAGGCGCGGCGGGCAGTCTCGTCCGCGAGCAGCCCGAGCTTCAGGTCTGGGTCTCGGAGATCGGCGCGCCGCATCTCGTCGACCCGTCGCGGCTCGAGCGAAGCGCGCGGCGGCTCTACGGCGACGCGTTCGACGAGCTCTGGGGGAGCTCGCGCCCGTGCCGGAGGCGAACGTGCGCATCGCGAGCGGCCGCGCGGCGGGCTGGAGTGCTTTCCCTCGCCCGGCCATGCGCTCGCACCACGTCTGCTACTTCGACGGCGCGACGCTCTTCGCCGGCGACGCCGCCGGCGTGCGGATCCAGCCCAGCACGGCGGTGCTGCCGCCGACGCCGCCGCCGGACGTCGACGTCGAGGCCTGGTACCGGACGCTCGAGGAGATCGAGCGGCATGCGCCCGAGCGGCTCGCGCTGATCCACTTCGGCGTCGCCGACGACGTCAGCCGCCACCTGACCGAGCTGCGCGAGCGGCTCGACGTCTGGGCGGGCCGCGTGAAGGAGGGTCTGTCGAGGAGGAGTTCGTCGCTGCGGCCGTCGGCGACCTGCCGCCGGAGGAGGCTCCGAGCTACGAGCGCGCGATGCCGATCTGGCAGTCGTACCAGGGCTCTGAAGCGCTACTGGGACACCCGCCGGGCGAGCGCGTAGGCTCGCGCGATGCCGCCGACACCGGTGCCGCCCGAGATCGAGGAGTTCCTGAAGCAGCCGAACCCGGCCGTCGTGGCGACGATCCGACCCGACGGCTCACCGCATTCAGTTGCCACCTGGTACGACTGGATCGACGGTCGGATCCTTCTGAACATGGACGCGTCGCGCTCTCGGCTCGATCACCTCAGGCGCGACCCGCGCGTGTCGCTGACCGTCCTCGACAAGGACGACTGGTACAGCCACGTCTCCTCTTCGGCGTCGTGGAGCGCATGGTCGACGATCCCGAGCTCGCCGACATCGACCGGCTCGCGCTCCGCTACCAGGGTCGCCCGTACCGGAACCGAACGTCGAAGCGAGTCAGCGCCTGGGTGCGCCCGAGCGCTGGCACCGCTGGAACTGAACACACACTGCGGTGTCAGACGCGTCTTTGGCGCCGTGACCACGGTCACGCGGTCTCCGGACCGCGTTGACCCGCGTCACGCGACGCGCGCGGCAGTGGGTTTAGGCCCAGCCAGTAACGAGCCAGAGGCGGCCCTGGAAGCGCCAGAACATCAGGCCGAAGCGGACGCAGATCAGGACGAACAGGGCGGCCCAGACGCCGACGATCCCCCAGTCGAACTCGAGCGCGGCAAGCGAGACGACCGCGCTAACCGCGAATGCGAGCACCATCGACCACATCAGGAAGCGACCGTCGCTGGCGCCGATCAGAATCCCGTCGAGCGCGAAGACTGCCCCGTTCAACGGTTGCATGAGCACGAACAGGAACCAGATCGCCTGCACGCGCCCCACCACCTCCTCGTCGCTCGTGAACGCATAGGGCAGGACGCCCTTGAGCGCGAGCATCACCGCTCCGAAGACGATCCCCGCATAGACCGAGAGCCAGATCATGCGGACGCTGGCGGCATAGGCCCGTTCGGTGTCGCCGGCGCCGAGGCCTCGGCCGACGATCACCTGGCCGGCGATCGCGATGGCGTCGAGGACGAGCGCGAGAAAGATCCAGAGCTGGAAGGTGATCTGGTGCGCGGCGAGCGAGGCGTCTCCGAACCGCGCGATCACGGCGCCCGCCAGCGTGAAGGCGCCAGCAACGCCGCCGTGCGGACGAAGATGTAGCGGCCGACCACGAGCAGCCGCCTCATCAGCTCGCGCGACGGCCGCGCGTTGCCGCGGGCGGCGCGGAGGATGACGACGATGAAGGTTGCGCCCATCCCGGCCTGCGCGATCACCGTCCCCCACGCCGAGCCCTCGATCCCCCAGCCGAAGCCGTAGACGAACAGCACCTCGAGCACGAGGTTGACGGCGTTCGCGACGATCACGATCACGAGCGGCGTCTTCAGGTCGGCGACGCCCCGTAGATAGCCCTGGCCGCCGAGCGCGAGGAACGCGAACGGCAGCCCCAGGGCAGCGATCCGCATGTACGTGAGCGCGTAGTCGGCCGTGTCGCCGTCGACTCCCATCAGCTCGACGATTTGCGGTGCGAGCGCGACGACGCCGGCGGCGATCGCGAGACCGAACCCGAGCGACAGCCAGAGCGCCTGCGCGCCGAGCCGGTGGGCGACCTTCGCCTCGCCTGCTCCGGAGCGCGCGGCCGACCTGCGCCGTCGTCCCGTACTGGAGGAAGTTGAAGATCCCGAAGAGGCCGGTGAGCACCGTGGCAGCGACCCCGAGCGCCGCCGAGCTGCTCCCGGCCGAGGTGACCGACGATCGCGGTGTCGACGAGGAGGTACAGCGGCTCGGCCGCCAGCGCGCCGAGCGCCGGCACCGCGAGCTTCAGGATCTCGCCGTCGTACTGGCTGCGAAGGCGCAAGCTACTCGGCGCGGACGATGCGGGCGCCGCTCGACTGTGCGAGCGCCTTGACGACGATCTCGTCGATGTTCACGTGCGGCGGGCGCGTCAGCGCAAACAGGACGCAGTCGGCGACCTCGTCGGGGGTGACCGGGTCGAGGCCCGCGTAGACGGACTTCGCCGCCTCCTCGTCACCGCGGAAGCGCACGACCGAGAACTCGGTTTCGACGAGGCCGGCGTCGACCGTCGTCACGCGGATCGGCCGCCCCAGCAGGTCCTCGCGCAGCGCGTACGTGTATCCCCGAACCGCGAACTTCGACGCCACGTAGGAAGAGCCGTTCGGATAGGCCTGCCGTCCGGCGATCGACCCCATGTTGACGATGTGGCCGCCGTCCCGGATGTGCGGCAGGCAGAGGCGCGTCATCCGCATCAGCCCGGCGACGTTGGTCGCCAGCACGGTCGCCTCATCCTCTTCGGTCGACTCGTAGACCGGATAGCGGCCGAGCGCGAGTCCGGCGTTGTTGAAGAGAATGTCGAGGCCGCCCAACGCATGCACCGCGGCCTCGACGAAGCGCTCACAGCTCGCCGGAACGGTCACGTCGAGCTCGAGCGCCACGTCCGCGTCGATGCGTTCGACACGCCGTGCTCCGCCCGCGACGCGAACTCCCAGGGCACGCAGGTCCCGCACGACGGCGGCGCCGATCCCGCTCGACGCGCCGCTGACGATCGCGGTCTTGCCTTCGAGGCTCATCTGGCCAGCTTAATCAGTCCGGGCGCATGTTCGACTTGAAGTGTCGTATGCGTGAGCTCGAATCGTTCACGCAGGAGCACCTCGAGCTCGCGCCTGATCGCATGGCAATCCGCCCCGGCCTCGACGAGCACGTGTGCCGAGAGGGCCGGAAACCCGGACGTGATCGTCCAGAGATGGAGGTCGTGCACGCCGACGACTCCATCCGTCGACGCGATCGCCGCGCCCACCTCGCGCGCGTCCATTCCCTCAGGCGCCCCCTCCAGGAGCACGCCGAGGGTCTCGCGCAGCACGCCGACGGTGCTCGCGATGACGAGGATGCCGATCAGGATGGCCATGATCGGGTCGGCGTACGCCCAGCCGGTGGCGAGCATGACAAGCCCGGCGACGACGACTCCCGCCGACGACGCAAGGTCCGCGCAGCACGTGCAGCATCGCCGCGCGCACGTTCAGGCCGGAGCCGGCACCGTGGAGCACGCGCGCCGCGACGACGTTCACGATGAGCCCGACGACGCCGGCGGCGAGCACCCAGCCGCCGAGGACAGTGGGCGGATCCGACAGGCGACCGATCCCTGCCCAGACGATTCCGGCGCCGAGAACGACGAGCACGAGCGCGTTGACCAGGGCGGCGAGCACCTCCGCGCGCCGCCACCCGAAGCTCCGCTGCGGTGTCGCCGGACGGTGAGCAAGCCAGGCGGCGAAGAGCGCCAGGCCGAGCGCAAGCGCGTCCGAGAGCATGTGCGCCGCGTCGGCGAGAAGGGCGAGCGAATCAGCGGCGAGGCCGGTAAACGCCTCGACCACGGCGAAGCCGAGCACGAGCGCAAGAACGAGCGCGAGCGCGCGACGCGCGTCGTGCTCGTGCCGGTGGTGCGCACCAACCATGCGCGTGACGGTAGCGAAGGGTCACGCGTGGCGACGTTGTGCTTTGACATGATGCCGCCGGTCCAGTTGAATGGACAATTCGCACCGGTGGGAGGACTGATGGCCGGAGTCACGTTCGACGACGTGAGCAAGATCTATCCCGATGGCACACGGGCCGTGAACGCGATCGATCTCTGCGATCGAGGACGGCGAGTTCATGGTCCTGGTCGGCCCGTCGGGCTGCGGCAAGACGACCGCGCTGCGGATGGTCGCCGGCCTCGAGGACATCTCCGAGGGCGTGCTCAAGATCGGCGATCGCGTCGTCAACCACGTGCCCTCGCGCGACCGCGACATCGCCATGGTCTTCCAGAGCTACGCGCTCTATCCGCACCTGACGCGTCTACGACAACATCGCCTTCGGCCTGAAGCTGAAGAAGATGCCGAAGAAGGAGATCGACAAGCGCGTCCAGGAGGCGGCGCAGGTCCTCGGGCCTCGAGAGCTTCCTCGACCGGAAGCCGCGCGCCCTCTCCGGCGGTCAGCGCCAGCGTGTCGCGATGGGCCGCGCGATCGTGCGCGAGCCGTCGGCCTTCCTGATGGACGAGCCGCTCTCGAACCTCGACGCGAAGCTGCGCGTGCAGATGCGGGCAGAGATCGCGAAGCTCCAGAGCGACCTCGGCACGACGACCGATCTACGTCACGCACGACCAGGTCGAGGCGATGACGATGGGCGACCGCGTCGCCGTGATGCGCAAGGGCGAGCTGCAGCAGGTGGCCGCGCCGCAGGAGCTCTACGACCGGCCGCTCAACCTCTTCGTCGCCGGCTTCATCGGCAGCCCGTCGATGAATCTCGTCGAGGCGACGCTCGAAGGCGGGAACGGCGGCATGACCGCGGTCGCCGGCAGCCAGCGGGTTGCGCTCGGCGAGGAGACGCTGTCAGCCCGTCCGGCGTTGAAGGACTTCGCCGGCAAGCAGGTCGATCCTCGGCATCCGGCCGGAAGATCTGGAGGACGCCGAGCTCGCCGCCGACACGTCACCCGACCGGATGCTCGACGGCGAGGTCCAGCTGACCGAAGCTCTCGGCTCCGAGGTGATGGTGCACTTCAGCATCGACGCGCAACCGGCGGTCACCGATGAGGTGCGCGAGCTGCAGAGAGACGCCGGCACCCATGAGATGGCACCTGTCGCCCAAGACACTGACCAGGGCACGACGATGGTCGGGCGCTTCGGCGCACGCTCGAAGGCCCACAAGGGCGAGCCGACCAAGGTCGCCGTCGACACGCGCGCCTTGCACTTCTTCGACCCGGAGACGGGACTCGGCATCTACGACGGAACGAAAGGACACGCATGAAGCGCCAACACTTGACCCTCCTCGGAATGATGCTCGCCCTCCTGCTCCTCGTCGGGGCGTGTGGAAGCGACGACGACGAATCGGAGTCCGCGGGCACGACCGCCGGCGAGACGACCGGCGAGACGTCTCCGGCTCGATCTCCGTGATCGGCGTCTGGACCGGCCCCGAGCAGAAGTCGCTTCCAGGCCGTGATCGACGGCTTCACCGAGAAGAACCCTGACGCGACAGTCAAGTACACCTCGGGCGGCGACAACATCGTCACCGTCCTCTCGACGGCGGTCGAAGGCGGCAACCCGCCCGACATCGCGACCGTTTCCGCAGCCGGGCACGATGGCCGACTTCGTGCGCGCAAGCGCTCTGAAGCCGCTCGACTTCGCGCGAGGACGCGGTCCAGGAGAACTTCGGCGACTCGATCGTCACGATCGGCAGCGTCGACGGCACGCTCTACGGCCTGCTCTTCAAGGCGGCCAACAAGTCGACCGTCTGGTACAACGTCGAGTCGCTTCGCCGACGCCGGCGTCGAGGCGCCGGACGACCTGGGACGACTTCCTCACCGACGCGAAGACGCTGAACCAGTCCGGCGTCCCGGCCTACTCGATCGGCGGCGCCGACGGCTGGACGCTCACCGACCTCTTCGAGAACATCTACCTCCGCACCGCAGGCGCCGGAGACCTACGACAAGCTGGCGAAGCACGAGATCCCGTGGACCGATCAGTCGGTGAAGGACGCGCTCGCCGAGATGGCGAAGATCGTCGGCGACACCGACAACATCGCGGGCGGTAAGGCGGGCGCCCTGCAGACCGACTTCCCGACCTCGGTCGCGAACGTCTTCTCCAACACCGCCGAAGGCCGCGATGGTGATCGAGGGCGACTTCGTCCCCGGCGTCGCGGGCGACAAGAATCCGCTCAAGCCGGAGACGGGCTTCAACGTCTTCCCGTTCCCGTCGATCGACGACTCGCCCGACTCGGTCGTCGGCGGCGGCGACCTCGTCGTCATGTTCAAGGACAACCCGGTCGCGAAGGCGTTCATCGAGTACCTGACGACGCCGGAGGCCTCGGAGATCTGGGCGGAGCGCGGCGGCTTCTCGTCGCCGAACAAGAAGGTCGACAAGAGCGTGTATCCGGATCCGATCCAGGAGACGACGGCAGGCGCAATCGGTGAACGCGGAGGTCTTCCGCTTCGACCTGTCCGACCTGCAGCCGTCCGCGTTCGGCGGCACCGTCGGCCAGGGTCTCTTCAAGCAGTTCCAGGACTTCCTGGAGAACCCGCAGGACATCGACGGGATCACGAAGCAGATGGAGGCAGCGGCAGCGAAGGCGTACGGCTAGAGGCATGGAAGGCGGGAGCAGCATCGCGGGGAGCCGCCCGTTGCGGCGGCTCCCCGGAGCGGGAGACCGGCGCGTGGCGCAAGTACGCGCTCGCGGCCGGCTTCCTCGCTCCCGCCGCCTTCTTCCTGCTGATCTGGATCGTCTATCCGGCGATCTCGACGATCTACCGCAGCTTCTTCGACAAGACCGGCGACGAGTTCGTCTGGTTCGACAACTACAAGAACGCTCTTCACGAACGATCGCACGCTCACCGCGATCAAGAACAACGTCATCTGGCTGCTCATCGTGCCGGCGTTCGTGACGGCGATTGGGCTCATCTTCGCCGTCCTGACCGAGCGGGTCCGCTGGTCGGTCGCGTTCAAGACGGCCGTCTTCATGCCGATGGCGATCTCGGCGTTCGCGGCCGGCGGTGATCTGGCGCGATGATGGACCAGCAGGACCCCGACATCGGCGCCGTGAACGCGATGATCGCGCGTCGGCTACGACTACGTCCATGAGCCCGGCGGTGCTCTCCGAGCGCAAAGCCGTCGACCGAAGACGATCGTCGCGCACGTCCGACGGCGGCCTCGCAGCTGAAGGGCGCCGTCCAGACCGGCAGCGTCGTGCTCACTGGGCCTGACCGGGATCAGCGCGACCGAGATGCCCGCCGAGCGCGGTTCAGGCCGTCAAGCCGGAGCCGCTGCAGGGCGGCATCAACGGCGTCGTCTGGAGAGACTTCAGCCCCGGCGGCGGCACCCCGGCGAGGTCGAGCCACAGGAGCTCGGTATCCCTGGCGTCACCGTCGAGCTGCGCAACGCGAGCGGCGACAAGGTCGAGCAGCGCTACGACCGCCGACAACGGCACCTTCGAGTTCGACCGAGCTCGAGCCGGGCGACTACCAGGTCGCGATCGGCGCCGGACACGTTCGCGCAGCCGTTCCAGGGCGTCTCCTGGCTGGGCGAGAAGCTGATCACGCCCTCGATCATGTTCGCCTACATCTGGATCTGGGCCGGGTTCTCGATGGTCGTGATCGCCGCCGGGCTCGCGGCGATCCCGCGCGACACGCTCGAGGCGGCGCGGACCGACGGCGCCACCGAGTGGCAGGTCTTCCGCCGCAGTCACAGTGCCGCTGCTCGCGCCCGTGCTCTCAGCGTCGTCTTCATCACGATGCTGATCAACGTCTTCAAAGTGTTCGACATCGTGATCGCGCTCGCGCCGGGCTCGGTGCAGGACGACGCGAACGTGATCGCGCTCGACATGTGGCGCACCTCGTTCGGCGGCATCAGCGACTTCGGCTACGGCTCGGCGATCGCCGTCTTCCTGTTCATCCTCGTGATCCCGATCCTGCTGCTGAACATCCGCCGCTTCCGGAGGGAGGTCTAGATGACGACCGTCGCCGAGGAGCTCCCGCGCGAGGACGAGACGACCGCGCAACGGATCCTGCGCATCCTCGGCAGGGCGCCGTCCACATCATCCTGATCGTGGTCGGCATGCTTCTGGCTCGTCCCGACGCTCGGCCTCTTCCTGACCTCGCTGATCGCGACCCGTCGCAGTTCACCGAGCAGGGCTGGTGGAACATCATCTCGCAGCCGAGCCTGGCCACCTTCGACAACTACGACCAGGTCTTCAACACCGCAGGCGATCACGTCACTCGCTGCTGGACGACGGTGCTGATCTCGGTCGGCGGCACGATCCTGCCGATCTTCGTCGCCGCGCATGGCCGGCTACGCGTTCGCCTGGCTCGAGTTCCCCGGGCCGCGACTGGCTCTTCATCGCCGTGATCGCGCTGCTCGTCGTGCCTGATTGCAGATGGCGCTGATCCCGATCTTCTCGCTCTACAACAACGTCGGCCTCTTCGACACGGTGGCTCGGCCTGATCCTGTTCCACACCGCGTTCGGGCTGCCGTTCGCGATCTTCCTGCTTGCGGAACTTCTTCATCGGGATCCCGAAGGACCTGCTCGAGGCGGCGCGGATCGACGGCGCGTCGGAGGTTCGCGATCTTCGTGCGCCTGATCCTGCCGCTCGGCCTGCCGGCGATCGCCTCGCTCGCGATCTTCCAGTTCCTCTGGACGTGGAACGACCTGCTCGTCGCGCTCACGTTCGGCCGCGAGACGCAGCCGATCACGGTCGCGATCTTCTCGCAGCTGCGCCAGTTCGGCTCGAACATCGAGCTGATCGCGCCGGCCGTCGTTCGTGTCGCTCGCGCATGCCGCTGGCGGTCTTCTTCGCCTTCCAGCGCTACTTCGTCCAGGGCCTGCTCGCCGGCTCGGTAAAGTAACCCGTGACACCGCGCGCTGCGATCGTCGGCTCCGGGCTCGGCGGGTTCGCCGCGTACGCGACGCTGCGCCACGGCGGGCTCGAGCCGGCGGAGATCGCCGTCTTCGGCGACGACCCCGACCCGGCCGGAGCCTGGCGGCAGCGAGCGGCGGCGATCCGGCAGAGGTCGATGCGCTCGGAGAGCGACGGCCATTGCCTGGCCCACCTCGTTTCCAGGGCTCGCGGCGCGCGAGGCCGTCCGGCGGCGCGATCTGGCCCCGCTCGATCCTCAGCGTCCTGCGACCGCTACCGGCCGACGCGTCGCGGCCTTCCTCGCGCACGTCGACGAGCTCCGGGAGCGCAGCCGCTGGGACGAGAGCTTCCGCCGCGCGCCGGATCGAGCGTGTCGCGGCAGTCGACGGCGGCTTCGATCTCGACGGGCACGGCGTCTTCCGCCACGTCCTGCTGGCGCCGGGACACCCCGGGCTCGCACGTGCCGGACGAGCTTCGCCGGCGACGCGCGAGTCGTCCACGCCTACGAGCCGCACGAGTACGCGTCGACGCGTCGCAGATCGTCGGCGCCGGGATGGCCGCCGCGACCGAGTGGCTGAACGCGCTCGAGGCCGGAGCGCGAGGTCGTCTCGGTGCGCCGGCGCGAGCCGCGCGCGGCGCCCGCTCAACGTCGCCCGGCCGCTCTTCACGCAGCGCGGCCTCGCCGCGTTCCACGCGACCGCCGCGCCCGAGCGCGCCGCGCTGCTCGCGCCGACTGCTCGAGCCGTCGTACCCGCCCGGCCGAGCCTGGGACGAGCCGCTCGCAGCGGGCAGCGCGGAGGGGCGCTTCCGCGTCGCGCAGGTCACGCGCTGAACGGCGCCGAGCAGGTGATCTGCGCGACGGGCTTCCAGCGCGGGCTACCGAGCACGACCCGCTGCTCGCGCGGCCTCGTCGCCGAGCACGGGCTCGAGACCGAGGACGGCTGGACTCGTCCTCGCCGACGACTCGACCGTGCCCGCGCTCACCGACGACGACGCGGACGCTCGCCCTCGCCGGCGTGCTCGGCCCAGTGGGCCTTCCCGGCGGCGGACACGCTCGTGGGATGAAGGTCGCGGCGCGCGGCGTTCCGCCGCAGGATCGAGTCGATGTCCTACACGCTGAGGGGCCGCATCGAGACGCGGCTGGCTGCGTCGCTGCTGCCGTTCGCCGTCGCCGCCGTGCTCTCGCCCGATCCTGCACGTCTGGTGGCCGCTCGAGCTGGTCGGCGCTGATGCTCGCGGTCGGGCTCGCGCTCGACGTCCTGCTCTACCACCGGCTGCTCCCCTACCAGCCGGGCTGGGCGCGCTGCCCGCTCGGCCTGCTCGAGCTCGGCGCTGACGATGGGCGCCGCGCGGCTGCCGAGCTCGAACGCGCCGCTCTGGCCCGCCGTTGCGCTCTTCGCCGTCGCCTGGCTCGTGCTGCCAGGCGCTTGCGCACGCCGGGCTTGCCGCTGCTGCGGCTCAGCTAGGCCCGAGGACGGCGGCGAGCTGGGGCGCGCCGGCAGCCCTCGCCGTCGCGCTCGCGGTCGCTGCTGCTCGCGGTCGTCGGCACCGCGTGGGCCGTCGAGCCGCCGACCGTCCACCTCGCAGCCGGCGTGCACCAGGGGCCGCTGGTCCTCGACCACGCGCAGACGGTCATCGGCGAGCCGGGAGCGATCGTCCGCGGCGGCATCCTGATCACGGCCGACGACGTCACCGTCCGCAACGTGACGGTGCGCGGCGGCGAGTACGGGATCGAGGTCGACGGAGCCGACAGCGTCGAGCTGGACGACGTCGTCGTCGAAGGCGCCGAGCTCGACGGCATCCACGTTCGCCGCAGCCAGGTCGAGATCCGCGACTGCACGATCCGCTCACTGCCGGCGGCCTACACGCAGGGGATCGACATCTCCATTCGGCATCGACCTCCACCCGAGCATCGTCGATGGGCTGCACGGTGACCGGCGGGCTCGAGGGCATCGTCACCCACTTCGCGATGGTGATGGTGCGCGACAACCACGTCAGCGGCACCGAGCTGCGCGCGATCACGATGACCGAGATGTCGATGGGGATGATCGAGGACAACGAGGTGGACGGGGCGCTCGGCGTCGGAATCTTCTGCGGCGACTACTCCGAGTGCGAGATCGAGGACAACACGATCTCCAACGTGACGCCGGACGCCGAGTCCGACGACGAGCACCGCCGCCGCGGCGTCGCGATCCAGGCCCACCGCGTGAGCCGAGGCAGAGCTCAAGGACAACGAGATCAGCGGCAGCCCAGGCGGTTCGCCGCCTTCGTCGAGGCGATCGATCCACGAGCGGCGGTGACGTGCCTCCACGTCTGCAGCTGATCGCACGGACCGGGCATCCCGACTTCCTCGACCTGCCGTGGGACGAGCCGCTCGCCGAGTGGGAGTCGGAGCGGCTCGTCGAGGTCGTACGCGGGATCCACCGTCACGTCGTGCGCTTCGTCGAGTACGACAGCCGACCGACCGGCGCTCTACGCGCTCAAGGAGCTGCCGGCGCCGATCGCGCGGCGCGAATACGGACTGCTGCGCAGCGCTCGCGGCCGAGGAGATGCCCGTCGTCGAGGCGGTCGGCGTCGTCACCGAACGCGGCGACGGGCTCGAGGCGGTCCTGATCACCCGGCACCTCGACTACTCGCTGCCCGTTCCGACGCCTGTTCGCGCGCGGCAGCGTGCCCGACCTGCGCCGCCGCCTGCTCGACGCCGGGCGCGGAGCTGCTCGTCCGCCTCCACCTCGGCGGGCTTCTTCTGGGGCGACTGCTCGCTCTCGAACACGCTCTTTCGGCGCGACGCGGAGCGCTCGCCGCCTTACCTCGTCGACGCCGAGACCGGCGAGATGCACCCGCAGTCCTCGGACGGCCAGCGCCGCGCACGACCTGATGATCGCCGAGGAGAACGTGGCCGGCGAGCTCGCCGACGTCGAGGCCGAGCTCGGCCGCGAGGGCGAGCTGGCGCCGGAAGAGACCGCCGCCGAGCTCGTCGCCCGCTACGAGTCGCTCTGGGACGAGCTGACGCGAGAGGAGGCTGTCTCGGCGACGACACGCGCTACAAGATCGACGACCGGCTGCACCGTCTGAACGAGCTCGGCTTCGACGTGGACGAGCTCGAGCTCGATCGCCGGGCGACGACGGCTACAAGCTGCGGCTGAACCCGCATGTCGTCGAGCCGGGCCACCATCAGCCGCCGGCTGCACGCGCTCACCGGGCCTGATGGCGCAGGAGAACCAGGCGCGCCGCCTGCTCAACGACCTCGCGCGCTACCGTGCCGAGCTCGACCGCAAGCGAGCGGACGGCCGTCCGCGAAACGGTCGCCGTGCACCGCTGGCTCGGAGGTCTTCGAGCCCGCGGTCGCGGCGGTGCCCCGCCGAGCTCTGGGGCAAGCGCGACGCGGCCGAGGTTCTTCCACGAGGCGCTCGAGCACCGCTGGTTCTCTCCCAGCAAGCCGGCGAGGACGTCGGCCTGACTGCCCGCCGTGGAGGCGTACGTCGACGACGTGCTCCGGCACGCCGCCGACGAGCGTGCGGTGCTCGAGCCCGGGCGACCGAGGAGGCCGAGACTGAGACTTAGCTCAGACCTCGATGCGCTCCAGCACGACGGGTGTCAGTCGGCATGTCGCGGGCGTCCGCTGTCGACCATCGAGATCTTGTCGGCGACGTCCTGGCCGCTCGTGACCTTGCCGGAAGACGGTGTGCTTGCCGTCGAGCCACGGCGCGCGCGTCGGTGGTGACGATGAAGAACTGGCTGCCGTTCGTGTTCGGCCCGGCGTTCGCCATCGCGAGCGCGCCGCGCTCGATCTTGTGGTCGTTGAACTCGTCCTCGAACTGTGTAGCCGGGGCCGCCGGTGCCGGTGCCCTCGGGGCAGCCGCCCTGGATCATGAAGTCGCGGGATCACGCGGTGGAAGATCGAGCCCGTCGTAGAAGCCGTCGCCGGCGAGCTTGGTGAAGTTCTCGACCGTCTTCGGCGCCTCGTCCGGGTAGAGCTCGATCTCGACCGTTCCTTCGCTGGTGTGAAAGCGTGGTTTGCGTCATGCCCGACCGTATCCAAGGCGGCCACCCCGCGCGCCGCTGCAACACGCTCGGGAACGGTCGGGTGAGAGAAGCAAGCCAGAGATAGGCGAGGTGCGGCGGCGCCGAGTCGGGCAGGTTCGACTCCGAGAGCCGCCCGAACGCCAGACTCGAACGCGCCGAGATCGCCCGTCTGCTCGAGCGCGAAGCGGTCGCACGCGTACTCCCAGCGGCGGAGAGCGCGGCGTAGAGCGGGGCGGTGGCGAGCCCGAGCAGCGACCCGACGAGCAACGCGAATGCGCCGCGATCCCGCGCGTCCCTGACCCGAGGCGCCGATGGCGTCCAGCACTCGCCTGGGAGGAGAGCAGCCCAGAGGGCGACGACGACGTACACGACGCGTGCCGTCATGGCGATCGCCGTTCCGAATGCGACATGCCGGAAGCGGCGGTGGCCGAGCGCTCGTGTGCGACGACCGTCAGCATTTCGGGCTCGCTCGCCTTCGCACGAGCGTGTCGTAGAGCACCACTCGCCGCGTGGCGCCCAGCCCGGAGACGTACGCGTTCAGCTTCGTCGTCCGCTCGTTCGCGTCGGCCACGAGCACTTCCCGCACCGGGCCCGGACGGTCACGTCGGCCAGCTCGGAGCACCGCGTCCCGTCAGGAGCCGGAGTCCTCGAGCGGCCGGAACTGCTGTTGACGATCGGCTCCAGCACGACGGGCGCGACGAAGCTGAGCAGGAGCACGACGAGCGCGCCCGTGACCGCCGGCGACGAGTGGCCACGTGCGGATTGGAAACGCTTGCCGGCGCAGCCGACCAGGCCGGCGAGCGCCGGCGCCGGTCAGCACCGAGCCGATCGCCGACGCGCCTTCAGCCGGATCGAGCGCGAACGTCGGCTGCCCACTCCTGGCGCGAGAAGCCTGTACGCGGCGCTCGTGCAGCAGCCCGAGCCAGATGGTGAGCGGCAGCCTGACGAGCGCGGACGACGATCAGATGTGCTGAGAAAACGCGCCAGACGTCGGGAAGCCCGTCGACGATCCGATAACCGCCCGCCGACGTGAACGACAGCAGGGCGAGGGAGTGCCAGCCCGGAGGAGATCGAAGAAAGGCACGCGATTGGTACTCGTGCCCCCTGCCACGCGTGGGTGTAGCACGAACACGCTTTAACGCGCTGCTAACCATGCTGAGGCACTGGCGTCCCACAATCCGAGGATATTACCGCGGAGCAGCCACTGGTTGCAGGCTGCGGTTTCGACCGAGCTCGCGGACCAGTGGCGCACGCCTGACCCGGGCCGCCACGATCGTCGCCCTCCTGACGGAGCCCGCGCTCTACATCTGGTTCTAACCAGCACAACGGCTGGAGCGTGGTACTGGTCGCTGCTCGCGACGCTCGGCGTCGTGATCGTGTTCCGCGGCTTCGCGCGACCTCCTCTTCCGCCGGCATGATCCCCTGGCCGAGCCTCTTCGGCGCCGACAGTCAGCAGCTGCGCGGACGAGGGACATCATCGAGTCGCCGCCGCGCGTGGTACTGGCGCAAGAAGCTGGCGGCTCGACGATCGTCCTCTGAACCGTCATCACGATCGTCTGGCTCTTCCACGGCGGGACGTGGTGGGGGCACGGTCGTCGCTTCATCTTCGAGAGGATCCTGGCGACGTCATCTCGACGCCGGCGGCTCTGGGTGCAGGTCGTCTTCGTCTTCTTCCTCTTCATCGCCAACTTCGCGATCTTCATGGGCCCGATGCTGATCATGGGCATCTCGCAGATCCGCGGCTTCGAGCCGGAAGCGACCGCGCAGTGGGGCGTCAAGCTCGCGCGACGTCCGCGGCCAGGGGAGGCGAAGGAGGAGGTGCTGCCGCAGGTCGTCACCCTCGTGGCAGTCCGGCGCGAGGCGTTCGAGCGCGCGGGCGGCAAGCGCGAGCGCGGCCTGCTCTTCGTCGGCGCGCCCGGCACCGGCCAAGACGATGCTCGCGAAGGCGATCGCGACCGGCTTCAACTCGCCGTTCGTCTCGATCCCGGGCTCCGGCTTCGCGCAGACCTTCATCGGCATCGACGCGATCGATCGTCCGCTACCTCGCCCGGAAGGCGAAGCGGCTCGCGCGCAAGTGGGGCGGCCAGTGCATCGTCTTCATCGACGAGATCGACGCCGTCGGGATGCGCCGCCAGGCGCTCGGCGACGGCGCGCCGGCCGAGCGTTCGCGCCCGGCAGACATCACGACCACCTGCTTCTACGGCCCGTACGGCGCGCTCAACCCGAGCGGCGACCTGATCCTCGAGACGCGCGCGCTGGCGCGAGCGGATGTTCGAGCACCGAGCGCCGGAGCGGCTCGGCGCCGTCCGGCTTGCAGACGCGGCTCGTCGGGCATGCGTCAACTTCACGTTCCCGGGCATGGGCGGCAGCGGCCAGCTGGCGCTCAACCAGCTGCTCGTCGTGATGGACGGGATCGACAACCCGCCGTTCATGCAGCGGGTGCTCACGAACACGCATCAACACGCTTCCTCGACGCGACCTACGTCGTCCCGCGGCGGATCGGCAAGATCTCGCTGCGGCTGCCGCCGCCGGCCGCGCAGGCGACCAGATCTACTTCATCGGCGCGACGAACGTCCCGATCGAGCGCTCGACCCGGCGCTGATCGCGGCCCGGGCGCATGGGCCGCCACGTCTGGTTCCGGACGCCGACCAAGCAGGACCGGCTCGACATCTTCGACCTCTACCTCGACGCAGGTCGCGCACGAGCCCGACCTCGACACGCCGAAGCGCCGCGACGAGATCGCGCGGATCACGAACGGCTACTCGCCGGCGATGATCGAGCAGGTCTGCTCGATGGCGCTGACGATCGCCCACCACGACGGCCGCCGCCAGTTCGCGCTGGGGCGACCTCGTCGAGGCGATGACGACGATCGAGTCGGGCACGGCGATCGGCATCGAGTACGTCGCCGAGGAGACGCGCGCGGTCGCGATCCACGAGGCCGGGCCACGCGGCCGCCGGCCACGTCTTCATGAAGGGCGCCGAGTCGACGCGCCTCTCGATCCAGCATGCGCGGCGGCTCGCTCGGCCATCACCAGGCGCTCGAGAAGGAGGAGCGCTTCAGCCGTGTCGCTCGCGACGAGATGGCGCGGCTGATCTGGGCGCTCGGCGCGATGGCGGCCGAGCGCGTCTTCTACGGCGAGAACTCGAACGGGGTCGGCGGCGACGTGCAGTCGCGCGACCGCGCAGGCGGCCTGGATGGTCGGCGCGCTCGGCGATGGGCCCTGAGCCGTTCGTCGTGACGCCGCTGCGACGACGAGACCGAAGAAGACGCGCGCAGCGCGTCCTGCAAGCGCTTCGAGAAGATCGGGCTCCAGATCATGAACCGGACGAGCGGCGGCGGCCCGTTCGCGGAAAACCCGATTGCCAGCGTGCTCTCGGCGACGGCGACAAGCGCAGGCTCGCGGCGCAGATCCTCGGCCAGGCATACGTCTCGGCTTACAACCTGATCCTGCGGAACAAGGACGCGGTCGAGACGATCGCGGACACGCCGGTCGTGCGCAAGGAGGTCTCGGCGACGACCTGATCTCGGATCCTCGACGGCGTCGGCCTGACGACGCCCGAGCTCGATCTGGACAAGGAGGAAACATGGCCGAGGATGTGATTCCGGCCCCACCTCCGCCCGAGCCGAGCCCGCTTCAGCTCGCGCCGACGCGAAGTGACGCGCGCCCGCAAGAGCTCGTACCGCCTCCGTTTCGGGATCATCTATCTGGCGCTCGTGGCGATCGTCGGCGCGGCGCGTCGGGGCGTTCGTCGTCCTCGCGAGCGCGGTGCAGCCTCCGATGCGGCGGCCTGGTCGAGCTGGAGCCGACCGGCAGCAAGCTGGCACGCATGCGCCAGATCGCAGACCGGATCCCGAAGGCGTACAAGCAGCCGAACGGCGAGAGCAGCTGACGCACCAGGCAAGCCAGCTCGCCGAGCCCACTCCCACCGCGCCCGGCGACGCGCCGGTCGCGTCGATTCGTCCGTCCCGACGCGTCTCGCGGCGCGCGCGGAGGAGTGGCGACATCGACATCTACAGTGCCTGCGGATGCGGTTTCGTACGGGCTCTGCGGCTCAATCGGGCGCGCGTTGCGCGATCAGCCCGGACCTCCGGCGAGCTCCCTCATGCTGCTCAGCCGTCAGGCCCTCGAGCTCGCGCTCTAGCACGTGCCGCGCTATCGTCAGCGACGTCAACTCCGTGGTCGTGTTCCTGCCGCCGTCGCCGGAGGGCCAGAGCAACGGCTCGGTGTTCTTCCGTCGGGGCGACGTCGCCGACGAGCCCGGCCGGCTGATCTCTCACCGTCTGCCCGCCCATTGCACCGGACCCCGCGGCACTCAGCGCCATTATCGAGCTGGGCTAACATCGCGAGGCTGACGCGACCTGCGAACCTACGCCTTTCGAGTTCACCGCCGCCGGCGACGGCAAGCCGATTACTCTCACCCCGCCAGCCCACCGTCGGCTCCTGATCCGAAGCTCGTTCGCGGGTTAACGTCTGGCGCATGCAACGCAGAGTGCGCCAGCGGCATCGGCTGCGATCGCCGAGCGGCTCGCGGCTGATGAACACCGGGTTTTCGCAGTCGACCTGCATCCTGATCCGACGGGCCGGAGAGCCGTTCGAAAATCTGGCGACACGCGACGGAACGGCGGTTGTCGAGCGCTGCGCTCGCCACCCCGGCGGGCTCGACGCGGTCGTCGCGAACGCGGGGCTTCCAGCACGTCGTCTGATCGAGGAATTTCCGGACGAGCGCTGGGACAGCCTGCTCGCCGTGCCGTTGACGAGCCCGTTCCTGCTCGTGCATATCGGCAGCGCACTTGTATCGCGCCACGGGCGCTCTCGCCGTCGCGCCTCGGTCCACGGGCTGGTCGCCTGGCCCTACAAGCGTCAGTACGGTTGCGAAGCACGGCCTACTCGGCTCTCGTCAAGGTGCGCTGGCGCTCGAAGGTGCGGAACACAGCACTGCGTCTCCGTCGCCCCCGGCTACGTCCGACGCCGAGGAAGCGCAGATCGAGGTGCAGCACGCGCGACCGGTCGCGCCGGAGCGCGTGCTCGAGGACGCTGCTCGCGCCGCAGGCGATCGCGCGACTGCTCGAGCTGGACGAGGGGCTGATGGCGGCAGCCGTTTCGGTCCCGGCGGGCGGCTCACCGGAAGCGTCGGTCAGTGAGGCACTGGCGTAGGAGCGGCGGCACAGGGACTCCCGGCCGTGAGCGAGGCGGCGCACGGGGCGTCGATGTCGCGCTCGAGCTCGAGCAGGCGATCGTCTTCGGGGAGCTCGCCCCCGGGAACCGTGCCTTCGCCAGGAGCGGCTGTCGGCGCGGTACGGCGTCAGCCGCACGCCGATCGGGAGGCGCTCCGCCGCGTGGCTGCCGCTCGGCCTCGTTCTCGGTCGAGCCCAACCGGGGCGTCCGCGTCCGCACGCTGTCACGCGCGTGAGCTGCGCGAGGCGTTCCTGATCCGGGCAGAGCTGGAGAGCCTGCGACCGAGATCGCGGCTGAGCGCATGACGCGCGCCGACCTCGACGAGCTCGAGGCGATCGAGGATCGGTTCGCCGGCCTCACGGACGAGCTGCGCGCGCGGGCGCTTGGCCGCCGACCGGCGCGCGAGCCTCGTCACCGAGTGGGTGCGCGCCAATCACGCGTTCCACGACGTGATCTACCGCGTCGCAGCCCTGCCGATGGTCGAGCGGATCGCCAAGTCGCGCGCTACCCGGCTCCGGCTGTCTGGGCCCCGTCCGACGCGGGCGAGCTGGACGAGCTCTACGGCGCGAACGAGCGCCAGCACCGAGCTCTGCTCGACGCCCTGGCCGCGGGCAGCCCGAGCGGCGCCCGGGTGCAGCTCGCACGCGAGCACGTGCTCTCATCCGGCGCGCTCGCTCGAGCGGATCCTGGCCCAACAGCTGGGATCCGATACAGAGCCAAATACGGGTTTGACAGGCGCTCATTAGGCGCATCTAGGATCCGAGAATGACAATTTCCGGATCCCAAAGGAGCACCTCAATGAGCGCCACCAACGGCAACGGCACTCCGTCCGCGACGCTCCGCGGCGATCGGCAGCCCTCGAGCTCGAGTGGGCGGACGGAGCCCAGGTGGGCCGGGATCCACGCGTGGACTACACGGCCGAGGACGTGATCGGGCTGCGCGGCTCGCTTCCGATCGAGCATACGCTCGCCCGCCACGGCGCCGAGAAGCTCTGGCGCCTGCTTGGCCGAGGACGGTTGCATCCCGGCACTCGGCGCCCTCACGCGGCGGCCAGGCCGTGCAGATGGCCGAAGGCGCGGGCCTGAAGGCGATCTACCTCTCCGGCTGGCAGGTCGCGGCGGACGGCGAACCTCGCGGCGGACGTCTATCCCGACCAGAGCCTCTATCCGGCGAACAGCGTCCCGGCGATGGTGCGGCGGCTGAACAACGCGCTCCTGCGCGCCGACCAGATCGAATGGGCCGAGGGCAGGCACGACGCGTCGACTACCTGCTGCCGATCGTCGCCGACGCCGAGGCCGGCTTCGGCGGGCCGCTGAACGCGTTCGAGCTGATGAAGGGCGATGATCGAGGCGGGCGCGGCGGGCGTCCACTTCGAGGACCAGCTCGTCGTCGGAGAAGAAGTGCGGCCACCTCGGCGGCAAGGTGCTCGTGCCGACCGGCCAGTTCATCCGCACGCTGCTCGGCGGCGCGGCTCGCGGCCGACGTGCTCGGCGTGCCGACGCGTGCTGGTCGCGCGCACCGACGCCTGACGCGCGCGACGCTGCTGACGAGCGACGCCGACGAGCGCGACGCGCGAGTTCCTCACCGGCGAGCGCACGCCCGAGGGCTTCTTCCGCGTCCGCGCAGGGCATCGAGGCCGGCGATCGCCCGCGGCCTCGCGTACGCGCCGTACGCCGACCTCGTCTGGATGCGAGACGTCGACGCCGGACCTCGGCGAGGCGCGCGAGTTCGCCGAGGCGATCCACGCCGAGTTCCCGGGCAAGCTGCTCGCCTACAACTGCTCGCCGTCGTTCAACTGGCGGCGGCACCTCGACGACGACGACGATCGCGCGCTTCCAGCGCGAGCTCGGCGCGATGGGCTACAAGTTCCAGTTCATCACGCTCGCGGGCTTCCACGCGCTCAACGAGTCGATGTTCGAGCTCGCGCGCGGCTACGCGGCCGAGGGGATGCCCGCCTACGTCCGAGCTGCAGGAGCGGGAGTTCGCGCTCGAGGCACGCGGCTACACGGCGACGCGGCACCAGCGCGAGGTCGGCGCCGGCTGGTTCGACGAGATCGCGCAGGCGGTCTCCGGCGGCGCGCAGCTCGACGCTCGCGCTCAAGGGCTCGACCGAGGAGGAGCAGTTCCAACGGCAACGGCGTCGTCGGCTCACTGAAGCTCTGGCATAGTCCCCCTGCCGCATGAGAGGGGGACAGCCGATCCGCGTGCTCGTGGTCGACGACCACCAGCATCTTCACGCACGCTCTGACGACGGTCCTCGGACAGGACGGCCGCTTCGCGGTCGTCGGGGACGGCCGGCGACCGGGGCGTGGAAGCGGTCACGGCTGGCCAAGACCGCCGAGGCCGGACGTCGTGCTGATGGACATGTCGATGCCCATTCTCGACTGGGCCTGTGGCGGCGACCCGCCGGCTCGCCGCCCTCGAGCACGCGCCCAAGGTGACCGCGCTCAGCGGCCACTCAGACAAGCTCGCGCGCTGCGGCCGCCCTCGACCAGGCGCTGCCGCGGGCGGACCGTGACCAAGTCCGGAAGGCTCGACGACCTCGTCCGGACGATCCTCGAGACCCGCGGGCCGGTGTAGCCGCGCTCTGCCGCGCGAGTGCCGGCGCGCGCGCCGGCCGGGGTGACGTCGACGATGCTGACGCTGGACGGCCAGCGGCTGAGTCGGCGCTCTCCACTCAGTCCATCGCGACACCGGCGCAGCGACCCACGGGTGACCCTCGACGAAGCCACTAGCACAAGATAACTGAACGAAGTACAAC
>ERZ1370068.8061-contig-6941_pt1 | contig 36486 bp, 54 predicted proteins | sample MGYA00561227_ERZ1370068 | MGnify/ENA primary metagenome ERZ1370068 (study PRJEB38410, sample SAMEA6850437) | metagenome | study: Metagenomic assessment of the ecological functions of the soil: analysis of the soil microbiota associated with the... | reverse complement strand
CAGTTACGTATTGCTGGTCGAGTGTCACGGACCTGGTCGCTACCGCTCGCGGTTCTCTGTGTCAGATGCGGGCCTTATTAGCTGCCAGCAGTTCGCACAAGAGTGCGACTCAACGCTGCGCCCTTCGCATTATAGACAATTCCTGATCTTGAGAACGTGCTATTCGTAGCGCAGGCACTCGATCCGGATCGAGGCGCAGGCTTTGCGCGCGGGCCAGACGCCGAAAGATCAAGCCCACTCCGATCGACACCGAAAGACCGGTGATCACCGCCCAGGAAGGAATCGAGGCCGGCATGCTGGGAAACAGACAGCATGCAGGGAGCTTACTAATGTCCACGGCTATCAGGACGCCCAGCATCCCTCCCAGAAACGGTCAGGGTCATGGCCTCAAACAGAAACTGACGCACAATGTCCCGCCGGCGTGCGCCCGAGCGCTTTGCGGATGCCGATCTCTTTCGTGCGTTCGGTCACACTCACCAGCATGATGTTCATCACTCCGATGCCGCCCACCAGCAGCCCGAGACTGAGATAGCGATCGGCGATCAATCCGACCATGGCAAAGATGCTGTCGAACTGCTCGATAAATTTATCCGCAGTCTTGATATCAAAGTTATTCGGGTCGCCGAACTTTACGCTGCGCCGGTGCCGCAGGATGTCTTCCGACTGCGGTCAGCGCTTCCTGCAGCTGGCCGGAGCGATCCGCGAATGATGAAGAGCATGAAGCCACGCGGCTGGAGCAACTTTTGCGCCGTGCGAAAAGGAATCAGCACGGCGTTGTCTTCTTCGTTTTCGCCGAAGAATCCGGCTTTTCGCTTCTCGAGCACGCCGATGATCTTCAAAGTTGTAGCCACCCATGCGCACCTGCGTTCCGGCGATGTTGTGTTCTTGACCGGAAACAGGCGCTGTCGGCCGCGTTGACACCGATGACCACTACGTTCGCGGCGCTGCAGCTCGTCCTCTTCGGTGATGAAGCGGCCTTCTTTGCAGGTTGATGTTGGTGACGCTGGCATAGTTCGGCGTCGACGCCTGAAGTGTTACCCCAGCGATAGTTGTTGCCCTGGTAACTGATGTTGTCGTCGAACGGACCACCGAGTAACCGACGTTGGGCGCGACGCAAGGCCAGTATCTTCGACGTCCGGTACACGGTAAGTGCATGGCTTCGGCGTCATCAACCGTGAAGGGTTTGCGCAGCGCGTTCCGGCACGATCCGAATTTACGCGCGGTCCGGTAGAAGGTGGAAAGCGTAGATATTGTTCGTGCCGTATTCTTCGACAATCGAGAATGATGCTTTGCCGCATGCCCGTCAGCAGCGAGGCAATGACGATCGCGGTGATGATGCCGATGACAATGCCGAGCACCGTCAGAAAACTGCGGAACTTAGTGCGAGCTGAACGCTAGTTCAGAAGCCATGACCAAGCGTCTCGCGGAAAACACCGCTGGGAAGATTGATCTTCAGTTACGTCGATTCTGCGTTGAACCGCGACAGTACACTGCCCGTTCAGCCTCCGGCTTTGGTCGACAGTTCGGGATGCCGGGCCGGACAAGTCGGTTTCTAACCGGTTGCTCGATTGCGTTGTCACCGATTTAGGTGTGCAAAGCGTCAGCGCTGACGATCGGATCAAGCCGCGCAGCTGTAGAAGGCCGAGTAGATTCCCGACAGCATTCCACACACCGCTCGAGACAATCAACGCCATCAGGATATAGCCGATGGTAATCGTCATAGTGATGCCGGCCAGCGTGGTAATCAGTTGGCAAACGCGCCCCAGGCCAGCATCAGACCATGATGGCGCGCCGAAAGCGCGCACGGCAGTCCTGACTCGATCAGAAACTGCAGCAGGATCTGTTTCCGGGTGGCGCCCACGGCCTTGCGCAATCCGACTTCAAAGGTTCGCTCGGTCACGCTCACCAAGCATGATGTTCATCACCGACGATGCCGCCAACTACCAGCGTGATCAGGGTGATGCGGAATAACTACTGCGGCTATCGCTGCCGGTGAATTGATCGACCTGATTGTTGACCTGCTTCAACATCGACCAGCCCAAAGTCGTCCTCTTCGTTGCCTTTCAGCCGGTGTTTGTTGCGCATGTCGACCGCGCGCGTCTTCGATCGTCTTTTGAAACATCTCGCGGCTATGCGCCTTGCCGTGAATCTGCAAGCCGTTGCGGCCCGAAGATCTGCAGGTGCGTGGTTACCGGAATGTAGATATGCCGATCGATCGAATCGCCAAAGAACGAAGCCGCGCTTTTCCTCCACGCCCACTACGCGCATCGGCAGACCATGAACTTTTAGCGACTTGCCGATGGCCTCGACGTTCGGGAAGAACTTGTCCTTGATTTCACCGCCCAGCACTACCACCATCGCCGAAGCGTTGCACCTCGTCGTGTTGGAGATGAAACGCCCCTCTTCGATGGTCTTGTCCTCGATGGCTTCCATGTTCGCAGTGACGCCAAACACCAGCGCAACCGGGAAACTCGACTGCGTCCTGCTTCAAGTCAACCTGAGCTGGCCACCTCTGCGCCCGACGTCAGCGCACGACTGGCAATGGTCGCGAACCCCATTCATAGTCGTCCCAGTTGATGCCGCTTGTTGCGCCGGTTCATGCGTTCAAATTCGTCATCAGAAAGGTGTCCCGGTGGAGGCAATGCGGGCCATCATGAAATGATTGGCGCCCAGCAATTCTCGCGATCTTGTCAGTGACGTAGGTGTTCAGGCCGCTGATCGAAGCACCCACAGCCACCACCGAAGCCACGCCGATAATGATCCCGATCAAGGTTAGAAACGCCCGCAGTTTGTGCGCGAGGATCGATTGCGGGCGATCCTGAAGGCGTCTGTGTAGAAGGGGAAGACGGCTTTCATTTGATAGACTTTTTCGCACCTGCCCGCCGCTGCGCAAAGCGCTGTACGAACGATCAGTGGCGAAAGTTTTGATCGATTTCCTCGCGGGCTCCGGGTGAGACGCTTCCGAACTAGATTACTGGTCAGGTAAAACTTGATGCGAATCAGTCAGTTTTGAGTCAGCCCTTGGCGTGCTTTGCACCTTTGCGTGAGCCTCTTTTTGCAAGTTGTGCCGTGGCTCAACCTGCAGATTTCACGCAAAGGCACAAAGCACGCAAAGGGCACAAAGCACGCAAAGGCTTTCTTGGCGCCCCTGAAAGCGCAGGATTTGCTTTAGTGCTCGGTCTCTTGATACTCCGCGTCTGATACTGCTCCGCGCAACAATCCCATCTCTTAACGTTCGATCTCAGCCTTTATTAACACTAGGTTGCCTGACTTGCAGGTTCGGCCTCCGGCTTTGCGGCAAACTTTTCCGCCCAGCGAATTCGGCCGGTGACCTGCATGACTACAAACAATGTCACCACTGATGCCGATCGTGATCGCCAGACCAGTGAAACCCTTCAGGAAAAACGCGTACGAAAACAGCACCAGGTAGACAAACTGAGCAACAGCGGCTTCGCGGGCTGGCAAACTGCATCCCAATCACCAGTCGCAAATAGCTGACGACCATGAACGATCGAAACGACTGAGGAAACCGCGAAGGCTGTGTGAATCGAGGTGTGATCGACCAGGTAGGCGAGCAGCAGGTGGAAGGAAAGAAGGCGGCGGCCAGAAAGAAGTAGTTCATCGGATGCAGTTCAATCCCCGCATCGTGGTGATGATGAACATGATGAAGAAAAAAGAAGAAGAGCGACACAGGAGCAAGAAACTGATTTTCCCGGCCAGCGGTCCCGGTTGCAGCTTCTCAGGCATGACCATCGGCGATCTGATAGCCGGAGAGCAAGTTCTTGTACGACCAGGTCAGGTCCCAGCCATCGCCCGTCTCGTGTTTTGGTGGTAGGAGGAGATCGTATTATCAGGGAAATCAATGTCCTTGAAGTTCGTCTTCATGTGCAGCGTGAAATTCTGGACCTGGGCAACGTCATTGTTGCCGAAACTGTAACGCCACTGGTTCAGACCCTGGGAGTGATAACCAACCTTCAGCGTGGCAGTCTTGCCGGCGCCGACTTTTGGCGATGCCGCTGGCCGAACTCTTTCCCATTGGTGATGGCTCAGCGGGCAAATCGTCAACGCTGAAGATCAGATCGTCATAGACAGCCTGTGAAGCGGGAAAATTAAGCGTGAATGTTATCGGCCCGTTCTTTATCTGTCGGGTTGTTGAAAGTGTACACGCCGGCGAAGATCAACTTTATAGGTGCTATACCAAAGCAATCCCTTCTGGCGATGCTCGAGGTCAAGTCTCCACGTCGATGTAACTGCTCTGAGCGGGCACGGGTATGTCAACGAGTTCATCGACTTTGCGCTTGATCACCTTGTTGTTCTCGATGACTCTCTACTTCCTTTGTGTTGATCTGCAGATAGGCAGCTTTGGGCGGTGATTGGTTTTGCTCTGTACCCCACAACGACTCCACTTTGTTGGCGGCGACTTGATTCAAATCGTAGGTGCGTGAAAAGATCGTCGTTCCCAGAATGGCCCAGGCCACTGAGGCACGAGACAAAGATGAAGGTGATTTGACAATTCGTTTTTACCATACGGTACTCCCTGGTTGAGAACAGCTGATTGAGCAGCTGAATTGCGAAAGCTGATTCAACATATCGTGCTAATTCTTTCCCACCCATTGTCAAACGAGCTAAAGGTGAGAACAATGTGGATGTCCACAGATAGCGGTTGTAGAAGCCCGAGGCTCGTCTTGTTATTCATTAGACACGTCGAGATCGATCTGGTTCCCCGAAACAACGCTGATCATCAAGTGATCTCGAGAACCGTTTCCGACGCCAGGCGACGACTTCAGGTCCGAAAAGAGCCACGTCCAAAGAACACGTGCCGGGCAAGCGGAGTTGAGTGGCGGCAACCGCAGTGGCGGCACAGGTCGTTCAAGCAGCAGTGGCTGCCGCACCTGCTGGCGAACCGTCGCATCCACAATCGGAATGAGCGCGCCGAAACCGCTGGCCCGAATAAGCCGCTGTGGAACAGTGGCATCACCGCTGCTGAGATAGTCTGTGATCACTCCGGCTGCGAAGCTGAAAGACGCATGCAGGGTCCAACCCGCCTGCCGTCAGCGGCGACACGGCGCCGGCCGCATCCCGATTACCAACCCCTGCTGGTTGGCGATGTGCGGCAAAATTCCACCCACCGGAATGCGGGCCGCCCCGGCGCTCGACCAGTCGCGCTGGTTGCAGGTCAACAATCCCACTCGAGACTACTGCGAAAGCTTTTGGCAGAGCAGGGAGCGGATCAAGCAACGCGGGATAGCCGGCCAGGCCGATGTGCAGCTTCTTCGCCGTCGTTTACCAGCGCAGGCAAGATAGCCCGGCGCCAGGCGCGGATCGAGGAAGCAATGAAGACGAGGTGGTCCGGCGACTGGCACATCTTGAAACACCTCCTCCACACCAACGAGCCACTCTTTATTCGTCGCCAGTCCCAGAGTCTTGCCGACACGCGAACTGGCACCGTCTGCACCAACTAAGTAGCGTGGTCTTGACCCAGCGGGATGAGTCCTTGCTGTTTAGTCTGACAACGAGCTCATTTCTGACCGGTGAATGTTCGGCGTAGGAGGTGGCGAGGCATCCATTCCACTCCGGCGCGCAAGCAGTTCTCCAGAAACCGTTCGTACAGCCGCGCCATTCTGCCGACGCAGAAATTCAGCGGTGTGGGCTAACTAAATCCATGGGCCGGCGAGCGGGAGAATACAGCCGCACATGCCGCACCACCGGACCCGAGACAGTCTTCGGGAAAGTCAAAGTCTTCAAGCGTGCGGCGCACAAAGATTCCTGTGGTGTGAATGGATTGTTGGAGCGCCGGCTTGCGATCGACTAGCAGCACGCGCATGCCTTGTTTGCCCAGCAGTCGCGCGCACTGCAATCCTGCCAGGCCGGCGCCGACCACGATTACATCGTATTGCTTCATTTGATCAATCAGCGCCCAGTCCCTTTAGGGACGCAATGTTTAGTCATGAAGTCGTCGCGTCCCTTCAAATCTGAAAACGGGTCTTTTTGTGCAGCAGACTGTTCTCGTGTCCGATTACCAGATGCGTGACCCATTCACCTTCGTTGATCAGTAGCGTCGAACCCTCGCGTCGGGTGGCAAATCGAAGCACTACCGTCGTCGTATAAGACTCGCCGGGCCTCAAGCCTGTGGTCAGAGAAGTGCCAGCGGCGGCGGCCGCTTCCAGGCTTTGGCCGGATGAGGGAAAATATCGCTGTCCCTGCTCGTCGACGACTGTTAGAACACGGCTGTTGGGATAAAGAAGTCCGTCACCTCTGTTCGCCCCGGATCGTCTTCTCATCGAACCGGGTTTTGATCGTTACCGCGGTGAACATTCCACGAGCCGTTGCCTGATCGGTCCCGGCGCCGATGGTCTTCATCTGCCTGGTCTCGGAGACGGAATACGCCAGGTGACAATCGATCTCGCAGAAGTGCTTTTCCTCGCCGCGCGCCAACACTTTTCGCTGCTGGCAAAAGAAAAAGCCAAAACCGCAGCCAGGTAGATTCCCGCAACTGCAACCATCGTCATCACCACAATCTTTGCCAGGCCAAACTTCTTTACGGTGAGCGAATAGATCAGCAGCAATACGGTCACCAGTAACAGAAAGCCGGTTCCGAGGAATGCCAACACACCCAACGGTGCTGCGAGATTCACGTTCGTATACATTGGTTTCTCCGGTGTGGCTATTCCGCGGCTCTGCCGCCCTCCAGTGCGGTAAGGCTCTGCCTTACCGTAAGGAGACGAACCTTTGGCAGGGAGCAACGCAGGGTCCTTTGCCATACAAAGTATCCAGTCAAAAAAGAAGCCGACATCTTCAAATGCGCGTTTAGCGTCCGCGCATCTGCTTGACCAATGCTTCCATGTGGCTCAAATAGCCCTCCAGGGCACGACGACCAGGTGGCGGTCAGCTTGTATTCAGTCCGGGGCACGCGGCCATCAAAAGATTTGGTGACGGCGACGTAGCCAGCGTCTTCCAGCACTTTCGTGCATGGACGCTGAGGTTCCCGTCTGTGGTATCCATCAGGTTCTTCAGGTCGCTGAAAGTCAGTGATTCATTGGCCGCCAGCGCACTGATAATGCCGAGCCGCAATCGCTCGTGAATCAAGCGATCCAGAGAGGTTGCCCGGCTTTGCCCTTTCGCAGCGCGTGCCTCGCGCATAGCTCTGGGTGCGGTTTGCTTCTCGTCCAGGGCTTCATCTCCCCGATCCCGTGCTTCGTGCTTGCGGACTTTTATGCAGACTGTTTAGCCACCGTACCTCCTGGCTATGATTACTCCGAAGATGATGTGCAATAGACCAAAGCCGGCGCCCAAAAACCAGTTACCCAGGACGGACGGGGCAAAGAGCGCGGCCGCGCCCAGCGTCATAAAACATAAACCCATGACGGGCACGATCGGCACCGAGAACATGCCGCCAGGTGATCACGCCGGTGCCGTAGAGCAAGCAGCCAGACACCAGGTATGGCACTGGTCAAGCGTGCGCGAAAGAGGTGACCGCAGTGACGAGCGCTCCGGCGACCAACGGCGGCGACAAGCTGAAAGCCACTTTGCGACCCGGTCCGGAGAACAGCGGCAGTTAGCGCTGCGCGTGCCTTCCGATCCATGGACCAGCCGGCGATCAAAAGCGAGATCACTGCTTCGGCAAGCCAGACCGTAAGCCAGGCCCTTTGCGTCACCTGCAACGCAGCAACCAGGGTCGTCCCAAGAGCCGTGACGCCAATAGCCACCTGTCCCCAGCCCGAGATTCCCGTAAACGCAGAGGCCCGCTCCATCGTCTCGCGGATGTAACGCAGGTTGTCCATGGCCCGCTCGTGCAGTGCGGGGGCTCTTCATTTTGCGACTTGGGGACTAGTTGGACGTTGAGCCATCGCCGGTTATGATAGCCGAGCGCCGTAGCTGTGTCAAAGTACTTTGCATGGCAAAGTTTGACCGCTCCTTCTCTTTGCGCACCGGACACGAGTAGAATCCGCAACTCAATGAAGGGTTCCGGGAGGAAGAGATGAAGCTTTGTGGCAACTTGAGCCGACGGTACATTTGGGGAACGATCTTCTGCGTCTGTCTGTTCGGCCGTCATTATGGGCGCAAGCGCCTGGGAAGGTTGATTTCCAACGTGACGTGCAACCAATCTTCAAGAGCCAGTGCATCAGCTGCCACGGACCTTCCGCAGCAGAAGAACGGCTTCCAGCGCGATCGCCGTCGCGATGCCATGCGAGGCGGAACGATTCCCGTGATCGGCCCGGGTAACAGCGCCGGGAGTCGATCTCATATGCGATTGATCCGGAACCGACTTTGGATTGCAAATGCCGCTCACCGGCTCGCTTGACTCGAAACAGATCGAGATCATCAAAGGCCTGGATCGATCAGGGCGCGGAGTGGCCTGAGAACCTCTGGAGAAACGACTCCACCGCCACCTGACGCCGTTGCCTCAAAGATCATGACCGCGCTGCGGAACAATGAGATTGCCTGTCTTTCAGAGTTTGTTAAGGCGGTATCCTGGGTCTATTAACCGCAAAAGGTCCGGGTGGCGCTACGCCGCTGATGTGCGCTGCCCTCATGGCGATGCCGATTCTCTTCGGCAGCTCCTCAAGAGCGGTGCCGATCCCAATAGCAAAAACGCGGTCGGCGCATCGGCCTTGATGTGGGCCGTCGATGATTTTGAAAAGACGCGTCTGCTAATCGAGGCCGGTGCGGATGTGAATGCCAAATCAGATGACGGTCGAACTCCGTTGATCGTTGCGGTGGGAAAGTTCGGATCCAGCCCAATCGTCAAACTCTTGCTCGATCATGGGGCGAATCCTGCGGTGAAAATACCCGGACCGAATGGCGACTCCACCGCCTTTGAGCGAGGCTGCGTATGTCGCTGACTACGATGTCCTGAAGCTGCTCATCGAGCGCGGCGCGAGCCTCAAGGGAGCCAGGTCCCTTCCCAATGGCTTTGGCCGCTTTCTCGCTTTGCGTATCAATGTCTCGATCTGCTGGCCAAAGTTGCGACGCCCGCAGATTTGAATGCCGCGTTGTTTTTTCCAGTCCCCCTTTGCAGATCCGCGAGCAGCGAAACTGCTGCTCTCGATCACGGGAGCCGACTCAAAGGCGCTGGACCCCGAGGGGCGCAGCATTCTGATGATCATGGCCAGCTCAGCCACACTTCCGTCGAGTACCGTGAAAGATTTGATCGACCGTGGTGCGGATGTGAATGTGAAGAGCGCTAAAGGCGATACCGCTCTCGATCTGGCACGGCGTCACGGTCAGACTCCGGTGGTGGAGATGTTGATTAAGAGTGGCGCCAGGGAGGGAGGGGCCGGCGCGCGAGTGGTTCGCCAAGCCGGCGCCGGCCAGCTCGGTCGCGCTGCACTGGCCCGAAGCATACCGCTGTTGCAACGTGCCGATGTGTCTTTTTCTCCAAAAGGCTTGGCTGCGTCTCTTGTCACAACAATACTCTCACGGCGATGACCGTTGCCACAGCTCGACAGCGAGGGTTTCAAGTCGATGATCAAATAGCGCGAAAGCAACTGAAGAACATTTCTTGCTTATATTGAGCGATTGGAGCGAACGGGTTTTGCTGGGCTTTGGGATTCCCGGTGACTCCGACACTTTGAGCTATATCTACTGGGCCTGGCCGCCGAGAATCATCGGCCGGCCGACGCTGCTACCGATGCCCTGGCGCGCTTTCTGCGAAGGCAAGCAAACTGCAGACGGGCGGTGGTTGATTTTTGCGCATCGCCCGCCGCTCAGAATCCAGTGACTTTCAAGTCACCGCAGTTTCGCTGCGAGCGTTGCAGGTTTACGCGCCCAAAGCCCGGCACTCCGAGTACGAGAAAGCAATACAACTTGCCGCGCGCTGGCTGACCAGGGCCGAGCCTGAAGACGACTGAGGACCGGGCATTCCAAATCCTCGGCCTGACCTGGGCCGACAAAATGAGCGCAGCGCAAACATGACCATGGCGCAGCGGGCAAATGGTGTAGAAAACATGAACCCCACACCACCGGCGGCAGCGGCGACTGGTCATGTTGCAAACCACACGTCAGTTGCTCGCTGAGCAGCGAGCCGATGGTGGCTGGTCGCAAATCGCCTTCGCTGGCGAGCGATGCTCTACGCAACCGGACAAACACTGGTTGCCTTGAAGCAAGCTCGCGCGTTGCTTCGCCAGCGACGCGACTGCCAAATCGGTTTTGTCCGCGATCGATTCAGCCTATGACCGCGGCACGCAATTTCTGCTGAACAGCCAATTGGCAGACGGATCCTGGTATGTTAAGAGCCGGGCGCTTGCCGATCCAGCCCTTCTTCGAAAGCGGCTTCCCCACGGGCGCGATCAATTTGTCTCCGCCGCCGCCACCAACTGGGCCAACGATGGCCCTGGCGCTCGCCTCGCAACCGTAGTATCAGGACTGGTGGAGTAACAGTTGAATTACGAGTGCTATTAACGCTCAGGAAACTTCCTATTTCCCCTTTGGCTCAGCAGGTCCGAAGGACCGACATTCAATAGCCCATCCGTCAGGGTGGGGAGCTCGGCGGTCGATTGTGACGAGGCCCGAAGGGCGCGGCACAGTTAGTGCCGCACCTTCGGCGCTTCCTATCTGAGGAGGATTTTCGTACCACGCCCTTACGGACGTGGCTGTTGAATCGCCGGCTCTTCGGGCGCTCGGAAGCCGAAGTACTTCACTGCTTGCGATTCTGCTGTTGCGGTCCACTAGATGCGTCTGGCGCTAGTGTGGTGTCTCAGAAAGACTGTAAACAAATCTGGGCACTCAAGCATCATGGCCCCGATCCACCAAATCACACGAACAATAAACAAACCTACACTAATAGCCAGTTTTCTTCGTGTAGATTTCAGTGTGGTTCCGGTTTGGTGTCATTTCGTGGATCGGGCGTTATTCCAGGGTCTGGACAAATACAGCGAACTTCAGAGACAGGATACTAGTGTCCTGACTCTGAAGTTCACCTAACAAATGAGTACTGTTGGTTGCTCTAGTTATTCAGTCTCGGAGGGACGAAATGTTTATAGAAACGAAGTCCCAATCGGAACCTTTCGCTCCAGCGGAGCGAGATATTCGGTTCGCCTGACGTACATTGCGCTCCTCCGGAGCGAAGAATGTATTGACGGCAGCATTTGACTATAAACATCTGGCCGCTCTGCGGCCGGGACAACAGGCACGACTTGTTACGCGAACTTTAGAGTTCCCACACTAGCAAACTAAAGTTTGTACTCTGAACACCTGTTGCGGCGCTTGAATCCGAAGCGTTCAAACTGATTCGCTACCGGAGATTGTCAGGGCTTCTTCGATCAGCTTTGCGTGCTCGAGTTGATGAATATGATATGGCTGGTGGCCGGGCTGGCGGAGGCGGCACGGCTCGGCATAGCGCAGGCGGAAGCGACCGCGCAGCAGGTGTTCAGACGCGGCTCCATGAACGTCCAGCCACCCATGTTCTTTGGTTCTTCCTGGGCCCAGACCAGCTCGGATCGCGCGCGGGTAGCTGGCAATCATTTTGCCCAGTAACTCACCGGGAAATGGGTAGAACTGCTCCAGCCTCAGAATAGCGACGGTTGTCTGCGCCGGATTTCGTTCGCGCCTCCGCCAGATCGTAATGAGACCTTGCCGCTACAAAGGACGACGCGCTGGATGCGGCTGCGATCTCCATCGCCGACCCGGTCGCTACCGCTCGCAGTTCGAAGCTGGAATCGTCAATCACCGGTTGGAAACCCGCCGCCGGTCAATTGATCAACCGTCGAGGTTGCGGCCGGCAGACGCAGCAGACTCTTGGGCGTCATCACGATCAGTGGTCGTTCCATGCCGGGTCTAATCTGACGCCGCAGCAGATGAAAATACTGAGCCGGCGTGGTCGGATTGCAAACCTGTAAGATTGTTTTCGGCGCAGAGTTGCAGATAACGCTCGAGCCGCGCGCTGGAGTGTTCCGGCCCCTGTCCTTCGTAGCCGTGTGGCAGCAGCATCAGCCAGCCTCGACGTCTGTTGCCACTTTGTCTTCCGAGGCGGCGATGTATTGATCGATGATGGTCTGCGCGCCATTGCCGAAATCACCGAACTGGGCTTCCCACAACACCAGCGCCTGCCTGCAAACGACGGAGTAGCCATACTCAAAGCCAAGCACGCCTTCTTCGGAAAGCGAGCTGTCAAAAACATCGAAGCGCGCCGCCGGGTGTTCACTTCGGATCGCAGTTCCGAGAGCGGCGTCCAGCGATTTGCCAGTCTGCGTGTCGTACAGAACGGCATGACGCTGGCTGAAAGTACCGCGACCTGAATCCTGTCCACTCAAGCGCACCCGCGTACCTTCGATCACCAGCGAGCCGAAAGCGACGGCTTCGGCAAAGGCCCAATCCGACGGGCAGGGCCCCTTCGCCCATCTTCGCGCGCCGCGCCAGTTGGCCGACCATTTTCGGATTCACGTTGAAGCCTTCCGGCACGAGGCGCGATCTTGTGCGCGATCGTCTGATCGTCTCTGCGTCAGTTCCGGTGTTGACGATTCGCTGAGCCGTCGAGCTCTCGATCAGTGGTTCGGCCAGTTGCGCGCGGGTTTCTTCGGCCGCTGCCTCTTTGGCGCGCGCCAGCGCAGCTTCCAAACGGCGGCTGCGCTCGGTCGAGCATCTCATTCAGCTCCGCTTCGTCGATCACGCCTTCTTTGATCAGCCGCTTCGCATAGATGCGTTCTGCACTCCGGGATGCGCCTTGACGCGCGCGTACATCAGCGGCTGCGTGTAGCTCGGCTCGTCCGTTTCGTTGTGGCCCAAGCTTGCGGAAGCCGACCACGTCCAGCACCACGTCTTTGTTGAACTCCTGACGGTAGTCGAGCGCGATTTGCAGCGCCCGATACGCCGCCTCCGGATCGTCGCCGTTGATGTGAAAGATTGGCAACTGGGTCATGCGGGCCACGTCGGTCGAGTAGATAGTCGAGCGTCCGGCTTCGGGCGAAGTAGTAAAAGCCGATCTGGTTGTTGATGATGATGTGGATCGTGCCGCCGGTGCGATAGCCTCGCAGTCCGGCGAGGTTCAGCGTTTCCATCACCACGCCCTGGCCGGCAAAGGCCGCGTCGCCATGCAGCAGCACCGGCAGGCGACGATCGATCACTTCTTCGCGCGCGATGCCCGACTTCATCGGTCAGTCGTCCTGTCGCGCGCGCACCATTCCTTCGACCACCGGATCGACCGCCTCGAGGTGACTGGGATTCGGCGAAAGAGTCAACTTCACTTTTTGCCGCTACGCGGTTTCGCGTTCGCCGACGGCGCCCTGGTGATACTTCACGTCGCCTTCGTCGGCCGGGAAACGACGGATGAACTGAACCTTCGAACGCACGCGAAGATGCGCTCGCAAAATTGCCCGATCACATTTGCCAGCACATTCAGGCGGCCGCGATGGGCCATGCCCATCGTGATGTCTTCGACACCGCGAGCTGCCGCGCCTTCGATCAATTGATCGAGCAGCGGAATGATCGTTCTCGCAGCCTTCGAGCGAGAACCGTTTCTGGCCGAGATACTTTGTGTGCAGGAAAGCGCTCGAACTGTTCCGCCGAGATCAGTTTCCAAAGCAGTTGCTTCTTGACTTCCGGCGGGATCGGCTCGGGCTCGACAAACTGCAGGCGGATGCGCTTCGCGAATCCAGATCTTTTCTTCCTTGCTTTGAATGTGACGGTACTCGATGCCGACCTTGCCGCAGTAGGCGCGCTGCAGAATGTCGAGGATCTCGCGCAGCGTGCGCGCTTTCAGTGCCGCCCAGGCCGCCGGTGATGAACACGCGATCGAGGTCCCAGATGGTCAGCCCGTAAGTTTCGATATCCAGTTCCGGATGGTAGAGCACCGGCATCGCATGCAGCGGATCGATGTCGGCGATCAGGTGGCCACGGACGCGATAGGCATTGATCAATTCCATGACGCCGGCCTGTCGCACCGTCTGCTCGTGCATTTGATCCTCGCCGCGGAAAAAGGGATTCGCGATCGACGTTCCAGCGCAGCGGCGCGATGAGGAATGCTCAGAGTCGGCAAAGATCTCGTCGTAGAACTGATGCTTGCCGACCAGCAGTTCGTGTACACGCGCGCCAGAAACGCGCCCTGACTCGGCGCCCTGGATGATGCGATGATCGTAAGTGCTGCTAATGGTTATCGCTTTGCTGATGCCCAGCTGCGACAAGAGCTTCCGGCGCCATCGCCTGATATTCCGCCGGGATACTCGATCGCACCGGTGGCGATGATTATCGATTGACCGGCCATCAAGCGCGGCGTCGAGGCAACCGGTGCCGATCGTTCCGGGATTAGTAAGAGAGATAGTTGTGCCCTGAAAGTCAGCGACCTGAAGTTTGCCATTCGCGGGCTCGCTTGACGACGTCATCATAAGCCTTAAGAAATTCCGAGAAGCTGAGCGTGTTGGCGTTCTTGATGTTGGGCACGAGCAGCGTGCGAGTGCCGTCCTTCTTCTCAGATCGATGGCGACGCCGAGATTAACGGTCTGCCCGCCGCAAGCGCGCCGGTGTCTGCTCGACTTCTCCGTAGCCGTCGTTGAGTTGGGGAAACTCTTCCGAGCGCGCGCAGAATGGCCCAGGCGATCAGGTGCGTGTACGAAGCTTTGCCGCGATCGTTTTCCGCAGAGTGCTTATTGATGATTCGGCGATTCTCGTCGAGCAGCTTTACCGGGATGCGGCGTTGCGACGTGGCGGTGGGAACCCCGAGGCTGGCTTGCATGTTCTCGACGATCTTGAGCGCGGCACCGCGAATCGGGTGCAGAGCCTCGCCGCGCAAGCTGAGGCGCCGGTGCAGATTCGCGCTCAGGCCCACGTCGCGGCCGCACCGCCCCCTTGCAGACTCACAGGAAGAACCGTTTCGCGTTTGATTGCCTCGGCTGCTACGGCTGGAGTAAGCGGCTGCCGCGATCCATTTTCCGAAGGCTCATCTGCGGCGGTGGGCGTCTCTGCCCAGCAATTCAGCGAAATAAGCCCGCCACGATCCATCAACCAGATCGGGGCTGCTGCCGTGAAAACGACTCAGCAGACCCTCGACATACGGTCGCATTCTGCGCCAAAGTTCTCGGCGATTGCTTCAGAGAGATCACTGATCTCATTAGCCAATTCTGCGTGTCACCTCTTTCAAAATCGCCTGTTCTTAACTTGCTCAATGCAGGTTGCATGCCGAAGGTTTAAGCGATAAATTGTTCAGCTTCTTCATAATCTTCTGCCCGCAAGACTATCATCTTCGTAAATCGCTTGCACTCCATCGGGCAGCCGAGGTTCGGGCACCATTCCGCTCAAAGTCTCAGCATCCGTTAGAAGTCCGGGAAAAGCAGCCTACTCATTTCTCATTCTCACCGTGGCTTGAGCCCGGTGCAACGATGGCAGCGACAGAAGCAGTCGAACCGTTTCAACGGTTTGTTTTCGCCGCCAACTCGGGGAACTTAGTAAGAGTCCGACACCTTCACTCACCCGAAGAAACCGTTAAAACGGTTCCTCGACTGCTTACGGGCGAACGGTCACCGGGCTAAAGCCGCGGTGTGAATGAGAAGCCAAGGCCTTTTTAACTGACTCCCATTTGCAGCGACGAGAGCGAAAGGGACGTATCGGGTCAAAACTGCCGGATATCCCCGCTTACTCCTCGGAAATAATGCCCGGGCAGTGGGGTATCGTACGCGCCGTTCCCGGTGCCGGGTGCCGGCACGGAGGACTCAAACGAAAATCATGACGGATGATACGCCGCGGACGAGGCTCAGAACAATTCTGGTGTTTTCGATGTTTTTCGCCGTACTGGCGGCGGTCGTTCTGTTTGCCTACTTCGCGACTTTCACGTCCGGTAACCACGGTGATCGTCATCCGTCACGCGGAAAAAGAACATCGAGCCCAGCAATTCCGATCCCGATCTAAGTCCGGCAGGACAGGCCCTGCGCTCAGGAGTTGGCCCGCATGTTCAGCGAAGCGGGAGTGAACGCTATCTACGCCACGCAGTTCAAGCGGACCCAGCAAACGGTGAAGCCGCTCGGATCGACTCGGCCTCACCGCCAATGTGGTGGAGGCCAGGAACACGCAGGGGTTGATCAGGCAGATCCTTACGGCGCATCGCGGGCAGACGATCCTGGTGGCGGGCCATAACAACACTGCGCCTGAGATCGTCAAGGCGCTCGGTGGTGGAGATTCTTCCGGTGATTCCCGAGAATGAATTTGACAACATGTTTATTGTAACGGTCACCGATGGGCGCGCCCGGCTGTAAAGCTCGGGCATGGAAGTGTCAGTCCTTTCAGGAGGGCAGCCGGGACGATGCTGCCGAAGTGAGGGAACGCCATCAAGCAATTTTGTCCGCCGAGTCCGTGGAACGGACGACCGATAATAGCCCAGCAGGCCACCGCTGGGATGACGAGTGAGTGAAGGAACCCATATCCGTGTAGCGGACCGGCTGAATCAATGTGCCTCGGTTGTCATTCCTCCTCGCTTCCTTCAGCCGTCCCCTCTGGGGACTCATCGATCTTTTGCGCTTTGGTCCCGGCAGTGAACTGCTGGGCTATTATCAATCGTCCGCAGCGCTGACTGTTTGAAATCGGTTCCCCGCGACTTGCCCGATTGAAATCTTACCTACTCTAATTCACGGAGATGTGATGATGCCAAAGTTACGTCGAGCAAAGGGATCAACGAGCAAGAAAGAATCGAACAAAGCTGGCGGCGTCGATCGCCGTACATTCGTCAAGCTGCTGCCGGCTTTTGGTGCTGCAGGATTAGCGGCGGCGAATCTTTCGTTGCCCGTGACCGCCCAAACGCCCACCCGACTCCACTGCCCTCGCCGTCTCCTTCTCCCACGCCGGCACCGCGCATCACCAGGAGATGATTAAGCAGGCCGAAAAGTTGATAGGCATCGAATTGACCGATGCCCCGAAACGATGGCGCTGCCGAAGTGAATCGCAACCTGGATAATTACGAGACCCTGCGCAAAACGGATCGATGTGCCTCTCGACACCGAACCCGCTTTTGCATTTCATCCGGTGCCCGCGCGAAAACAGCTTTACGGTCGGAAAGCAAAATTTCGTTTCGGCAAAGTTGCTGTGCCGCGCAGTACCAGTCAGTCGAAGATCTCGCTTTTGCCACCGTGCCGCAGCTTGCCGAGCTGATCCGCACTCGCAAAATAACAGCCATCGAATTACAACCAGGATGTACCTCGGCGCGTTTGAAACGTTATGGCCCAAAACTTCTCTGTGTCGTAACGCTCACTGAAGAGCTGGCGCTTAGCGCAAGCAGCAGCCGCCGATGCCGAAATCAAGCGCGGCAAGTATCGCGGACCACTGCATGGCATTCCCTGGGGCGCAAAGATCTGTTCGCCACCAAAGGGATCAAAACCACCTGGGGCGCCGAACCTTATCGCGAACAGGTGATCGATTACGACGCGACGATCGTCGAACGCCTGCGTGAGGCCGGCGCGGTGCTGGTGGCCAAGCTTTCCATGGGCGCGCTGGCCCAGGGCCCGCAGGTGGTTCGGCGGTGTCACACGCAATCCCTGGGTGCCCGACGAAGAGCGTGACGGGATCGAGCGGATCATCGGCTGGACCGGCGGCTGCGACCGCAGCGGGCCTGGTTGGTTTTTCCATCGGCACTGAGACGCTGGGATCGATCGTTTCGCCGTCTTCGCGGTGCGGGGTGACTGGACTCCGGCCGACCTACGGACGCGGCCAGCCGTTATGGGGCCATGGGATTGAGTTGGACCATGGACAAGATCGGGCCAATCTGTCGCGGCGTCGAAGACTGTGCGGCGGCATTGAATGCGATTTATGGCCCAGACGGCCACGACATTACCGTGGGCGACGCGCCTTTCAATTGGAATCCGGAACGAAAACTCGCCGAGATGCGCATCGGTTATTTGAAGACTGAATTTGATGGCGCAGGTCTTCAACCTCAGAATGATCAGCAACGACAGCAAATGGAACAACGTCGCGCGCTCTACAAAGAGGCGATCGAGGCACTGGAAAAGGCGGGGGCGAAATTGACTGCGATTGAGTTGCCAAAGTTTTCCACCGCGGCGCTGCGCATTATTCTAGTCGCCGAAGCCGCTACCGCGTTTGATGACATCACTCGCAACGGCGCAATCAATCAATTGTCCGGGCAGGAGCCATTTGATTGGCCCAACATATTTCGCAGTTCGCGCTTTATCCCTGCGGTCGAGTACCTGCGAGCGCAACGCGCGCGCACGTTGCTGCAGCACGAAATGGAAAAGCTGATGTCCCAGTGGGATGTTTTCGTCTCGCCCGCGCCGGGCAGCGCCAGCCTCTTGATCACTAACCTCACCGGCCACCCGGCGGTCTGTGTTCCTTGCGGTTTCAGCAACAACCTGCCGCAGGCGATCATGTTCACCGGTGGCGTCTACGACGAAGCCGCGCCGCTGCGGGTCGCGCTGGCGTTTGAACAAGCCACCAGGTGGCACACGATGCATCCCAAAGTCGACTGGGCCTAGGCAGACTGCTGAAAGACCAATGATTCGTTTAGAGGCGGGCATTGCCCGCCGGTTCAAGATTGTTACGGAACCGGGAGCGGTAGCGACCGGATGTGGGCATTCAAGCCACAACTTTTCGTCAGTCTGTTTTTGCAAAGCGGCCACAGTTGAGTGTAGCATCCGGTCGCTACCGCTCCCGGCTCCGTAACTATTTGTTGCTGTTTCATCTGCTCAGCTGCTCGCCTACCGCGCACTTTACGAATCGGCCTACATGCCTTCATGAATTATCCGGGCTAGGCCACTTTTTTGAGAGAGTACTGGTTCAAATCTGAAGGCTGACCCCTTGAAATGGGCCAGTACCTGTTTGAGAGGATTATTCTAATGCGCAATTTGCCTCTGTTCTGCTTGTGTCTGATGGCTGTTCATTTGAGTACTCAAACACCAGCGACACCTCCCAAACAGCCTGAGGCTGTTTACCCTTGCTAAAGCCGGCGCACGTGTTTGATGGCGATTCGGCTCAGTTGCACGACGATTGGGTTGTGCTTGTTCGTGGCGAGAAGATCGAGGCGGTTGGACCAGCCGGTGCGGTCAAAGGCTCCTGGCGAGGCTAAGGTGATCGATTTGCCCGGCCTGACGTTAATGCCGGGGCTGATTGAAGCTCACTCGCACATCTTGTTGCATCCATACAGCGAAACGTCATGGAACGATCAGGTAGCACACGAGGCGCTCAGCCTGCGAACGGCGCGCGCCACCAATCATTTGCGGAACACTCTGCTGGCTGGTTTTACCACGATTCGCGATCTGGGCACGGAAGGCGCTGGTTACGCTGACGTGGGGCTGAAGCAGGCAGTCCAACAGGGTATTATTCCGGGTCCACGCATGTTCGTGCGTAACGCGAGCGATTGTGGCAACCGGCAGCTACGGGCCGAAGGGCTATGCGTCGGAGTGGCGTGTACCCCAGGGCGCCGAGGAAGCCGACGGCATCGACGGCCTGACGCGTGTCGTGCGCGATCAAATAGGACACGGCGCCGACTGGATCAAGGTTTATGCCGACTATCGTTGGGGCACTGGAGGGGCAGCGCATCCCACTTTCTCGCTGGAAGAATTGAAGCTTATCGTTGAGATTGCGAAGAGCGCCGGCGTGCCCGTTTCGGCACATGCGACCAGCGAGCGAGGAATGCGACGCGCCATACTGGCCGGAGTGGAAACCATTGAGCACGGCGACGGCGGCACTCCTGAAGTGTTTCGTCTGATGAAAGAACGCGGCGTGGCTCTCTGTCCGACACTTGCGATTGCCGGCGCCAACGGCGAGCGGAAAAAGGCTGTCTTTAAGGAAGCACTGGCCGCCGGAGTCACAATTGCCAGCGGCAGCGACGTCGGTGTCTTTGCCCACGGCGACAACGCTCGCGAGATCGAAACCATGGTGAGCTTCAGCATGCCGCCCATTGAGGCGCTGCGCTCGGCAACATCGATCAACGCCCGGGTCCTGCACCAGGAGGATAAGATCGGACAAGTCAAGGGTGGACTTTTTGCGGATCTCATCGCGGTCGAGGGCGATCCGACGCACGATATATCGGCGCTGCGGCGGGTGCGGTTTGTGATGAAAGGCGGCACCATTTACAAGTCGCTGTAGTTATCACTTCGACAAGGTTCGGGGCAGGCAAATCTCAAACTCACTTCCTCTGCCGGGCCAGGTTTGTACGCTCACGGAGCCGCCGGCTTCCTTTACCGAGTGCTCAACGACGTCGAGACCGACTCCGCGGCCTGATGAGCTGGACATCACCACGGCAGTCTGAGAACCCGGGACGAAAGATCAGGCGCAGACTTTGGTCCATATCGAGCACCGTGTCGCTAACGTAATCAGCCCTCGATCTGCGGCTGCCAGGGAAATGACTTGCGGATCGATACCGCGACCATCATCAGAGACCACGAACCGAACCTCGTTGCTGGCGACGCTGGCCTCGATCCTGACAGTGCCAGCTGGTTTCTTGCCCGCCACAGTTCGTTCCGCCACTGTTTCGATACCGTGATCTACGGCGTTGCGGACCAGGTGGAGCAGGGGTATCGCAATGGTGTCACAGTGCACTTTGTCGATGCGCAAATCACTACCGCAAATGCTGAATTCAACCTCCCGGCCAGCGCTTCTGGCGGCCATGCGGCCGGCGATAATCGCTCGTTTGCAGACGCGGTCCACGGAAGTCGTGCGCAGCTCGACAATAGTTTCTTCGAGGGCTGTGAGCGACTGTCGCACCTGCGCATCCAGGTTGCTTAATTCTGTCCGGGCTTCGCCTGTGAGGCTGGCGGAGACGAGGTCAAGCGCCGCCACTATCTGCTCGAAGACTTCGTGGGCAGAGAAGCGCAAACGGTTAAGTTCGTCCAATTCGATGCGGATAGAACCGGAGCGCGGGGCCGGGCCCCCGCCTGGGACGGGCGACGGTTCTCGCTGTCGCTCGTCGGCGTTCGAGTCAACTGGAGAGAGGGGGATTGAGGTGACGATGGCCTCTGGAATAGACGACAGGCGATCTTGTACCTGAGTTGCTGTAAATGCGGAGGTGAAGAAGAGCCTGAAGCCGACGTGATTTGGGGCCGCGCCTTTCGCACTGGGCTGTGTGCACACAACTTCACCGTAGCGTGCCAGTGTCTCGCGCAATCTCTGAAACGCGGTATCGAAGACTGTCACCTCGAACTCGGCTGAGATCAGGCAGAGCCGCGCATCAGGGCGAAGAGATCCAAGCACCAACTGCCTCTCGCGTTCATCGAGGGAGTTGGCGATCTCGGTGGGCAGGTCAAAGAGCGGCACCCTGGTAGAAGCATTGACTGCGCCGGCAGCAAGTGCGCCCAGCTGGACCAAGCAGTCCACTCGAGAGTCCCGGACTCTTGCTGGTAACTCGGCTCAGGCTTTCGGAAATCGTGCTGGCTACGTCTTCGAGCGCATCGATGAAAGCCGTCGAGATCTCGATGCGGCCGTTGTGCGCGGCGTCCAACGTGGTCTCGGTTTGGTGTGCTAATTCGACCACCTCGCTAAAGCCGGCTGATGCTGCCAGGCCCCTTAATGCTGTGGAGGCAGCGAAACGTCTTAGCCACCAGTTCGCGCCGGCTCAGTGAAGAAGTCTCCGGGTGTCGCAAGTCTTCCGTGGCCGTGAACAGCTGTTCGATGAGTTCTTCGAGGTCGGCAAGGAACTCACGCTGAGTGAAGATCATCCACGCACGAATAGTAAAGCCTAAATGGTAAATAGGGAATCACAAGTCCAAAGTCCAAAGTCCAGCAGGCCCAAGGCCAAAGTCTCAAGTCTTGATCACTCGCAGGCTGTGGACTTGGGACTTTGGACTTGGGACTTTGGACTTGGGTTGGGATTTGATTCAGCCGGAAGCATTCTGCTGCCGGCTGTCCTCTTCCTCAGCCGACTCGGTCAACCGATCGACAGTTTCCTGAGGTTGGTGCTCGTCCAGGTCGCGTTTGATCGCGTCCAGGGATGCCATTAATAAACTGGGTTGCTTCGTAGGTTGAGAAACGCCGGGCTATTTCCAACGCTTCATTAATGGCCACGGTGCGAGGTGTCGGTTCGAAGAGAAACTCGTAAACGGCAAGTCGAAGGATATTGCGGTCGACGATGGCCATCCGCGCAATCCGCCAATGCTCGGCGCGCAGGCGAATTCGTTCGTCCAGCTCGACGGTGTGCACAAGCGTACCCGTCGCCAGCCGCGTAGCAAACTCGCGTGCCGCGCTCCTCGATATCGGTTTCACCAAGCTCAGACCAGTAGGTCCTTACCAAGTTCGTCTGGCGGAGTCTGAGAAACATCAGCCGCAAAGAGCATTTGCAAGGCGCATCTCGCGCGCCTTACGCCGAGAACCCATAACATCTCAAGGATGAAGAGAAAGGATGAAGGATGAAGGCGACCTGCGAACATCCTGGTTTCATCCTTCATCCTTCATCCCTCATCCTTTGTCAAAAGCTTCCTTGTAAAGATTAACCAATTCGACGGCCGTCATCGCCGCTTCGAATCCCTTGTTACCCAGTTTCACTCCCGCGCGGTCAATCGCCTGCTCAAGTGTGTCGGCGGTGACCACACCGTAGACTACCGGCACCCCGGTTTGCATGCCCGCCTGGGCGATTCCCTTGGTCACTTCCCCGGCAATGTATTCGAAGTGCGGAGTCTGTCCGCGGATCACAGTGCCGAGACAAATCACTGCATCATACTTGCCTGACTCCGCCAGTTTGAGAGCCAGCAAAGGAATCTCAAAAGAGCCGGGCACCTTGTAAAGCGCGGACGCCTTCTCGTCGGCCCCCAGTCGTTCAAGGGCATCAAACGCACCTTCAACCAACCGCGAGGTGATGAAATCATTCCAGCGGCTGGCCACCACCGCGAAGCGAAAGCCGGCGGCGTTGAGACGTCCTTGATGAGTAACTGGTGACAAAGTTGGCTACCGTCCTTTGGGTCTTAACCCACACTCTTTTGCAGTATAGGTGATGAAAACTTGAGCATCAAGTCAAGGGTGTCAAGCGGTAGTGTCCTGATTTTATGGCGCAAACTGTTAGTTTGTTATGATTTTGGGATGATTGAGTGGCATTCAACGCCTGCGCAGCTAACAGCTTGCATTACAAAAGACTTAATTAGAGACTGCCATACTTGACTCGCATCGCGCTAGTTTGAGCTTCGGTTGTCTTTGCCCCTTCGGGGCTATGCCTCAAAGCCCAGGGTTGCCGCTGCGGCTACCCTGGGAACCGAGTAAACGGCAGCTCCAACAACCGCATCGCGGTTGCGACACTCTCTCTTGCTTCCGTTCCCCGGGTAGCCGCGGCAACCAGGGAACTGAAGTAATCCGCAGCCCCACAACCGCATCGCGGTTGTGACTTTCCTGAAGAATTGCAACTGTCGCAACCGCGTTGCGGTTGAGAAACACTCTTGCTTCCGTTCCCAGGGTAGCCGCAGCGGCAACCCTGGGCTTTGAGGCATGTCCCTTCAGGGCAAAGACAAACCATTAATTAGGGCACTGCCGAGCTACCTTGGTAATGCTTCTGCCGATCGCGCAGAACGTAGGTATAGAGTGCTGAACCACCGGCGACCTCGCCAGGGCCCCAATTAGCGAATGTCGGATATCGTTAGCAGTTGGCGGAGATGGGATGGGCGCGCGAGAAACGCCGCAGGTGACACCTATGACGCAAACGGTGTAGAGGATGCGCGTAAAGGAGAACCGCATTAGTCAAATTGCTTTTTGAACTCCGAAAACTCCAGGCGCAGACTTTTCACTTGTTCGGACAATGTTTCAACCTGAAGCTCGAGTTGCGAGATCTTTTCCGCCGTACTTTGTCTTCCAGCCGTCGCATGCTGAGACGTCTCACTTTCGGCGAAGGCTTCGAGGTCCAATTCGCCGCTTAACAAATGCGCGAAGCGAGCCTCTTTCTGACCAGGTTGTCGTGGCAGTCTGGCCACCAGTGGCTCGTTATCCTTATCCTTCGTGATTAGCGAATTGAGGGTATCTTCAGCTTCCTCCAGACCGGCGAACTCATAAATTCGTGAGGCACGTTCGCGTAACTCACCGACGGTTTGCGCGCCCCTGAGCATCAGCACGCACAGGATCGCCAGCTTTGGCTGATCGAGATGAAAGATCTCGGGCATCACGTGCTTGTATTTGGGTACGCGACTGTTGCTGCCATAGAAGATGTAGACGAGATTCTTCTCGCGCAGGGTTTCCACGGCTTCCAGCACCGCCGTTTCATTTAGCGAAGTTACCGGATGGCGATTGTTTTTCTGGTTACAGGCAAGCGTTAGCGCGTTCAGGGTCAGCGGATAATATTCCGGAGTGGTGACCTGTTTCTCGACCAAACACCCGAGCACGCGCACTTCAGTATCGGTCAGTATCGTGGGCATGATCAATGGCTCTCACCTTAATAAAAGAGAGTGCGGATGGCAAGTTGTGATTAGGGAAGAGAAGAGCCCAGGATAATTCCGTTCAGCTGCGTCGCCCTGGAGTCAGGCCGCGCTCGTAAGCAATGATCGAGCCCCCAAAACCGACGGCCCAGCCATGATCGCGATCGGTGAAGTAGACTCGCTCTAAAGGATGCGTGGTGCCACTGGATTCCAGAGTCCAGTGCAGGCCGCCGTCGAAGGTGTGCAAGATCGTTCCGTCCACGCCGGCTGTCCAGCCGTCAAGCGCGTTAACGAATTTGACGTCCAACAGATCTGCGCTGACTCCGGAAGTCTGAGGTTCAAATGTGCGCCCCCATTGATAGTCCGAAAGATAGCGCCGCTGGCACCGACCGCCCAGCCCAGCCGATTATCGACGAATGAGGCCGCGTTGAAACGAACGCTTTGCGCTTCCCTAAACTCGATGCCTGCCAGGTCCTTCCGCCGTCCTGGGTTTGCAGAATTGTCGAGCCGGCGCCGACCAGCCAGCCCCGGTCATTGTCGACCAGCACGCCTCCCAGGAGCAGGTGCCGAGTCGGGATCTGTTGTCGTTTCCAGTTCTGGCCATCATCCAGGGTGGAATAGAGAGTGCCGGCCTCGCCAAAAACCAACCACGGCCAGCCGGTGAAAAAACAACACGCACCAGCCGCGCTTCCACATCGGCATCGGGAATAGTCAGGCGGGTCCACGTCGCGCCCCCGTCTTTGGTGGTCATCAGGTAAGTCCGCGGATTCTTCCCCTTTAGTTCGTAGACGTTCGTTTCACAAACCAACCAGCCATTGTTTGCGTCGTGGAAATAAATATCGCGCAAGACATCATCGGTTGGTTTGGGCCTGATCTGCCAGCGCTTGCCCCCGTCGTCCGTGGACAGCAATGTTCCCTTGCTGCCCGCGGCTCAACCCTGGTTTTGATCGAGGAAGTAGACGGCATGCAACCAGGCGAGGGTGCCCGAGCGCTGGGGCGTCCACCTGGTTTGGGCGGAAGCGGAGACGAGGAAAGCAGAAAGCAGTAGGCAGAAGGCAGAAAGCAGTAGGCAGTAGGCAGTAGGCAGTATGCTGTGAGTAGTGAGCAGTAAGCAGTGGGCGGTGGGCAGCCAGTCGTTTGAGAGAGTCCTCTCGTAGCTGAGTTGCGTACATGGGCGGTCTTTGCCCTTCGCCTGGCTGGTTGGATCAAAAGGCTTCATTGCTGTCTGTCTGCTTACTGCTTTACTGCCTTCTGCTCACTGCTCACTGCTCACTGCCCACTGATTCAGAGGCCTGTAAAGATGCGCGCAAAGCTTGCTGTCTGGACCAGACCCAGAATCTTTTGGATGGACTTCATCCGGTTGCCGGGGACCAGAATTTGATCGCCGGGTACCAGGTAGGTTGAGTCCGGCACTTTGCCTTTGTAGATCGCGGAAACGTTCACGGCGATTTGACCGAGCGTGCCGTCTTTCTGGCGGCGCAAGACTATTACCTTGCTTCTGTCTCCCGTAGGCAGCACGCCGCCGGATTCGGCAATTGCCTCGGTCACGGTCATGCGATGACTCATTAAGCGAACACCGGGTTGGGCAATGTCGCCCAGAATGCTGTAGCGGTACGAGGCCGCTTTGTCCAGCGACACAGAAACCTGCGGATCGATTATGTATTCGTCATATTTTTCTTGATCAGTTCCTCTACTTCTTCGGTCGTCTTCCCGTTGACGAAGAGCCCGCCGGGAATCAACGCCAGTGAGATCCGGCCGCTGGGAGGAATGGTGATCGCTCCTCTCGAATAACGATCCTGGCTAAACACTGAAACCGAGATTACATCCTCGGGGCCGAGGCGGTAGCTGGTAAAGAAGTTGTTGTAAAAGTTGGCAACGGCAGTCTCGTCCTGGAGTTGCACCTTGCTGCCGGGTTGGGTCTCCGCCGGCCCGTTTGACGTAGGGCGCGCGGTGTCGCCGGGTTCCATTGCTTCGCCAGCCGGTGTGCTCTCCGGCTTCTGTCCGATTTTTCTGGGACGTAGCGCACTGGCTGGATCCGGCGCACTGGTGTTGGCCGGGGTCTGCTGATTCTGAGCCATTGCCCAAACAGGCAAACCCGCAACGACGGCAGCGAAGAGCGCCAACCCGAGCGCGAGCGGCCTGATGTTTCGCATTGAAAGCATTTCACACCTCCGGAAAAACCGAGCACACAAACTCAATGTGCGCCGCGACCGAAAAGAATAATCTTGATCGTTTCAAACAAGATGATGGCATCGAGCACCAGGCTCTGGTTCTTGACATAATAAAGGTCGTACTGCAGCTTTTGCCGCGCATCCTCAATCGAAGCGCCGTAGGGATACTTTATTTGCGCCCAACCGGTAAGCCCCGGGGCAATCAAATGGCGTTGTTCGTAGTAGGGGATTTCCTCGGCCAGTTGCGCGACAAAATGCGGTCGTTCCGGCCGCGGACCAACGAAACTCATCTCGCCGCGCAGAATATTCCAAAACTGCGGAATCTCGTCTACGCGAATCTTGCGAATGATCCGTCCCACGCGCGTGGCCCGATCGTCTGCGTTGCTGGCCCAGACTGGTCCTTCCTTCTCAGCATCGACGCGCATCGAGCGAAATTTCATTATCACGAATGGTTTGCCGTTCTCGCCCACGCGTTCCTGTTTGTAAAGGACGGGCCCCGGCGATTCGAGTTTGATCAGAACCATTGTGACCAGCGCAATTGGCAGCGACAGAATAGCGCCAATCAGCGCGACCAACCGGTGCATCACGTTGCGAAACAGTCCGGCGATACGCGCCTGACGACCGCGACCGGAAAAGATCAGCCACGAAGGCCGGATCATGTCCAGCGAAACGCGTCCGGTCAGCCGTTCGTAAAACGATGCGCCTTCCTCAATAGATACTCCACCGCCGAGACTCAGATGCAACAGCTCGCTGGTCGGAAACTGGCCGCGGCGCTCGCCCATTGAAACGACGATCCGATCGACGTTCTCGCTCTGCACAATCTGATCGAGATCGCGGCTCAGACCAATGACCCTCGGATTGATCAAACTCTTGCCCACCAGGGCCGGGTCGTTGTCGACAAAGCCGACTATCCGATAACCGGCGTCCTTGCGGCCCAGGATTTCCCGCGCAATTTCAATGGCGTTTTCACCCGAGCCCACCACCAGAATTCGCTCGCCAATTTCCGGATGGCCCAGGAACCAATGAATTGAAAGTCGCCAGCCGACCATCAGACTGAGGGCCAGCGGCAAGGCGACCAGCGATACGCCGCGCCCCAGCATCAGATGGGAAACGCATAGAAAGTGATCGCCAGGGCGACCCAGCCCAGCCCCAGAGCCTGCACCAGCCGCAACACGAGTTCGCGACGATCGTGCATCACCAGAAAATCATAAAGGTCGTAGAAGTAGAACGCGGTAAGGCAATACCCGGTGGCCAGCCCGGCCTTTAGAAAACCATACTTCACGAACAATTCAATACCTGCATCGTCTGCGCCGAGCCTGAGATACACGGCGGCCATGATCGCGCCGAACAAAACAGTCGCCTCAGCGAGCAGCAAAAGCACGGTACGAAAATTGGGTCGGGATGATCTCAATTGATTGTTGCTACCTCTTCTTCAGGTTCCCTCGGTGGCAGAGTGTTCTGGCTGCCCTGGACCAGGGCCGGCTACCACGGTTGTAGTAATCGTGATGGTAGTACGAAGGGCTGGAATCAAGCTCTTCGTCGACGCGATTCAGCACTACACCAAGCATTCGTTCGTGCGGCAATTGGCTAGAGCAGTCGATCCACCATTGCATAGCGAGTCTTACCGGCTCGGATGACGAGTAGTGGCGCCGTCCGCTTTGTCGATCAGGACATTCGCGTCGGTGAAGATTCCCAAAGGTGGCGCATCGATGATCACGTAATCGAAAAGCCGGCGGGCCTCCTTCAGCACTCTGGTGTAGGTCGGGCCAGAGAGCAATTCGGCAACATCGTCGCGTTGCCCGCCGCCCGGCAAAAGGTAGAGCCCGGCCGGCTCCAGGCGAACGATGGCGTCTTCCAGCTGAGATCGCCGGCCAGCACTTCCGACAAACCAACCGGCAAATCAATACCCAGATAGCTGGTTGCGCAGGGTCTCCTTAGATCGCTGTCGATAATCAAGGCTCCTGACACCTTCGGTCTGCGCGAGTAGCCAGGCCAGATTGAGAGCCGTCAGGGTTTTCCCTTCGGCGATCCCCGCACTGGTGACCACCAGCGTGCGCATTTGCTGATGTTCTCCAGCCTGCAACACTCGAGTGCGTAAGGCCCGAAATTGCTCGTTGTAAGCAGAGCGTGGTTGGGTTATGGCGACTAGATGAGGTTCGACGCGCGCCGCGGAAATCGCGTAAGACGTAAATTCCGCGGCACGCGCCGGACCGGCAGCGTCCAAAGTTGCCCCAACATCACGCGATGCCATTCCGCCGGGGAGTGCCAACCCGTCGGGAGCATTCGCAGTGTGCGCAGTGGACGCTGAACTGTAGACCGCGTTGGCTGGTCCGAGAATTTTCGAGCCGGCAAGCAGCTGCTCTTCAATCTCTCGCGCGGCCGGCAGTAAAGCGGCGGCGCTACCATTGCGGCGTGTTGAATTCGCTTGGCGCCGTTTGGGCTCTTCCTCGGTTGGCGTGGCGGCTCGTTTTAGTGCGTCGTAAACTCTACCCATTAGACCTCCTTAGACCGTTTCCAGAGGCAGAGACGCAACCGTCTCGCTATCGGCTTCGGGCGCCCCCGAGCCTGCGGCCCAGAGTTCCGCGCGACCAGCCGCGGAAAAGATGCGCGCCTGTTCCTCGTTCTCCTGACCGGGCTGCATGCCTCGTTCGGCGCGGGGCAACATGTCGAAAGTATCGGCCACGTCTTCTATAGTGTTTCGACCTATCGTCAATTCACCGGCCGCGTAGCCCGAGAGCAGCGCGTTGTCGCAAAGGTTATTGATGTTCCGGGGAATACCTTCGGAGCAGCGAAAGATATAATCGATCGCGCCGGGCGAGAAGATGTCGGTACGCTCCGCCCCGCCGACCAGGAGCCGCGAAGTGATGTAGCGATCGGTCTCTTCGACATTGGGTAGCGGCTTGATCACGCAACGCAGCGCGATGCGTTGTTTCAGCTGGCGCAGCTCGGCGCGGTTCAGCACCTCCCGCAGCTCAGGCTGGCCAGTCAAAACGATCTGCAATTGTTTCGCGGTGTCAGACTCGAAGTTGGAAAGCAGGCGGATCTCTTCCAGTACATGAGAGGAGAGACCCTGAGCTTCGTCAATTATCAGCACCGTACGCAGACCGCGCGAATGTCGCGACTCGAGGGCTCGGCCCAGCTCCATCAGCAGCTCAGACTTTGTTTCCCATTTCTGTACGTCCAGCAACGTGGCTACATGCTGGTAGAACTCTGACACCGAAAGGCGGGGATTAAAGATGTAAGCGACCAGGACGGTGCGATCCAGGCGTTGCATCATCCAGCGCAGGATGGTTGTTTTCCCCGTGCCGACCTCTCCGGTTACTACGATCAGACCTTTGCCGCTTTCAATTCCATAGTGCAGGTTCGCCATCACTTCGGTGTGCGAAGGCGTGAAATAGATGAAACGCGGATCAGGCGTTAGGGCGAATGGCAGTTCTCTTAGTCCGTAAAATTCAGCGTACACTCTTTTAGACCTCCAGTTGTGGGAAAGCAGCGCGCCTCAGGGCACAGAGGCTCGTGACTTTCCTCTCAAATCACAAAGCGCTCGAAGAGGTGCGTGGCCTTCAACGAGAACCAGAGAGCAGGTATAGCAACGATAGTCGCCGCCATTGCAAAGGCCAGCAACATTCTGCGACGCCTGGGGCAGCGCAATAACCTCTTTCGGAGTCAGCAACTCAGGTACTGAAATCAACACGGGCAGACTGGTGTAGTGCGCAGCGTCCGCGCTTGTTTGAATGGTCAGCAGCCTGGGAATCTCAAAAATGCACGCCAGCAGCAGTCCCAACGCCAGACCTGCCCCCAGGCCCAAAAGATCAGCAACACCCGCTTCCGGAGCAACCGGTACCACGGGAAAATTGGCCGGGTCAATCACCTGGATTCCTTCGCCCTGTTGCTGGCTGACCGCCGCCGGAGCCGAGCGTTATCTTCTGTTGCTGCGCCAGCAGCTGATCATAGTTTGCTTTCTTGGTTGTGTACTCGCGGTCCAGCGCTCCGAACGCTACTTCCGCTCCCGGCACACTGTTAATGCGCGCCGTCACCTGTCCCACCTGGCTCTCAATGTCGCCAAGCAACTTCTGTTCGCGCTTGATCTCGCCATCTGTCAGTTTGATTTCGTTCTCGACATTCGCGGCAGCCAGGTCTGGCCGGTTCTTTTGTTTATCCTGTTCCTGCTTGATCTTTTCCTGCCACTCCGAGACCATCAGATCCATTTCATGTCTGATTCCCTCGAGCTCTTTCTGTTTGGTAATCACATCCGGATGCTTGTCCGTGTACTGTTGCTTCAGGGTCGTCAACTGGCTATCCAGTTCGGCCTTATGTTGAACGAGCTGGGACCAGGCCAGCGTAGTCTTTGGATCGGTAATGTTTTTGCGAGGTCTTCCCGTGCCAGGCGGGTCTGTTCCCTCAGCAGGGCGAGATTGGAAGCCAGCGCCGAACGTCTATCCTGCAGACGGCCGACTTCAGCAATGTAGGCCTTTTGTTGATCGCGCAGACCGTTCAATTGGCCGATTAGCGAAGCGCCCTCGGATGGCAGATTGCCCACATTCTTGTTCATGTATTCGACCCGCCGCTTTTCGATCTCATCGATCTCTTTCTTCACCTCTTCAACCTGGCGGTCGATGAACTGCTTGGCAGAGCTGGTAGAACTAATGGTCGTTTTTGTTTGTTCGTCAGTATATTTGCTCGCCAGCTCGCTGGTCACCGCCTGAGTTGTCTTGGGATCGCGGCCGCGGTAACTGATGTTGAATCCATTGGTGATGTCGTTACGACTGGTGTTGATTTCCACCTTGATCCCGGCGTGCATCATTTCGATCATTACTTCCATCGGCTCGCCCCGGAGTCTTTCAGCACGGTAAAGGTCGTATTTGACGATCAGTGGCTCCAGTGAACTGCGGCTGGTAACGACCTGGCTGATGTTCGTTAACTGGCGAGTCATGTCATCAGCCATAGTCGGGACGACACCACTCGGCAAGGTCGAAGGCTTGACGACAATCAACGTGGACGACTCGTAGACGTCGTTCAGGCCAACGACTACCCAGGCGACGGCCGTGGCCACGGCAATGGTTGGCAGCAAGATCAACCATTTGCGCTTGCAGCGCCATTTTCACGTATTCGCCTGGTGTTGCGTTGTCGAAACTCAACACTCATAAACTTACTCCCTGTCCGACAAACTTTAGTTTGTCGCTTGATCCGACTTCAGCAGCCAGCTATAGCGTCGATAAAGCCTGGCGCGCTTCATCAGGCCTCTTCGAGCTGTGTGTTCGCTTTGGCGCTCATGCTCAAGGCTTGCTCGATCTCCCGTTTTGCGGCGAGCTTGTCGCCCTTGGATGCCAGCGCCATACCCAGATGATAGTGATAGCTGGCGTTGGCACTCAGGTTGTTCTTTTTCGCGGCACGCTTCATCTAAAGAGACAGCCTTCTGCAATTGATCTACCGCCGCTTCAGCCAGTCCCTTCTTGTAGTAGACCCAGCCGAGGGTATCTGCAAAGCCAGCGAAGTTGGGGTTCTTTTGCACCGCGCCCTGCGCCAAACGCACAGCTTCATCAAGGTTGCCTTTGCCCTGCGCGGCGTAGAGCCGAGGCAAGATTGTTGGCCGCTATTGCGGCATCCTGATTTTGCTGCAGGGCCTTTGCGATAGTTGTCGGCCGCGGCGTCGCAGTTCTTTCGGTGTCCTCCAGCATTCCGATCAGCGTGTAAGCGGTCGCATTGTCCGGGCGCAGCGACACTATCTTCTGGTACTCGGCAATCGCCCGATCTTCCTGTTTCGTGCTGACGAACAAAGCGCCCAGGTCCAGGTAAGCCCCGATGTAATTCGGATCCAGTTCCAGTGTCTTGCGCAGTTCTGCCTCGTCGGCCTGAAGGTTTTGCTGCGAGCCATAAACTCTCGCCTTCAGAAAATGCAGAGAAGCGTTGTTCGGATTCGCAGCCAACACCTGGTCAAGTCTGGCGTGCGCTTTGTCTGGTTGCCTCTGCGCGGTATGAAGATTTACCAGCCCACTCAGGGCGTTGAAATTCAGCGGGTCGGCAGCCAAGGCACTCTCGTAATAGCCGGCAGCTTCATCCGGCTTGTTCTCAACCAGCGCCACGACCGCGAGATTTACACAGGAGTCGGTGTCTTTTGGAGCAATTTCCCTGGCCGCCAGGAAATCCTGACGCGCGGCCTGGATGTTTCCCAGTTTTACTGCCGCCGGTACCGCGCGCGTTGTAAGCCTTGGTGCGCATCAAGGCGAGAATCTGCGGTGAAGTTTCTCGATCCGGCGCGGCCTTGTCCAATTGATCGATCAAATCGAGTGGCCAGCTGTTGCGCCGTCTTCGGATCTCCCGTAGCCAGACTGATCTGCACCTGCATCAGTCTGGCCGGCAGATAACCTGGGTAGGCTCTCTCCAAATCGCCCGTGCGAAGGCGCGTGCCTGATCCACCAGTCCGAGACTAAAGTTTGTCTGGGCCATGAAGTAGAGTCCGGCACGTGAGTTTGGTTCCTGCTTGAGAACTTCCTTCAAATCCTCGATCGCTGCTTTAGATCACTCGTCTGCCCGGCTTGCAGCGCGCACGCGAGCCCGCAGCAATAAAGCCTGTCGATCGTGCTGATCCTTTTCAGCAGCTCATCAACCTGGGCCATGGCGCCCTTCGCATCACCGTTGTTCAGCATGATCTCGCTCAGCCGGTAACGGCCCTGACTAAAGTCGGGCGCCTGCACGAGCAGTTCCCGGTAAATCCTGATGGCCTCGTCCGGGCGATTCACCGCGGAATAGAAATCGGCGAGGACCGCGCTGCCTTCGGGCTTGTCCTTGTCCAGATCGGCCAGCGCTTTATAGGCCGCTTCCGCCTTGTCGAGCTGTTTAGTCACCAGATAGAAGCTGGCCAGTACGAAACGTGAAGCGCGGTTAGCGGGTTCGACCTCGACGCCTTTGCGCAGTTCAACCTCGGCCTCCGGCCTGCGGTCTGCCTGAATTAGAAACTTTCCATACTCGGTGTGGGCCACGGCCGACGATTCATTCAGTGCGATCGCTCTGCGGTAGGTCTCTTCAGCTTTGATCCTGTCGTTCGAGGAGATGTAGAAACGGGCCGAGCGCCAGGCGAGACTCGACTCGCTTTGGGTCCAGGTCGATGGCCTGATTCAGTTCGGCGAAGGCCTGCTCCTTCTGGTTTCTGGAAATAGAGCACGGCGCCCATCAGAATATGTCCTTCGATATAGTTCGGATCCTTCTGCAGGACTTCCTTAGCCAGCTTCTCGGCCTCGGCTACGGCTTCGGGGTAGCGACTGGCAATCTGTATGTCATAGTTTCCCAGCTTGACTTCTTGCCTCGAGGTTGTTCGCATCCAGGCCGAACCGCCGTATGCAACTCGTCAAACATTTCCTCGACCGTTGCAAGTACCTTCGAAGGCTCGTGCCAAACCCCAGTGCGCAGGGGCAAGCTTGTCGTCGATCTGGATGGCGTTGCGAATTCGATAGAGGCTTCCTGGAACTTTTTCGGCTTTCAGGAAGGGCCTCGCCGCGGCTGACGTGCTCGGTCTATGGCTTTCTCAGGTGCTCGTGCAACCGGCCGGCGACAACAACGCTGGCGGCAGCAGAGCGGGCAGGTACGGAGAAACTACGAGACCAACACTGGCACTCGATACTCATCATTCTATTTAGCTCCCGCAAAACGTAAATTTCTGAGCCCTCGGGCCCGGGTGTGATGCGTGTGTCGCAAAGCTTTGGTCTCCTGGGCGGGCATTGCCGTTTAGAGACTTAATGAGTGGACAAATTACTGATAAGGATAATTCCCTCGTCCTTCCGAGGCAGGACTCGCTAATCAGTCAGCAGCGTTCTCCCATCGCTGTGACCCTGGTCGGTCTAGTCAGGAACAAAAGCCGGCAGTTCGTTGGCAATGTCTGCTGCGAAACTTGCCATGGCGACAGCGTCGGCTTCTGATTCACGAACCGGCACCGTCACGCGCACCATCCGCTCCGTCTGAGCGGCGACGCCCGCGAACTATCCACATGACCGTATGAACGCTCCCCAATACTCACTGTACACAGCCCGGCCGCGTCCCTGGTACCAATAAACCATCCGGTTGTCTTTCTTTGCCGTTTTGAATCAGGTATTCATTGGCTTCAAATGCCAGCTGGCCATTCGTTGGCTTAATCACCATGATGGTCGCATTCGACATCTTCCAACCGGATCAGGTAAAAAAACAATTCAAAGGACTATGGTAAGTAGCGCCGTTGCGTTGGGTTGCGTAATAGCCGACATATAACGACCAGGCGACCGTCAGGCGATTGATAATTTCGCACCAGGTAGTCGTCCGCCCGCAGGATTGACTCGGTTTGCGCGCATCAAGCGATCGTCCCGGCCCACTTGTCGCCAGGCACCAACCGGGCTGGGAAAGTCTTTGAAGTGCGCTCCGCGAAACGCGCTTCGTCAAAGTACTCCCAGGCATTGACCACGGCCCCACCCAGCAGAACGTGCATCCAGAGTTCAAAGCGCCACGAATGGTTCCAGTCCGCCAGCCATCTCTATTTTGCTTCCTCCGCCCTAATCGTTACGGCGTAGCGCTCACACTGGCGCTTTCGAGCGCATCTTCGATTCGTTTCTCAATTACTCGATTACCGATCGAGTGCTCTTTGGAGGCTGGCTCGAAGCGATCCACTAGCAGGCGGCCGCGAAGATAACAGCAACGCGGCCGAGATGTAAATCACCCATCCTGAGAACGAATGGAAAAAGCCGTCGGCCACTCCGGTCCCGTAGTATGCGCCAGGACGCCGGTGCGCTCACTCGCAAAGCATTCGTCAAAATCCGCAATCGGCCTGGCGGCCAGCACCAAGTCAGGGTGCGCCAGACGCCAAAGCGTTTCCACCAGGGCGCAGCTGGATTGACTGATGAGGGGCCGGCTCTCAGCCGGAAAAGTCAGGTAAAGTAAAAACGACTGACAGGGTGATTGGGGTCATCAGGGGCAGATGCCGCGCAGGCCTCGACCACTTCCAGTTTTTGTTGTTTCCAGCGAGCCACGTGGCAACAATTCGATCACATTACCTTGTCATAAACGGAGATGCGCCAAACAAACGCATGGACCAGACGGCGCATTTTGAAGCGCGAAAATCTGCAAAGGGAAGGCGACCTGGTTAAGAATGATGGAGGAACGGGAATGGCCAGGACCAGCAGGAGGGGCACCCAGGTCAGGCGCAACAGTGGAAGCCATAAAGGGAAAGACCACGATTCCAGCGAGCATCAGGACCAGCGAAACACGTTGGCTGTACAACTCGGCACCGGCAACGCCGGCCCAGAGACTGAGCAAGGCACCCAGAACGGCGGCCCCTCCCAAAACAGGGGATGGGCGCCGCGCTCACATACTGGAAACGCTCGCGGTTCGTCCAGAGAATGTAGCCAATGACCAGGGAATCCAGGAATACCGAGTGATTCTCGTCGGTCCACCAATCGTGGCCGAGGAAGCTTTCTCTGAGCACGGTTGCGTAGGCGCAAAGAGGAGAGCAACGCAGACAGCGACAGCTCCGCCAGACATGCTTTGGGGCACTGGACGCTCCCCGTACCGGACATCCTGGGATTTCCAACAGAAAAAGGTAATTCTCACAGGGGAAACACGGCTTTTGACCAGCAGAACTCAGCGATCACGCTCCGCAGAGCTTGAATCTCATGCAGCCTCCTGGTAACAAATCAAACCTACCTCTTTGACTAAAGGCGCAAAGCGGCGGCAGCTTCCTAAAACCCGGGAACAGTCCGAACAGTGAAAGAACCCAGGGGACCCACGCTAATCCGCAGGTCAGTGAAGGCGGACCCTCGCCATCCCGCCTCAAGCACGAAAGTTACTCGTGGCCGTTCCAATCCCTTCACGCTGCTGAACTCTTCATCTCCCCAGCGTGGGGCAGTCAGAGACTGAGTGTTTCGGACCATTTGCAGGTCACGAGGACTGACATTTGTTAGGATTGGATCTACTTGAGACATGGTATCTCCTGGTATAAGGGCGGGGATCGGGTCCGCCTTCCTGGCTGGCAAGTTAGCGTAGGTCCCATTCCGGTTTCTGCCGTGAAGACACTGTGATGCCATGATTCACGTAATACGTAACTA
>ERZ1370068.4127-contig-3217_pt1 | contig 36487 bp, 70 predicted proteins | sample MGYA00561227_ERZ1370068 | MGnify/ENA primary metagenome ERZ1370068 (study PRJEB38410, sample SAMEA6850437) | metagenome | study: Metagenomic assessment of the ecological functions of the soil: analysis of the soil microbiota associated with the... | reverse complement strand
ATATGCTTCGTTCAGTTACGTATTGCGAAATCGTCTGGTAAGCAGCCTGGAATGGCCCGCCCCACCCCGGTGGCCGCCCGAGCCCACAACCGCCGCTGTGGACCCAGCAACTCGGTGTCGCAGTAAAGGTCTTCCCGGATCGTGCCGCACGGCTTCAGAGCTCGGCGACGATCCATACGCCACCAGGGTCGGGAAACTCTGGCTTGCCTGATTTGTCTTCCGATCGTGTCGACCAATTGCTCGGCGCCGGGTCAGCGACAACAGACGGACCGACGTGCCTTGCACCTCGCCCGCGACACCGGGCGGACGGACAGCGTAGCGAGGGGTGTAGTGGATGCCGGCATAGGTCACCCACCAGATGAGGTAGATCAACACGGCCGCGAGCGCTCCGACGGCAAACAGCATCCGTCGCATCGGGAGCGTCCTCATGGGATGGGCCTGGTGCTGTGCTCAACGAGACGTCGATACCCCTGTGCCGCGCGCGGCGTCGCGCCGCTGGTTGGCGTTGGCTGCGGTGATGCCAAGGGGATCCGTACCCGTTGCTGGTACCCCGAGATGACCTCGTTCCGCCACATCTCCAGCGTCAGACCTTCTATGCGCCGGGTCGACTTCGAACACAAAGTGTCCGTTGACGTCTTGGAAACCGGGCGCTGCGTGAAGACCGATGTGAGGCCGTAGGTCTTGTAGTGCACGTTCTTGCTGACAAGCTCGGCAGACCAAGGCTGAGCTCCCGAGGACCGGTCGCCGCTCCGGTCACAGCGACCGCCACGAACATTCCGGCGCTGCAGGTCGCGCACCTCGTCGTTCTGCGTCAGGACCGTCCCGACTCGTACCCGATCAACACTCAGCTCGCCATCGTTGAATGTGACCGGCTTACCGGGAACGCCGCTGACCATATCGACAGGTGCCTTTGGGATCGCTCGAGCCGGAGCCCCACTGCCGACACGGCAACAAGTGCTATGGCGGCGAGCCACGCCGGCGAGTTTGGAGCTGGGAATACCTGATGGGGAACCTCACGTGCCGGCCTCCGCACTCGCCAGCACGGGCTGCGTGGATTCCGGACGCGCCGCGCGCTGGGCGAACTGTCGATCGCTGCAGCAAAGATCTCAAGCCAACGCCGGAATGCTACGGCCAGGAGGCACAGCCGAACCGGCTCGACGAGGGCATCTTGCACCAGTGAGAACACCGGCTCCCACCGCACCCAGAACTCGACCCTCATGCCCGCCGACGATCCAGATGCAGCAGTCTCTCGGCGGTAGTTCTGGGCGATGATCGCCAGGTTGTAGACGAGGCACGTAGCAGCCGAGAGAAGATCGGGCCCGCGCGCAGGACCAAACGGAGCGGAATGCAGTGCCGGCAGGTATTTCTGTCGTCGATGTCGCCGAAGAAAGCCTCTTGTAACGCGAGACGCGGCCAGTCGCGACACCACGCGGCGCCGGTCCGATACGCCGGAACGCTCGCTTGTCGCTGCGTAGCGCGCGAAAGCGGTCGCGCCCGGAATGCGTGCCGCGTACGGCTGACCCTGGCGCCACAGCTCAGCAGGGACAGCACCCGTGACCCAAAGACCAGAGCTGCAACGGCCAACCAGAGCAGCGGCTGGGCTAGAACATTCGACAATGATCGGCCAGATCTGGTCGCTCACGAATGCCCACGGCACGGCTCACGATCTCAGGCACAGTTGATCCTGACCAGGCGCGCGAGAAATGTTGCCGGCAGTCCTGACCGGCCAGCCACTGCGTCACCGCCCGGTCCCGAGCCACAGCCGAAACGCCTGAAAGACCCGGATGCCGCCCATGATCACCATGCAGCATGAAGAACGACTCGATCAGGACGACGACGAGGCCGAGGATCCGCGAGCCGGTGCGCTCGGCTAGACGTAGTCGAGCAACCGGCGGCCGAGCGTAGATGCTGACGATGAGGAGCGATCAACCAGCCAAGATGCTTGGTCGGCGAGGTCATAGAGCGCGCCGAGCACAGTCTGCTGATCGCTGAGGAAGCCGTAGCGAACCCACTGCTGGGTCACCAGCCGATTGGCGGCCTGCTCCACCTGACCGAATGCGGCGTACATGCCGAGGAACGGCAGCAACGGTGATGGCAATGAGCCGGGTGAGGCTGGTGTCGCGGTCGTCGACCTCGCGCTCACCTTCAGGCAGCAGCTGCCGGATGCCCAGCTCGCGGCCGGCCAGGGTCAGGATCACGATCGCAGCGACCAGCGTCCACACGAAGCTGAAGGCGAACAACACCAAGGCCAGCCAGGGACTGATATCTCCGGCGATCACCGCTACCCGTACCGTGAGCTCGGTGCCGAGCCAGCCGAGCAGATAGACACCCATGATCATCGGCAACTGGCGCCACCACACTCGTCCGGTGTCGACGATGAGGATTCTGAGCTCGGTCAGAAGCACCCGAGCATCCCTAAGAGCACGCCGGGTTCGATGCTGCGCTGCTGTGCCCGTCGAAGCGGGCAAGTGGGTGCCCTTCGACAGCTCAGGGCACATCTTGGTCAGCCGTAGGTGTCTCGCGGTCCACGACCATCGCGGACTGAGCGGCGGCCCTTCTTCCACGAAGGAGCATCCGGACCGAGGACGGCGATTCGCGTCACCGTTCCGTCGCCCAGTTGCTCGTTCAGCATCGCAACGAGCTGAGGTGCCATATAACGCAGCTGGGTCGCCCATGCCGATGAGTCGGTCCGAACGGTCAAGACCGTGTCCGAGTACCCCTCGGGATGAGAGTGGGCAGCGTTGGTAGCGCCAACCAGCAGCGCCCAGCGCGCGAGCAGGGTGTGCACATTGATCTCAGTCGTCCACCCTTTGGTTTCCACCAGTCGCTCGACCGCGTCGGCGAGCAGCATGGGATCGCGATCATCGGCCCGCGCCCCGACACCTGCGGTCCGACCCGCCGGGACCACCCTGATCGTCGCCGGCGGCGGGCCTGGGCGCCGAGCAGAGCGGGCGACGGTCTGGGCGAGTTCGAGCCCGTTGGATCGTGCTCGCTAGTGGTCGCTCGAGGCGTCTTCACCTGGCTCGTCCTCAGACATCGGGCGTCACCTCCCCGCCAGCCACCCGGAAACGCTGACCCGCCAGCAGTTCCGGGAACATCGGCACCGACAGCCGCGGTGACGAACACCTGCTCGGCAACCCGTACGGCGGAGGCAAGCCGCTCCCGGCGTACGGAGTCCAGCTCGGCGAATACATCATCCAGCATCAGCACCGGCTCTACGCCGTCGGCGCGAAGCAGATGAAAGCCGCCCAATCGGAGTGCCAGCGCGAAGGACCACGATTCACCGTGGCTCGCGTACCCCTTGGCGGGCAGCAGGCCCAGAGAGAGCACGATGTCGTCGCGATGCGGCCCCACCAGCGAGACGCCACGCTGGATCTCCTCGGCCCGCCGCTCGGCCATTCCGGCGGTGAGCTGCGGCGCTGAGATTTGCGCGGGCGGTGGGCTGCTCAGCATCTCGGGTTGCATCCAGGTCGACAGAGGCCCGATATTCGGCCACGGCGTCGTTGTTCGTGGGCGCGATGTCCGCGTACGCCTTGCTCACGTGCGGCGCTAGATCGGCCAGGGTCACCAGCCGCGCCTCCAGCAGTTCACCGCCGGTCCGCGCCAAATGGGTGTCCCATACCTCGAGTGTGGCCTCGGAATCGAGCGGGTGGTGGGCCGCCGCGGAAGCGACCGCTCAGAGATTTGAGCAGCGTGTTGCGCTGCTTCAAGTACCCGCTCGTAGTCAGCGCGTACGCCGGCCAGCCGCGGCCAGCGCGCAACGATGAGGTCATCGAGGAAGCGACGCCGTTCACTGGGATCACCCTTGACAATGGCGATGTCTACCGGCGAAAACATCACCGTCCGCAACACCCCGACGATCTCCCGGGCCTGACGCAGTGGGGACCTGTTGAGTTTGGCGCGGTTGGCCTTCCCGGGATTGATCTCGAGCTCCAGCGTCAGCTGACGGGGATCATCAAGGCCCGCCACCACCTTGGCCCGCACCACGGCACGGATAGCGCCGGACCGGACCAAAGGCACCTCGGATGCCACCCGATGCGAACTCATGGTTGACAGGTATTCCAGGGCCTCAACGAGGTTGGTCTTGCCTTGGCCATTGGCTCCGACGAACGTCGTAACACCCGCCTGAAGGGGCAGGTCGACCGACTCGTACGACCGGAAATCGGTCAGCTGCAGGTGGTCGACGAACATGTGGCTCCTCAGCGACTGGCGTGCAGCAGCCTAGCCGCCAGCATCGTCGCGCGGACTCGCCGGCAGCTGGCTTAGGTGACTGTTCGCGCACCGGCATGCCAAGCTAGCGGCGGCGAGAATTCGGACGAGGAGGACACCGCATGACGACAAAGAGTGACTTCACCGAAGAGGAATGGGTACCGCGTTCGGCGGGCTCCATTCGTGGCTGGAATGGCGATTTCCCTTGCCGACCCCGGCGGTCCGATCGAGCTGGCCAAGGAGACGAGCGCGTCGCTGAAGTCGGCGACGAATCCACCCAGCCGGGAGCAGCTGCTCGCCGAGATCGCCTTGGACATTCAGGCGATGACGCAGGAGCGACAGAACCCGCTCACCGACTTCAAGCCGACGCAGGGGTCGGATCCACGTCAACAGATGCTTGAAGAGCTCAACGCCGTGAGTGCCATCGTCAGCTCAAGGCGACCGCTGAGGAAACAGCTGCATTCAAGCAGTGGCTCTTGACGACCGCGCAGTCCGCTGCCGACGCTGCCAAGGAAGGCGGCTTCCTCGGCTTCGGCGCAGTACAGGTCAGCGAAGGCGAGCAAAGCATGCTGGAGCAGCTACGCGTGACACTCGGCGCATAGCCGAGGCCCTCCTCTTAGAGCTGCCTCCTGGTCGCGATCTGGCTAATTGCTCGCTACCAGCTTGCGGCGTAGCTGCGACCTTGTCCGCCTTTTTCAGCACCGGCCTCGAGCTCGCTACCTGCCGGCAGCTCTTGGTGGCCGCCGAACTGCTGCCGCATGGCGGAAAGCACCTGGTTGGCGAAGAGGTCCTCATTGCGCGAGGCGAAGCGCTCGAAGAGCGAGGCCGCCAGCACCGGCGCCGGAACACCGAGATCGACAGCCGCTTTCACGGTCCAGCGACCCTCACCCGAGTCCGATACCCGCCCGGCGAGACCGTCGAGCTGCGGGTTTGCCTGCAGCGCAGCGGCCGTCAGGTCCAGCAGCCAAGAGGAGATCACCGAGCCGCGGCGCCAGAGCTCGGCGACCTTGGCGGTGTTGATCTTGAACTGGTAGTACTCCGGCTCCTCCAGCGAGCGACCTCGGCGGAGTGCTCGCCGGCCTCAATACCGACGTCGGCGTTGTGCAGGACGTTGAGACCCTCCGCAAAGGCGGCCATGATCCCGTATTCGATGCCGTTGTGCACCATCTTTGACGAAGTGACCCGCGCCGGACGTACCGCAGTGCAGGTAGCCCTGCTCCTCCGGGGCGAGCTCCCCGCTTCGGCCGGGCGTACGTTCGATGTCGCCGGCGCCTGGTGCGATTGTCTTCAAGAGCGGGTCGATGATCGTGACTGCTTCGTCCGGTCCGCCCACCATCAAGCAGTAGCCACGCTCCAGCCCGAAGACTCCGCCGCTGGTCCCGATGTCGACGTAGCGGATGCCCTGCTCCTTGAGCTTGGCCGCTCGACGTACATCATCGCGATAGTTGGAGTTGCCGCCATCGATGATGATGTCGCCTTCCTCCATCAGGCCAGCAAGCTGTTCGACAGTCTTGCCGCGTGATGCCGGCCGGGATCATGACCCAGGCCACCCGAGGCTTTTGCAGCTTGCCGACAAACTCTTCGAGAGTGGATCCGCCGATCGCGCCTTCCCCCTCGAGCTCCTTGATCGAATCGGGACTCACGTCATAAACGACACATTCATGCCCGTCGCGCATTAAGCGGCGAACGATATTGGCACCCATCCGACCCAGACCGACCATTCCCAGCTGCATGGAAACCCCTTACGCTCGATGGTTTCGTCAACATAACAGAGGTTGATCAGCCGACGATAGGCCCGACTCGCGCGCACAGAACGGCTGATAGCGCACGCCAGTGAATCGCAAACTCGACGCGCGCCGCTCGAGAGCGAGCGGGGACTACGCTTCGTCCCGAGTGACGACGAGTAGGCGAGGCGCGATCGCGCCGAAGCAGCTGCTCAGCTGCGGCAAGCGCATGAGCATGATCACGTGGCGGTAATCGGTCAGCGGGTTACCGTCAGGTGTGGCCAGGCCGGTGAGCTGACAAGGCTTGCTCGGCGCGGTGAAGGCGAAGTTCACGTACGGCGTATCGAACGCCCCCAGCGCATCCAGCAGGTAGCTCGGATTGAACCCGGCCGCCGTCGACCACCGGATCACCGCCGCCGGGCTGATCAATGATCGCTTCGATGGATTCAGACGCCTGAGCTTGATCACCCGTCGCGGCTTCCAGAGTGACGAAGCCGTCACCCATCAGCATCCGCAGCGAGGTGTTGCGCTCCGGCGACCAAGGCGACACGCTTTGCGGCCGCAATCACCTCGGCGGTACCCACCCGGACATTCATCAGTGCCGCGCGTGTCCATGATGTGCCGGACCTTCGGGAACTCCCCGTCCAGCAGCCGGGTCGTCGGTCTGGCGCTCATCCGGCCGGGCCGCGACCGTCGAACCCGATGATTCCGTCGCCGGCACCGCCATCGGAGAGGCTCAGCATGATCTCTTCGCCGGCGGTCATCGAGCGTGAGGTCTCGCTCAACACCCTGGCCGGCACCAGAGCGGTCGCGGAACTTTGCGGCCTGCTCGGATTCCAGGTCAGTTCCTTCAGCGCCATCCGGTACCGGTCGGTGGCGAGCAGCGAGATGGTGTCGTCGTCGATCTCGACCCGTACGCCGGTAAAGACCGGCAACAGCTCATCGCGTCCGGCGGCAACGACCACCTGCGGCGACGGCCTGGGCGAAGGCAGCGCTCGGCACAGTGCCGGTAGCTTCGGGCATCGTAGGAAGCGAGGGGTAGTCCGCAACCGGCAGGGTCTGCAGAGTGAACCGTGCGCTGCCGCAGATCAGCTCCATCTTGGTGTCATCGGAGGTGATATCGACCGGCTTCGGCGGCAAACTCCGAGGAGATGTCGGCGAGCAGCCGACCAGAGACCAGCGCCTGACCCTCGTCGGCGACCGCCGCCGTGACATGGATCTGAGCCGAGCGTCTCGTAGTCGAAACTGGAGAATGTGACACCGTCGGCGTCGGCGTGTACGCAGTAAGCCAGCCAAGATCGGCACGCTCGGGCGTAGCGGCAGGCTGCGTGCGGCCCATTGCACCGCCTCAGCCAAGAACGTCGCGCTCGAGTCGGATTTTCACGCTGCCTCCTCTGTGACCTCAAGATGGGCATCCGGCGATCATACGACGGATGTGCCCTGAGCTTGTCGAAGGGCACCAGAATACGCTTCCACGGCTTCGACAGGCGCTGTCCTGAGCTCGTCGAAGCGCTCAACCGCACAGCTACGCGTCAGTGCGCTCATCGAGCTATTTTGAGCCCTTCTCGCCAGGCAGCAGTTGACGCAGATCATCGGCTGCCGCCATCACCTCATCCTGAAGCGGCCCGCACTTCTCCATGCCGTCTGGAATCGGTCCGGTGAACAACGGACGGACCTCGAACACCAGGTCCAGCACGCTCTCGCGAGTCGGGGTGCCGCGCCGCATGCTCCATCGCATCCCCAGCCAAGCCGGCTGTACTCGTTGACGCGTTCGCGCCATGCCGGATCGTCCGTGGTGTGATCGGCACGCATCTCAGCGGCAAGCGACATCAAGGGCACGTTCCAGGCGAAGCAGCTGCTCCTTGCGGCGGTCGACGTCCAAGGTGATCGGAACGTCTTCTGGTTCCTCACGGCCGAACCATCTTGCGCAAAAAGCTCACCGGTTCCTCCTTCAGTTGCGGTGCTGAGCTGGGCGCTGTGCTGCCTCTTTTCACAGAGCTGAGCCATGCAGACTTAGACCCTCTTCACCTTATGTTTCTCATGGTCGTAGTCGTAGCTGCTGTGGATGCTGTGGACAACGTGTCTTTGTCCAAGTCAGAGCCCATTTGCCCGCCCGCGTACCGCTGTGCAGAACGGAAAATTACACGGGGAGGATCTTGGGATGGGCTACCGCGGTGGCGGCCGTGTCCCCTGATCGTCCCCAAGCACGCTCAAGCGCATGATCAACGTTGTCCACAAGGTTGTCCCCACTTGTGTGCACAGCACATTCCGCATGCTTGGCGGCGGCCGCGTCGAAGATCGTTTCGACGCTGTGATCAAGAACGAGGTGCCGAGATGTCAGCGACCGGAGGCCTGCTGCTTGATCCGGTTCGTTAGCTCGGTGACCTGGTTGAAGACGCTGCGGCGCTCTGCCATCAGGAGTGCGGATCTTCCGATCGGCGTGCATCACCGTCGTATGATCACGGCCGCCGAACTGCTGTCCGATCTTGGGCAGCGAAAGATCAGTGAGCTCGCGGCACAGATACATGGCGATCTGTCGCGCAGTCACCAGCACGTGGGTCGCGACTCTGGCCGCAGAGATCATCGATCGTGATGTCGAAGTACGACGCGGTCTGGGCCATGATCATCCCGGTGGTGATCTGTGCCTCCCCGCCCTCGGGAATGAGATCCTTCAGCACGATTTCAGCCAGCGCAAGATCAACCTGCTGGCGGTTCAGACTGGCGAAGGCGGTGACCCGGATGAGCGCGCCTTCCAGCTCACGGATGTTGGTCTGGATCCGGCTCGCGATGAACTCCAGCACCTCCGGTCCGCGCCACCAGGCGCTCCTGGCGCAGCCTTCTTGCGCAAGATCGCGATCCGGGTCTCCAGGTCCGGCGGCTGCACGTCGGTGATCAAGCCCCAACCGAACCGGCTCCGTAGCCGGGGTTCCAGGTTCTCCAGCAGCTTCGGCGGGCGATCGGAGGTCATCACGATCTGCTTCTGCGCGTTGTGCAGCGTGTTGAAGGTATGGAAGAACTCTTCCTGGGTCTGTTCCTTGCCCTCCAAGAACTGGATGTCGTCGATCAGCAGCACGTCGACGTCGCGATATCGGCGCCGGAAATCCGCTCCCCTGTTTCTGGCTGATCGCGTTGATGAAGTCGTTGGTCAGTTCCTCTGTCGAGACATAGCGAACCCGAACCCGATCGAAATAGTTCGCGCACATAGTGGCCCAGGGCGTGCAAGAGATGCGTCTTGCCCAGTCCTGATTCCCCGTAGATAGTCAGTGGGTTGTACGACTTGCCCGGATTCTCGGCGACAGCGATCGCGGCCGCATGCGCGAAGCGGTTCGAACTTCCGATGACGAACGTCTCGAAGGTGTACTTCGGGTTGAGGCGCGAGTCACTGTCACGCCGTGATCGCAGTCCCTCACTGTCTCGGTACGCGTCGCGACCCTGGTACGCCGACTCGACATTGGCCGCTTCTGGCCGTGCGCGCCTGGGCTGGGGTCCGTCTTCACCGCTGAAGTGCTGCTTGCCGTACGGCTCGTCACCCGAGAAGCCTTCGTTTCCGTACGCCCGGCTGGGTGCCGTGACTGTTCTCACGGTAGGCCTCGTGAGAGTAGTCCTGGTGATTGCCCGAGTCTGAGAACTGTCGAGCGTGGCCTGAGTCGGATGCCTCGTCGTAGGCTCCCTCGTCGCCAAAGTCCTCATCGGCCGGTTTCAACGACTCGTCAACGATCACGGCCAGCTGGATGGCGCGCCCGAAGTAACCGGATAGCAGGTTCTCGATGTCGCTGCGAAAACGGTTCTCCAGTTGGTTGCGGGTAAAGATGTTGGGGACCGCGACCATCAACATGTCTTGATGTAGCGCAACCGGCTGGCCGGTGGTGAGCCAGCGTCGCAAGCCTGGTGACGAGGAGTGAGTAAAGATGGTCCCAGGCCAGATTGGTCGATTCGGCGGCGTTCTCAGAAGGTTCGCTCACTGGTGACTCCGCAATCTCGGTGCAATCTTCGTGCGTCCGACCTCGATGCGGATACGCGAAGCAAAGATCTGCTGTTGTCTGTGCCTTTGTCCTGCCGCGCAGGCACCTTGGGGACTGCAACCTCTCGTACTTCCACACAGATGTCCACAGAGTGTGCACAAATGCACCAACAACCGGTTTCGCCTTCCACCGTCCCCCGGCATCGAGGTTGACGTAATGACCGTCGCCGGCTGCGGTAGCTGAGTGAAATCTGTGAGGCGAAGCGCGACGCTAGCAACCGGAGAGGCGCTCTGCAAGCGAGTCGGCAACTATTCGCCAGGTTGTTCGGCGTGTCCACTGGACACCGAGGCCACGTTGTCAAAGCATGTCCGGTCGCTCGGTCGTCCAGACAGCGGCGCGCCAGCTGTGCGCATTGCTCGCTCCGCTCAGCGGAGCGCGATTATCGACGCTCGCATCTGACATCCCTTCAATCCCCCAAGTCGCGCCCGGCCAGGCTTGCGTTAGCCGGGTTTGCATCAGTTTGACCGGTTTGGCGGTGCCCCGTACCGTTAGAAGGTCGCTTCCATAGCGGCCGCTGCCACCTGCTCGCCCCGCCTGCGATGCGTGCCGTGTGAGCACCGTACCTGAATTGTGACCACTCTGAAGGTTTGGGAGTTTTCCCGTGAGCAAGCGCACGTTCCAGCCGAGCAATCGACGTCGCAGTCGTACCCATGGTTTCCGGTCTGCGGATGCGGACCCGCGCCGGCCGCGCCATCATGTCGGCCCGGCGCCGCAAGGGCCGCGCCCGACTGTCCGCCTGAATCTCCTCGATCGACCACCGTGCTGCCGCGATCGCTGAGAATGCGTAGCTCGAAGGAATTTCGGCGGACGACCAGGCGGGGGTGCGCGTGAGTCGGCCAACGCTCGTCGTCCATGCTGTGCATCTCGATGAGCATCTCGACGACGAGGCCGCGCGTCGGGTTTGTGGTCAGCGACTTCGGTGGAGGAATGCGGTTACCCGCAATCGGGTCAAGCGACGGTTGCGGCATCTCGCGGCAGCTCATGTCGCGGATAGATTGGCTGGTGTCGGGCCAGAAAAGGCTGGCGAGGGGAAGATTGGGATTGTGGTACGCGCACTGCCGCGAGCGGCGACCGATCCGGCTGGAGCTGCCGACAGATTTCGGATCCGCGTGGCATGAGGCGATGTCTCGCCTGACAGGCCGCGGTGTCGCGATGAAGTATGTGCTGATTGGTCTACTCAAGCTCTATCGGCTGTTGATAAGTCCTTTGTACGGCAATGTTTGTCGGTACTACCCCAGCTGTTCGGCGTACGCGTTGCGCGGCAGTTGAGGTCCATGGGGCCGCCCGTGGAGCTGGCTGGCTGCGCGATCGGCTGCTCCGGTGCCATCCTTGGGCCCGGGGTGGGTACGACCTCCGCACCGGGAACCCCTGAATTCGACGAAGAGATGCGCGAGCAGGCACAGCAGTCAGGAAGAATGGATGAGGTTACCGAGCTGGCGTCACAACGAGGTGTGAGTTGATGGATCTGACCGCTGATTCCGATGTCGATCTGGGATCCCTTCATCGCCGTCGGCAGCGCGATCATGCAACCGCTCTACTGGGTGGTCTCAGGCATTCTCGTGCTGGCGCACTCCATCTTTTCGCCCCTGCTCGGCGCCGACAACGGCTGACCTGGGTGCTGTCCATCATGTTCCTCACCGTTGTCATCCGGATCGCGCTGATCCCGCTGTTCGTCAAGCAGATCAAGTCCTCACGCAACCATGCAGCTGCTGCAGCCCAAGGTCCGCGAGCTGCAGAAAAAGCATGGTCATGACCGGGAGAAGCTCGGTCAGGAGACCATGAAGCTGTACAAGGAGAACAACGCCAATCCGCTGGCGTCCTGTCTGCCGCTGCTGCTCCAGATTCCCATCTTCCTGGCGCTGTTCCGCGTGCTCGACGGCGCCGCGCGTGGCATTCCCCGCGGCCATTGGCTTAGTGGTCAACCCTGATCTGTTGACCTCGCTCAACCAGGCAACGATCTTCGGCGCCCGGATCTCTGACACCTTCCTCAAGGTCGGCTTCGCGAACGGCATCACCAGCGTGCATATCGTCACCTTGGTGCTGATCATCGCCATGACAGTCACCTTGTTCATCACGCAGTTGCAGCTGATGCGCAAGAACATGCCGCCGGATGCGTTGACCGGTCCGTTCGCCCAGCAGCAGAAGATCATGCTCTACGTCTTCCCGCTGGTTTTCGCGATCGGTGGCATCAACTTCCCGGTCGGCGTCTTGATCTACTGGTTTACCTCGAACCTGTGGACCATGGGCCAGCAGTTCTACGTCATCCGGCGCAATCCGGCGCCTGGCACTCCGGCCTACGACGCCTGGGAGGAGCGGCGCAAGGCCAAGGGCAAGGCGGAGTGTTGCCCTGGCTGCGGTGGTCGACCCCGAGCCGGCGCCGGAAACAGCGACTCCCAACACCAACGGTCAGAAGGGCCTGAGTAAGGTGGCCGCCAACAGCCGCGACCGCAGCCGAAAAGCAGACACGGTCGCAGCGTAAAAGCTGACACACCAGCAGAGCTGACATCACAGAGCATGGAGGGGATCAGGTGGCTGACGAGCCACAGGCCGAGCGCGACGTCGTCGAGCCGGATGTAGCAGAAACCGAGTCCGAACCCGAGTCCGGCGTCCCCAGCGAGGAGCCGGAAAGCCCGCTCGAGCTGGAGGCCGAGGTCGCCGCTGACTATCTCGAGGAGCTGCTCGATATTGCCGACCTGGACGGCGACATCGACACCTATATCGAAGGGCGACCGCGCTCACGTGTCGATCGTCAGCGAATCTCAGGTTCTGGTCGGTTCTCACGGTGAGGTCTTGACGCGCTCCAGGAATTGACCCGGCTGGCAGTCATGACCGAGACCGGTGAACGCAGTCGACTCATGCTGGACATTGCGGGATATCGCGAGCAGCGCCGTACGGAGTTGATGGCGCTCGCCGCCAACGCGCGTCGGCGAGGCCACGGAGTCTCATGAGCCGGTCAGCCGCTGGCGCCGATGAACCCCTTTGAGCGCAAGGTCGTCCACGACGCAGTTGCCGCCGCTGGTTTGACGAGTGAATCTGAAGGCGAGGAGCCAGACCGTCACGTGGTTGTTATCCCCGCCTGACGAGACACGCGGCTTAGACCATCGACGCCACGGTCCTGCATTGGATAAACCGGCCCACATGTGCTGCAAATAGCACATGACTTCGGTTGGAGTTCGGGAACTGCGTCAGCGCGCAAGTGAACTGCTGCGACTCGTCGAGGCTGGCGAAACAATCGAAGTGACCGATCGAGGCCGACCAGTGGCCGTACTGGCACCCTTTGCCCAATGTAGGAGTTCTGGATCGCCTGCGTGCTGCAGGTGAAGTCAACGCTGCTGTGGCGGAGTTTGACGACGTCCCCGAATCCGCTGCAACCCACGCCAGGAACGCCGCTCCCATCCGAGGTGTTGGAGCGGCTGAGGCGCGATGAGCGCTGAACGAGCGGTCTATCTGGATTCGTCCGCGATCGCGTCAAGCTTGTTGTCAGAGAGCCAGAGTCGGCCGCGCTACGCAGATACCTCCGTCCGAAAGCGTCCGCTTTTGACCAGCGCGCTGGCTCGGACCGGAAGTCGCTCGGGCCTGCTACCGGCTGGACCAGAGGCGGTTAGTCGAGGATTTGACGTGCTACGCCGTATCGATGTCGTACGGCTCAATGACCGCATCCTCAACGCTGCCGGGACCATGTTGCCCGCCGACCTGCGATCCCTGGACGCCATCCACCTAGCCACGGCGCACGCGGTTGGTAGCGACCTTGGCCGGATCTGCGCTCATGACGAGCGGTTGGCGGCAGCGGCCAAAGCGAGTGGCTTGGCCGTCGTGGCTCCGACCTGAGGCGATAACCGCAGGCGATCGCACGCCGCCGCAGCTCGCCGGTCTGGAGGTGACGCGACGTGCTCGGCGAGCGCTGCGAGGTCGGGCGGAGGACCTCGGCAGGTCGAGCGATTCACGACCGACCAGCTCGGCGAGGCTCGGGTCGACGCACGTTTGGCGCTACGGCGAAGCCGGCGCCGAGTGCGACATCGACGGTCGCCGGCCTCCGACGGCAGCCGTGCCCATCCGCACGGATCCGTGACCGGCGGACGTCAGCTCCGCCGCCTAGGCGCGACGACGTCGTAGGTGTAGGACCGCGTCGGTGAGCGGCGGGGTCAGTCCGTCGCAACCGGCCTTCATTGGCGAGAATCACCGCTGACGGCCTCGGCTAGGTCGGCCGGTCCTGACCGTGGATCTCGCTGCCCGAGGAGCGCCGCGACCCGGCTCTGCTCACTGCGATGCGGAGTCGATGGTGACGGCGCGTGACCACGCAGACGCCTGCGGTGGAGGACGCCGGGCCGGCCGGAGCCGCGCGGGCGCTTCGCGCCGCGCTCCCCGAGCAGACCTCGCTCAGCTCGGGTGAACAGGCGCTGCTCGTTGAGTGGCTCGACCGGCTTTGCCGGCACCGCGAGCGCGTTAACCGTGCGACCCATATCGATCGGCGCGAGATGAGACTCGGGCAGTGGCGCTGGTTACGCTCCTGAGACTCACCCGGGCTTGTCGCTGTGGCCAAAGCCACCGGGTTGTCGTCGGGATCGCTGACGTAGGCGACCCGTTCACCCCACGGCATGTCGGCAGGCTCCCGCAACACGATGCTGTAGCCACCGAGCTCTTCGATCGCAGCGTCGACGTCGTCGACGTAGATGAACATCTCAAAGCGCACGCCCGCAGACACCGTGCCGCCGTGCTGGTCCGCCGGCCAGGCCATGTCCACTACCGCCACTTCATAGCTGCCTCGTCGCAGCCCGATGTAGCCGGGCTCGCCGTCTGGCGGCAGCTGGACGTGCCGGACGAATCAAGCCGCTCATAGAAATCCCTGCGATGGTGCTCGGCCGCTGCGCAAAGACGACTGGGAAAGCGCGGTCGGTCATAACGGCACATTACCCAGGTCACGCCCGCATCCTCGGCACCAACTCCACTGGCCGCATCTGACATTCATCCGATGGTGGAGAATGCGGCCATGGCTGAACTGGAGCAGCGCCGCATGCTGAAGACGTCGATTCCGGGACCGCGCTCGATCGAGCTGATGGCGCGAAAGTCAGGGGCTGTCGCAAGAGGCGTCGGGACCACGATGCCGGTCTTCGCCGTGGAGGCCGGCGGCGGCGTCGGTCGTCGATGTCGATGGCAATAGCTTGATCGACTTCGGGTCCGGCATCGCTGTCACCACTGTCGGCAACAGTGCGCCTCGCGTGGTCGCCGCGGTCCAAGATCAGGTAGAGCTGTTCACCCACACCTGCTTCATGATCACCCCGTACGAGGGGTACGTCGCGGTTGCCGAGGCAGCTCAACCGAGCTGACCCCGGGCGACTACGAGAAGCGCAGCGCGCTGTTCAACTCCGGGGCCGAGGCGGTGGAGAACGCGGTGAAGATCGCCCGCGCGTACACCGAAGCAAGCGGTCGTCGCGTTTGACCACGCCTACCACGGCCGCACCAACCTCGCGATGGCGCTGACGGCCAAGAAGCATGCCGTACAAGCACAGTTTTGGGCCGTTCGCGCCAGAGGTCTACCGTGCACCGCTCGTCGTATCCCTATCCGCGACGACAAGCTGATCGACGGCGAGCTCGCCGCGCGGCGGGCGATCGACCTGATCGACAAGCAGGTCGGTCGCGGCCAACCGTCGCGGCTGTGATCATCGAACCGATCCAAGGCGAGGGCGGCTTCATCGTTCCGGCCGACGGCTTCCTCCCGGCATTGGCCGAATGGTGTCGCAGCGCCACGAGGTGGTCTTCATCGCCGACGAGATACAGACCGGCTTCGCGCGTACCGGGGCCATGTTTGCCTGCGAGCTGTTCAACGTGATCCCGACTTGATCGTCACTGGCCAAGGGCATCGCCGGCGGACTGCCGCTCGCCGCGGTGACGGGCCGGATCGAAATCATGGACGCGGCTCACGTCGGCGGCCTCGGTGGGACGTACGGCGGCAACCCTGTCGCGTGCGCCGCCTCGCTTGCGGCTGATCGAGACGATCAAGGCGGAGAATCTGGTCGCTCGGGCTGGCGAGATCGAGCGGATCATGCTGATCCGGCTGCACCGCATGCAGTCCGACGACAACCGCATCGGCGATGTCCGGGGACGCGGGGCGATGATCGCCGTCGAACTGGTGCATCGGGACACCTCAGATCCAGATCCGGCTTCACCGCCGCGGTTGCGGCGGCCGCTCGGGAGCAAGGTGTCATCGTGCTGACCTGCGGCACGTACGGGAACGTGCTGCGCTTCTTGCCTCCGCTGGCGATCAGCGATGAGTTGTTGAACGAGGGTCTCGATGTGCTCGCCGAAGCCCTCGCATCTTTGTGAGCCCTAACCCCGTCGTCGAGCCGGCGGTACTCGCCCGTGAGATCTACGGCGTGCAATTCCCGTCTCTAAATAGATATGTCGATATTCTGCGGTCGACGGGAGTCGAATGGGGCCTGCTCTGGTCCACGGGAAGCTGACCGCCTGTGGGACCGGCACATCCTCAATTGCGCCGCCCTGAGCGGGCTGATCGCATCGGCCCGAGACGGTCGCCGACGTGGGCAGTGGCGCGGGCCTGCCCGGCATACCGCTCGCCCTGCTACGACCTGACCTTCAGCTGACGCTGATTGAGCCGTTGCTTCGACGGAGCACCTTCTGACCCAGACTGTCGAAGAGCTGGGCCTCGCAGCTCGCGTCCAGGTCATCCGATCCCGTGCCGAAGACCATCATCAGACCTACGACGTCGTCGTAGCCCGAGCCCCTCGCGCCGCTCGACCGCCTGATCGGCTGGTGCAACCCGCTTCGTTCGCCTGGCGGAATCATCCTGGCGCTGAAGGGCAGCTCGGCTGCCGAATGAAGTCGTCGCAGCCAGACACCGAGCTGAGGGCCGCGCACCTGAACGCCGGAGGTGCTGAAGGCCTCGAGCCCACCCAGCCGCTGAGCCGGCAACGGTCGGTGCGGCTTAGCTCACGAGCACTTAAACGCGAGTCGACGGGCACGCTTGGCTGAGGCCGCGACAACCTGAGATCGCGAAGCCCGAGCCCCGCCCAGCTCGAGCGTGCGCGCAGGCCGACCCCCACGCTGTTCTAGGCCGCCCGTACGGCTACCCGCCGCGAGAGAACGAACGAGCAGGTAGGTGCCCCACTGGGCGGCCGTAACAACCTAAGATGCCTGAAACCAAGCGCCGACCTAGCGCATGTGGCGCTCAGCCAACCACCACGTTGTCTAGGCCGCCCAGCGGGTACTCTACCGCGCAGGCCGCTTCACAGAGCGATGTCAGCAGTTTGGCGCGGCGCCCGACTCAACGTCCGTCTGATTGTTACCGTGTTGCCGAACAACAGGGGGTTCATGCTGGCACCGCCGGTAGCGGAGTTTCGGGTCACGCCGGGTTTGGGCTGGCCCACTGCACGTCGAGATCGATCCGCGAATCGGATGGCCCAACGTTCCACGTGAAACGCTCGACTGGCCAGAACGCCTAACGGTCCGGTCAGTGGTCGAGCAGACGTCGATGCCATGACGGCCGCACCACCAGCGCCGATAGAAATACCGCCAGGCCCGAGACGAGCACGCTTTGACGAGGAAGAGTTCGCCCCGGCGCCCGTTGAGGAAGATCCGCCGCCTGCCGCTGTTGCTGACGCGTGCGACGTCCGCCGCGCTACCCGCGCCTCCTCACACGCGGATCTTCGTCGTCGCGAACCAGAAGGGCGGCGTCGGCAAGACCACTACCGGTGTGAATCTGGCGGCGGCGCTCGCTCTGGGTGGGCTGACCGTGCTCGTCGTCGACCTCGATCCGCAAGGCAATGCCACGACGGCCCTCGGTGTTGACCATCCACCCGGCACGGCGGGGACGTACGAGGTGTTGATGGCCGGTGCAGTCGCTCGCGGACCACGTGGTGTCTCGCCCGGGCGCCCAATCTCAAGGTGCTGCCAGCCACGATCGATCTCGCCGGGGCCGAGATCGAGCTCGTGTCGGTCGTTGCCCGCGAAAGCCGACTCAGCCGAGCTCTCCGTGCCTACCTCCGACAACCATCACGCGGACTACGTCTTTCTGGACTGCCCGCCGTCGCTCGGTCTCCTGACGCTCAACGCTCTCGTGGCCGCGAACGAAATCCTCGTTCCGATCCAGTGCGAGTACTACGCGCTCGAGGGCGTCACCCAGCTGATGCGCACCATCGATCTGGTCAAGGGCGAGCTCAACAGCGACCTCCGGCTGAGCACCGTCATGCTCACCATGTTCGACGGACGGACGAAGCTTGCGGCGCAGGTCGCGGACGAGGTTCGGCAACCACTTCCCGGCTGAGACGCTCACGACGCGTCATACCGCGATCGGTGCGCATCTCCGAGGCACCCAGCTACGGCCAGACCGTGCTGACCTACCAGCCCAGCTCGGTGGGCGCCATCTCACTACCTCGAAGCCGCACATGAAATCGCCCAGTCGGGGCGTAGAGGAGAACCTATGAACATTCGGTACGGAGCGCCGCGGCCTCGGCCGAGGCTCTGGGTGAGGCTGTTTCAGCGAACGGAGCCGCGCCCTGCGGCGGTCCAGCCACGGTCGATCACCTGAGGCAGCGCCGCTCGCACCGGTGCCCGCTGGTTCCTACTTCGCCGAGCTTCCGCTGGACGCCATCTCGCCCAATCCTCGGCAGCCGACGAACCGTCTTCGACGAAGAGGCGATGAATGAGCTGGTGGAGTCCATCCGCGAGGTCGGCATGCTGCAACCGATCGTGGTCCGGCCGCTGGGTGGCGCGAAGTTCGAGCTCGTCATGGGCGAGCGCCGCTGGCGAGCCGCGCAGCAGGCCGCAGCTGGACACGATCCCGGCGATCGTTCGCGAGACCGCAGATCACGACCTGCTCCGCGATGCCCTACTGGAGAACCTGCACCGCGCTCAGCTCAACCCGCTCGAAGAGGCTGCCGCCTACCAGCAGATGCTCGAAGACTTCGGCTGCACTCAGGAGGAGCTGGCTAGCCGCGATCAAGCGGTCGCGACCGCAGATTTCTAACACCATCCGCCTGCTGCGGCTGCCGCCGACTGTGCAGCGGCGGATTGCCGCCGGCGTCATCAGCGCCGGGCACGCGCGAGCGCTGCTGGCCATCGAGGATCCATGGAGGTCAGGAGAGGCTCGCTCAGCGCGAGTTGTCGCGGAAGGCCTATCGGTTCGGGCCGTCGAGGAGCTCGTCGACTCGTAGGCGATCATCGCGGAAAGGACTGCACGGCAACGGCGTCAGTCCAAGATTGGTCGCGCCGAAGGCCAAGGATCTCGCTGATCGGCTCTCCGACCACTTTGAGACTCGAGTAAAGGTCGAATTGGGAAGGACCAAGGGCAGGATCGTCATCGAGTTCGCCACGATTGATGACTTGGAGCGCATTGTGGCCTTGATCGGGAACGAGCAGATGCGCCCTGAGGCCCGTCGAAGAGCTTCGACAAGCTCAGCCCGCAGCCCGGCAATATCGACAAAGCGACATTCAGGAGGAGTTGCGAGGTGCCGCGGCCTACCGCTTCGGCTTGAGCGGCGAGCTTGCCTCCTGATGTCCTTGGTGGCGGAGCGCTCAGCCACGAAGGACAGGAACGGCACCGTGCCGGCAAGTGCAATCAGAATCAGCCGCTTCCAGCTCCATTTCGCGCGCAGGCCCAGGTCAACGGCGGTGATCAGCAGGAGCATGTAGAGATATCCGTGCGGGATCGCGGTCCACAGTCACGACCGTGGTCGTCGCCACCGAAGTACTTCAGCGGCAAGCCCACGCAGACCAAGACCACGAGCAGCGTGCCCACGATCGCAGGCCATGATCCGATACCGGATCCACGCATTGCGCATGGGCTGAAGCCTATGTCGGCTCAACCGGGCGCTCCGCTGTGATCTCAGCCACCTCCGACCTCAGCGTACGCCCGATGATCTCGTGCCATCCGGAAGGCCATGAAGAGCGTGAACGCGGCGAACAACCACCACTGCATCGCGTACGCCCCATTGCGCAGCCGACCGCGCGGCCTCGGGCAGCCGCAACTCGGCCGGTGCCAGCCCTTGGCTAGCGGCGTCCGCACTGAGACAGGGTGACGAATCCATCAATCAGTGGGCCCGGGCCACTGTTGTGCCAGAGCCGGCAAGCGCACCGGATGTCGATCTGACCGTTCGAGCGGATCAGCGCCCGCCAGGTGTTCCTCAGCTGGGCAGCAGTACGCCAACCTGCTGAACCTCGACCGACTGGGCGGCGGCGGGGCGTTCGCGGTCTGGACACCACGCCGCGTACCACCGCCAACACGCTCCCGTCGGCTTGCCGCAGTCCGGTGAGTACGCGGAACTGACCGGTCCCGTCCTCCGCCGGCACCAGCAGCTGCAAGGGCCGGATCGTAGGTCCCCTCGAATGACACGGACCGGCCGAATCCGTCCTGCCGCCGCACGCTCTGGCGCGAGCAACGGAGCTGAGCGGAATCGGCGGCGCCTCGATGCCCGCCGCTGCGGCAGCCGCTTCGCCCCTGGCGGTGGTAAACCTCCAGCTGCCAGAAGCCGAGCACGACCATGACCGCGGCACAGGACAATGCCGAGGGCGATGAGCAGACCCTGCTGAAGCCGGATCATCGCCTGACCGGATCATCGGTTGGACGGGTCATGTCGAGTGAGATCCTCAGCGCGCCGCCAGTCGAGATCGTTCCGGTCGTGGCCGCCGCGGGCAGCGGCGGCACGGACCAGGTCGGCAGACATCTTTCCCAGGCTCCAGCCGGCGGTCTCGATCGCCAGCGGCACCGCTGACGTCTCGGTCATGCCGGGCGACACGTTGACTTCGAGGAAGACCGGCTCGCCGTCGGGCGTGACGATGAGGTCGGTTCGCGACGAGGTCCCGAAGACCCAGCGTCGCGTGCACTCGCAGTGCCACGTCCGCGCAGCCGGTTTGCCACCTCGGACTGGAGACCTCGGCCGGGCAGAAGAACCGGGTTGCGCCGGCGGTGTATCGCGCCGCGTAGTCGTAGACGCCCGACTCCGGACGGATCTCCACGGCCGGAAGAGCGATCGGGCCGCTGCCACGGTCCACGACTGCAACCGTCACCTCTGTGCCCGTCGACGAACTCCTCGATCACCGCCACCGAGCCGTACGCGTACGCCCCGACCATGGCGGCCGGAAGCTCCTGCGGGCCGGGTGACCTTGCTACAACCCGAGCGCGGATCCGCAGCGTGACGGCTTGATCATCATCGGGAAGCCGATCTGGTCACCGAGGGCGTCAACGAGAACTGTGAGCGCCCAGCTCACGGAACGTCTCGTGTGGCAGCGCCACCTGGGTGGGCGTTCGAATGCCACGCGCGCGGACCGACGGTGGTCGCAATCGACTTGTCGAATGCCACCCGGCACGCCGCACCGACCGAGCCGACGAAAGGTACGCCCAGCAGCTCGAACACCTCCCGCAGCGCACCGTCCTCACCCGCCTCGCCATGCAGGACAGCGGGAAGACGACTGCGCCAGTGATGCTCTGCGAGCCGCGCCAGCAAGGTGGAGTCGACATCGGACTCCACGACCTCGATACCCCGAGAACGCAGCGCCTGACTCACCCGCCGCCCGGAGCGCAGCGAAACGTCGCGCTCATGGGACAGACCTCCGAGAGCACGATCACCGTCTGCAGGTATTCGTTGTCGGCCACCCAACTCCCTTCTTTCATGATCAACACTTCATGATCAACATCGATCAAGATCAACTTTGGTTGGGCTCCATGATCATCAGGCCTGGTTGGGGCCTGGTGCTTCACGCGGTCCAAGTGACGAGGCGGCCGCTCTCGGACTCAACGGCGGTACCGAAGATCTCGAGCATGCTTCGCCTCGTATTCCAGCACCTCACCGAGCCGGCGGGTGCCTTCGATGATGCGCTCTGGCGTGGGAAACAGTACGACAGGCGCATGTACCGGCTGCCGAAGCCATCCGCATAGAACGCTGTTCCAGGCACGTACGCGACGCGGGCGGTGACTGCGCGCGGCAGCATGGCGTGCGAATCGATTCCCGGAGGCAGCGTCAGCCACACGAAGAAGCCGCCCTCAGGATAGGTCCAGGTGGTGCCGGCCGGCATGATGACTGGTCAGCCCGGCGATCATGGCATCGCGTCGTTCCGCGATACATCTCGCGGAAGATCTTGATCTGTCCACGCCAGTCGTGGTTCGCCAGGTACGCCGCGACCGCAAACTGGGAGAAGACCGGCGGGCACAGGCGTTGCCGCCTCCTGGGCGAGCACCAGCTTCTCGCGTACGGCGTGCGGCGCAAGTACCCAGCCGACCCGGAATCCGGGAGCGAAGGTCTTGGAAGAACGAGCCGAGATAGATGACGTGATGTTCGTTCACCGATCGCAGCGCCGGGATCGGATCACCATCGAAGCCGCAGCAGCCCGTACGGGTTGTCCTCCACGACCAGCAGATCCGCCCGCTCGCAGAGCTGAAGTAGTTCCAGCCGTCGATCCAGCGACTGGGTCACGCCCGCGGGGTTGTGGTGGTTCGGAATGGTGTAGAGGAACTTGACGGTACGGCCGGCGCGGCGCAGCGCCCGGAGCGCATCGGCGAGTGCGCTGGGATTCAGGCCTTGCTCATCCATCGCGACATGGACGACCTCGCATTGATAGGAACGGAAGACCCCGAGTGCGCCGACGTAGCTGGGTGCCTCACAGATCACCGACGTCGCCCGGATTGCAGAAGATTCGAGTGAGCAGATCAAGACCCTGCTGCGATCCGACGGAGACCATCACATCGTCCGGATGCGCCGAAATGTTCTCCAGCCGCATCACGTCACAGATCGCTTCGCGAATGGCAGGCTCGCCCTGACCGGAGCCGTACTGCATGGCGCGCCGCCCGTCATTGAGCACCAGGTCGTTGAGGACCGAACCGACAGCATCCAGTGGGAGATCGGTGATATTGGGCATGCCACCAGCGAGTGAGACAACCTCGGGGCGGTTGGCCACGGCGAAGAGTGCCCGGATTGCCGACGCGGTCATGCCGTGCGCGCGTGCGGCGTACCGGTCGATGTAGTCATCCAGGCGAGTGTCTTGGGGCCGTAGCCGCTCCAACAGCGGCTCGTCCGGCTCGGGTGGGGAAGTCTGACTCACAACAACTAGCGTGCCTCATCCACCTGGGCCTGTGCATCTTCGATGCCGTACACGGTGCCGATGCACCCGCCGTGCGTGGGAACAATCGAGTACGAGCGGGCGTGTGGCGCTGGTTTCCACGCCAGCGGCGTGGCGCACACGATAAATCCAGCTGGCGAGGCCTAATGGCGGCGAATTCACTGACGGCCCAATGGCATCCCCGCAGTCCGGTGGTCGTTGTGGCTAGCCGCCGGGATGCTGTTCGGTCTCGTTCTAGGCTTTGCGTTCGGGCTAGCCAGGCCGCGTACCAGGCATTAGCTCTGATGGGATCCCGCCGTCTGCGCCCGATGACCGCCGCCGACCTACCGCCGCTGCCGGGATCGTGCGCGCGATGCACCTTCTGGGAGACGAGCCTGACAGATCTCGCCGCGCCGGCTGATCATGCCGGATCGGCAGGGGATCAAGGCGGACTGGGCGGATGTCGTTACCCGGCACTGGGGCTATTGCGGCGTCATCGCGTTCGCTGACGACTGCCAATCGCTCACCTGACGCTAGCCCCGGCGATGTACGTGCCGCGGCTGGGTGCGTTCGCTACGACGCCGGTCGCGGCCGACGCGGCGGTCGTGATGTCGGCCCACGTGGCGCCTGAGATGCGTCGCAAGGGAATAGGCAAACAACTGGTGCAATCTGCGGCCGGGCTGGTCGCGCGTCGTGATATCCGGGCGTTAGAGGCGGTCGGTACCTATCACGACGGCCCGTCCTGCACTGCTGCCGATCGGATGGCTGGAAGCCGTCGGCTTCCAGGTCGTACGCCCCCACCCCAGCACTCCGCGCCTGCGGATGGACCTGCAGAACACCGCACGCTGGATGCCTGGCCTGGGCGCCGCCTGGAACCGCCTCACGGACCTCGTACGTCAGCCGCAATCTCCCGAGCCCGCTACCTACACCCGACGGGAAGTTAGCTAGGGCTCACGATTCCACTCGAGGTTGTCAGACTCTCCGAGTGCTATAGCACCTGAGGTCTGACAAGTCTGGGAAGTGGGCGGATGAGTGCTGATTCGCTCCGTGCGGTCGAACTGTCCCGGCTGAGCCGGCTCCATTTTGAGGCAGCGAATTCCCGCGGCGGCACGCTGGCATTCGGTCGACGCTGAGGCCGGTGAGTTCAGTCCGATCGAGCTGCTGCTGGTGGCGATTTCCGGATGCACCGCGATGGACGTCGATGCCATCACCGTGAAACGGTCCGAACCCAGCCGCTTCCTCGTCCATTGCTCCGCCCACTACGCCAAGGACCGGCACGGCAATCGGCTTACCGATATCGGAACGTCGACTTCGATGTCGAGTTTCCCGACACCGAGGGCGGGCGAGCCGCCGCCGGAGTCCTGGAGACGCCGCAATTCGCAAGTCTCATGATCGACTCTGCACCGTGACCCGTACGGTCGAGCTCCCGACACCCGTCGGGGCGCGGATGCATGGCGTGCCACTGCTTACATCAGGCAAGCTCACCAGCGTGACATCAAGCCCAACCTTCCTGCGCGGCACTCCGCCGCACCTTGCCCAGCGTGAATTGGTGTACGCCACGCCGCGAGCGGATCGACGACTTCTTCCGGGCGATCTTGCGTGGTTTTCATGACGACTACGTGCCGGAGAAGTGGCAGCCGCATCACCAGGTGTTCGAGCCGGAGCGCAGCTTCGGTTTTCAGGTTGACGACCAATGGATCTCCACGTGCGGGGCGTACAGCAGGACATTGACGGTTCCGGGCGGGTCGGTACCCGTTGCCGCGGTCACGGTCGTCACGGTGCAGCCGTCGTATCGTCGCCGGGGCCTGCTCACCGAGATGATGACGCATCAGTTGCATGACATCGCTGAGCGCGGCGAGGAACCCGTTGCGCTGCTCTGGGCATCGGAGGCTGCGATCTACGGCCGGTTTGGCTACGGCCAGGCGAGCCCGCGGGCGCATCTCACCGGCAAGACCAAGACGACCGCATTTCGGCCTGATGTTGATCTTGGTCCGGGTTCGGTAGGAGAGGTGGAGCGGGAGCAGGCGATACCGATCATCAAACGGCTGCATCAGGCGTTAGTTGCCGGACCGAGTCGGCGCTCTGAATCGCACGACGACAACTGGTGGGTAGTCAAGTGGCATGATCCCGAGCAGTGGCGGCGCGGGGCATCGGCGTACCGATTTGCCTTGCACTACGACCGCCGCGGCCGACCGAACGGGTACGTCGCGTTTCGCGTGAAGAACAAGTGGGAAGAGTCCGGTTCTGCCGCCGAGGTGATCATCGACGAGCTCGACGCCAATAGCGCAGCAGCACGTGCGGCGCTGTGGCGATTCGTACTTGATCTTGATCTGGTCCGGACGTTCAGCATGGATAGCGCGCCGGACGAGCCGCTGCGCTATTTCGTCAATGATCTTCGTTCGGTCAAGACCGATCTGCAGGACGGTACGTACGCGCGACTGGTTGATGTGCCCCGGGCACTCGAGGCTCGTCGCTACCTCAGCGACCTCGACGTGGTTATCGGGGTTGAGGACCCGCTGCTGACTCCGCAACACCGGTTCGATCCGGCTGCAGGCTGGCTCCGATGGTGCCTCAGTCACCCGCATCCGCCGCAGGCCTGATCTGATCATGAACGTACGCGAGCTGAGCGCCAGCTATCTCGCTGGAACTTCGCTTCTGGCCCCTGACCCGGGCGGGTCTGGTCACCGAGCGAACCAAAGGCGCCGCCGCCGCAGCCGCGGCTGCATTCGCGTGGAGTCCAGCCACCCTTCTGCCCAGACTTCTTTTAGCCCGGGTCCGGTCCGCGAGACGCTGCTGTCAGCCGAGCAGACCGCCCAGCGTGCTCAGGATGTCGCCGTAGAACGTGCCGTTGATGTCGCGGAACAGCTCGAATGGCTGGCCGGGGTCGCCGAAGAACGGGCGCAGGGTCCAGGCGAGCTGGGTCCCGACGAAACCGAACAGCAGGATCCAGATGTACAGCAGCGAGCATGCTCGCCGGCCGGTCGCCAGCGGCGGGTTGCGGTGCCTTCGCCTCGGGCGGCGTTCTGGTTCTGCCGAGGCGGTCCGCGCGTCGCCGTTGGTGGGCTGTTGGGCCGCAGGGTCGGCAGCGCCGCCGACCGTCGCCGAGACCAGTTCCCGCTGTGGCACGTCGGCTGTCACGACAACCTGGTTGGAGAGCATCGACTCGCCGACGACCTGCTTGTTGAGCGCGCGCATCCCGGAGGTCAGGAACCGCAGTCCGACGAGGGCGGTCAGGGCGAGGATCGCGACGTTGAGCAGCTTGAAGAAGGCGTAGCTGCGGGCCGTGATCAAGAAGAACAAGCTGATCGGGGCGAAGGCGAAGGTCAGCACGGCGGTCACCGTGATCGCCACCATGATCAGCGCGCAGGCCTGCAGGACCGACAGCCGGGCGCCGAAGAGCAGGTTGAACAGGTACAGCGTGGGCAGGCAGATCGCCAAGGTGGCCAGGAACAAGCAACGGGAGCTTGACTGTCGAGACGAGCGCCTGGAGCCAGCCGTTCGAGGCGCCGAGCACCGCGCCGTACGCCGCGAGGCTGATCACGGAGGTGAGCAGCATCCGCAGGATCAGTTTGGGCAGGTCACGCTCGGCGATGATCTGGTCCCAGATCCCCGCGCGGTCACGCAGAATGCGCTCGATGATGAGCTGTTTGCCTGAAGCCATGATCCCGCATCCCCTTCGATCGGCTGCGAGGAAACTACCGGCATTACGAATCCGCCGTGAACGATCGAAAGAATTACGTTGTCGAGTACGCTCGCGCCATGCCGGAGCCAGGATTGCGGGCGTCGGACGACGACCGCGACACCGTCCTGCGGGCCCTGCGAGCAGCACACCGCCGCTGGCCGGATCACCCTCGACGAGTTCGACCAACGCAGCACCGCGGCCCTCACCGCGGTGACCTTGGACGACCTTCGCCGCCCTGACCGCCGACCTTCCGGAGCTGCCCGACGAGCCGATGCGCGGCTGGTCGAGCCAGCCGGCCACGCGCGGCACCTCGTCCTGCTCTTCGTGATCGCTTTCGTCGACGCTCGCCGCGCTGGTCGCCATGATGCTGCTGACCCTGACATCATTCGCCGTTGACATGATTCGCGTCTCGCGCGGGACTCGTCTGGGCGACGATTCTGCGTGGAGCTGACCGGCAAAAGCTCGTGTTGGCGTCTGCGCTAGGAGACCCGATGCATGGTGAGTCGGCGAGATTGCGCAGGGTGTGCAGCGCTGCTTCTGCACGCGGCGTTGCCGGGTCTGGGGTGTCCGAGCGTTTTCGATCGGCAGCGTGAAGCGTTGCTGGGCGCTGTAGGACAAGGCGTGGAATCGCGTACGGGCCTTCGGGTTCGTCGTCCGAGTGCGGCGGCAAGCTCGGACGGCACCGTGACCTGGCGCGGTTCGGAGTCGAGGGAAAGCTCTATGTCGATCTCGGTCTCCGGCTGGATCCTGGCGGCGTGGCGGTTCTTGGCGCGACGCCGAGCAGATACTGGCCGCCCCTCACGGCGATCGTGCTGCGGGTAGGTGTGGTTGTTGATCGTGACTCGCACCCGGGGCCTGCGGCTGGCGGCTGGTGCGTCAACGATCTCGGGAGGAACGACGATCCCAGCCGCCGTCTTGCCGGTGGACAGCAGAGTGGTACGGAAGATCATTTGGGTTCTCCACAGGTCAGCGTGCTGGTCGGCAGCTCGCTGGTCAGAGCGAAGAGGGCGGACCCTCCCACGGCCGCGGGAGGGTGTGGCGGGCCCAATGATTGCGGAAACTGACCCGGCGTAGCGGCGCGATCACCCGGCAGACTCGGAAAAATGCTCGCGTCCCGGCGAGCTGAACAGGATTGGTGTTCAACCCTTGGCGGAGCGTGGTCAGGGCGGAGCATACGCTGGCCGCAGCGCTGTATTCGGCGCATCTCGACCTCGTAGCGCGTTTATCGCCTCGGCAAGGTCGCTCTGCCCCTCGCGGCGGCGACTAGCTGGCGGGTCAACAGGCGCGCGTCTCGCACTGGCGGTGTTCGCCCCGATGCCTCCGGTGGGTGGCATGAGATGGATCGCATCTCCGAGGATGGGTGACCGGCCCGGTGGCCCAACTGGGCGGCATCAAGCTGGCGAACGGGAACATCGCGACGCTCGCAGGATCACACGTAACGATCAGCTGGCGCAGGATCGGGTGCCAGCCGCTGGCCAGGTCGGCGATGGCTCGTTGCATCGACGGCCCGTCCATGTCCGCAATTCCCGGAGGACACGCGTCGTCGCGCGCAACGAATGCACACAACAAGTAGGCGCCTGTGCCTTCCGGCTCACTGACGGGTTGGAACACCGAAGTGAAGAGGAAGAAGGGATCACCGGTCATGACTCGCGGTCTCGCCATCGAGCAGCTCGCGGCGGCAGCCAGGCTCTCGTCTGCGGGGTCAGGGGCAGCTTCGCCCCGAACCCCACCGCACCAGTGTCTTCCGGCTTCGCCCGCGGCAAGAGTTGGGCGCGGACTTCGTGATGCGGAACCATCCGCGCCGACCAGCAGGTCCCCATCGGCGCGGCTACCGTCGGTGAACCACGCGGTCACTTCGCCGTTCGGCTGCAGTTCGTAGCGCTCGAACCGCTTGCCGAACTGGATCACGTCTGCCAGGTCAGAGAGCAACACGTCTCGGAGCGCGCGACGCTCCACCGGATAGGCCCGCTCCGCTGAATCGTCGGACGCTGGATACATCAGCGAGTTGTCGATGCTGAGCAGCTCGTGCAGTTGCTCATCGAGGAACAGGGAAGCCGCCACCTGGCCGTCCCACTTCCGCCAGGAACCGATCCCAGACCGCGTCGGGGAGACGGGCGCGTAATGAACGCGTTCCCGCTGGGTTGATGTGCAGCCGGTACCGGTCCAGCCGTGCGTTCACGGCGCGGTGCGCGCTCGAACACCTTGACCTCTATGCCAGCTTTCCGCAGTCCCTGAGCCAGGCACAAGCCACCAATCCCCGCACCTACAACGACCACCTGAAACACCTTCTCCGGCATCACCGCTCCAATCGAAACGCTGCGTAGCGTATCGCTAGTCTGACAGCTCGCTCGGTTTGGCGTCAATACGCTACGGTTCCGTATCGTGACGGAGAGGCAGCCCCAGCAGGCGATCCGAAAGCTCGAGGCGAAGCGATCCGCGACGCGACCCTGGAGCTCATGCGAGAGGGCGGTATCGCCGCGTTGAGCATGGAAGGCATCGCGGCAGGGGCCGGAGTCGGCAAGACCACGATCTACCGCTGGTGGCCTTCAAAGGGCGCGGTTGCTGTAGAAGCACTGTTAGATGCGGCTTCGCCCGGCATCCGCTTCCCAGCTCGCGGCGACAGCGTCTGGGCCGACCTCCGCGAACTGCTTATCGGTATCGCCGGCCTGATGAGCGATCCCAGTGCTTGGCCCACACTTCGCCGGGGTGATCGCCCTGACCCAGATGGATCAGGCCGCTGCGACCGCATTCCGCGAGCGCGTCCTTGGCCCTACCTGGGTCGCTTACCATCAGCGAGCTCGTTGACCTGCAGGCGCGGGGCGAGCTAAACGCGAACCCGACGACGCACTCGACATGGCATTCGGCCCGCTCTGGTACCGCCTGCTCACCCGTCCTGATCAACTCGACGAAAGAGTTTGCCAGCACTGATCGCATGCCGCATTGATCGCGCGCCTTCGCACAGGAATCCGCGAATGAGCAGTCACCGCTAAAGAGCGATTGTCCGTGTGAGAATCGCCCACTGCCACGTGCTTTCTCCGCACAGGGCGACAAATACCGCTCAAAACAGCCGCATCGGGCCTCTATTCGCGGCGTTCTGCTGGAATGACGCAGAGGGGCGCGCGCCACGAATACCCGGTCACCGAGAACTCAACGGCGACATTCCACCGACTCTCCCACCGCGTGGGCAAGACGTGCCGACTCTACGGCCGGCTTTACGCACCAACACGATTCGAGCGGCGCTCACGGGCCAGTTAGAGGTATTCCTCGATGGCGCCGAGCAGCACGGACTTCGACTTCGCGCCCCTTGAAGGCCTTCACCAGCTCGCCACCGACGTAGACCTGGATCGTCGGCAAGCCGAGCACATAGTTGTTGGCCGGGGTCACCGGATTGGTGTTGGTATCCATCTCTGACGAACCTCACCTTGTCGCCAGTGAGCGTTCGCAAGCTCTTCGATGATCGGCGACACCTGCTTGCAGGGCCCACACCAATCCGCCCAGAAGTCCACGACAACCGGCTTGTCGGACTTCGAGGACGACCTCAGTCGAACGTGGCGTCGGTGACATCGGCTACTGCACCCATGAAACTCTCTCTCTGCACCTCAGTAGTGCCGCGTCCACTGACAAGCTCTCGCTGACAACAAGCGCTGGAGCTCAGCTGCCCGTCCCGGTCAGTAGCCGGCCTTCTCCGCAGCCACGGTCTGCATGGTCTGCGTGGTGCAGCGCCGTCAGGTACCGCTCCGCATCCAGGGCAGCCGCGCATCCTGTACCGGCGGCAGTGACCGCCTGACGATAGGTGTGGTCGACCAGATCACCGGACGCGAAGACACCAGGAAGGATTGGTTTTCGTCGACGAGCCCGTCGGCGATCGACATAGCCGTCGGCATCGAGATGCACCTGGCCTTTCACCAGCTCAGACCGCAGGATCATGGCCGATAGCGATGAACAAGCCCGGAGACCGGCAGCTCACGCTCGGCACCGCTGACGGTGTCCTGCAAGGTGATCGTGGTCAGGGTCTTGCCGCCGTGAATCTCAGTGACGACAGAGTTCCAGGCGAAGCTGATCTTGGGATTCTTGAACGCGCCGGGCGGCCATGATCTTGCTGGCCCGCAGCTCGTCGCGGCGGTGCACGATGCGTGACGGATCTGCGCGAATCGGGTCAGGAACGATTGCCTCCTCGACTGCCGAGTCGCCGCCGCCGATCACCGCAATGTCCTTGTCCCGGAAGAAGAAGCCATCACAGGTGGCACACCAGGAGACGCCGTGTCCGGACAGCCGGTCCCTCACCCTCAAGCCCGAGCTTGCGGTAGCCAGAACCCATGGCCAAGATCACCGTACGCGCGGCGAACGTGTCGCCGTAGCCGTCTCTGACGATCTTGATGTCGCCGGTCAGATCGACCTCGGCAACGTCCTGGTGACCAGCTCGGCCCCAGAACCGCTCGGCCTGGGCACGCAGCTTGTCCATCAGCTCGGGCCCCATGATGCCGTCCGGGAAGCCCGGGAAATTCTCGACGTCGGTGGTCGTCATCAAAGCCCCGCCTGCGTCGATCTCACCCTCGAAGACCAGCGGCTTCGAGATCCGCCCGCGCCGCGTAGATGGCTGCCGTATAGCCGGCCGGCCCACTCCCGATGATGATGACATCCCGTACGGATTCGTTGCTCATGGTGCCCCTTCGTGACTCACTGCGGGGTGACGTGTAACCCTACCTCCGGGGAACGGCTCCGGGAGGCAACCTATTCCAAAGGCGAAGGCCTCGCCGACATCCGAGAATCCACACTGGATGGGCGCGGAGCCGCTCTTCCGCCACGAGGCCTCATATGTTCAGCGGGGCAGCAGTCTGGATGGGCCGGCCGAGGGCGTACTGGCTCCACGGCCTGGTCACCACGGTCACCTGCGTCGACCCACCGGACCCGGTGTAAACCAGCGAATTGCCGGTGTGCCGTCGAAGGCGCTGCTGGCAGCAAACCCGGTGATACGGCCGTCGGTCACCTTGCGGGCACAATCAGGCCTGGGAAAAACGGTGCGGGCTCAGGCCGCCGCTGGCTGTTCAGCGCCGCGCGTCCGCTCGAGATCGCGGCTGTTGACCGCGGCTGCAGGCGGAGGCTCACTGAGGTCAAGCGCTGGCGCTGATCGTACGCCCCGAAGCCCACCACGGCCGCAGCCACTGCAGCGGCGAAGGCGGCTGGGGCCCAACGCGGCCTGGGCTTCCTCCCGCTTCCTTGCCGTGCCAAGCGTCGCCCGCGGTTGCTGGCTCAGGACGGATTCAGCCCACGTCCCTTGACACTCGCCTCGGCTCGTCGGACATTGCTCGTCAGCAGCCACATCGTTCAGTCGATGCGCCACCGCTTCCGGGCATCGCCGGCAGGCACTGCCTGCAACGTGGCGCTGACCGCGCGCAACGCGTCTGACTGGGCATGGCAGTCCGGGCAGTCGGCGCAATATGGGACTCCGCAAAGGCTGCGCGTTCGGGGTTCAGCGGGCCCTCGGCCGCGTCAGCCAGCTCGTCGGTCGTCAAGTGCTGCGCGTTCATCGGATGAGTCCTCCGGGTCTTCAGCAGAGCCATGGTTTTCTGAACCCTTGTCGAGATATTGCCTGAGGTGCTCGAGTCAGTATCATGTGAAGGGCCGAGTGGCCGCCGCGCAGCGCGCCACCGGAGCCACGACGGGCGTTGTCACCCGTCGGGACCGCGTACCGAGCCGATAGCTCAGGCCGCTCGGCGTCACATTTTGAACTGGCTCACCGCGATGAGATCCGCGGCCTCAATCGTGGTCCTTCCGGTAGCGCCGCACTGTCAGTCGCGAGCCATCGACCATCAAGTAGGCCCTGGTACGCAGATAGATGACGCTGACAACGAGCGCCCTTAACGCGACGACGAGGACAAGCGCCGGCAACCAGCCATTGACCACGCCCGCGGAGCCAGCACTCCGACGCAGATCAAGGCAGCGATGCTGGCGAACGTCGCCGGGGTTCGCCAGTTGTAGGACTGCCGAGCGGATGGGGCACGCCTATGTTCCTCCTCCGCTTTGAGGTGAATGAGTAGTCTGGCAGCAAGCGTGCCCGGCCACGGGCACGCAGCTCTTCCACGGTGCCCGGCGCGCAGCCAAGAATCTGGGCCGCTTCTTCGACCGAGTATCCCTCCATATCCACCAGCACCAGAGCGGCCCGCTGGTCAGGGTTCAAGGCGCCCAGCGCCGCAGCCACCACGCCGCGTTGCTCCCCGATTTCCACCGGATCCCTTGATCAACGTGGTGCCCAGCCTGCTCCACCGATCAAGGTTCTCCGGCAATGGCCTCGTCCTCGCGTCGACCTCATGGTGCGCAGCCGATCGAGGCACGGCATTGACCACGACCCGATGCAGCCACGTCGTCACCTGAGCGTCGCCGCGATAGCTGCCGGCCTTGCAAACGCGGACATATAGGCATCTTGCAGAGCGTCCGCCGCGTCTTCGGGATTCCGCATAATGCGGATGGCGATCGTCCACAGGCGATCCTGGTGCCGGGTGACGAGGGTCGTGAATGCATCCGGATCTCCGGCAACGTGGCGCGCGCAGCAGCGTGGCGTCGGTTACCGAGTCGCCCTCAGCTTCACCCTCGATCAGCTTCACTACCTCGACCTCGTAGATGCCAGGCCGCGGTAGCCCGTCCCCTCCTTCGGCAGCGAGGTCAAGATACACCAAGACGTATCGGGTGGTCACATCCTGCTCCGCGGTCAGCGTCGCCGATCCGCCTGCTTTCGACTCGGCGGCCACCGTACGCCAGCGCTTGTCGGAGCTCATCGGCGGCTTCGCGGTCTGAGACGGGTCGGACTTCGGCACCCGGAACTGGACGGTGGTGCCGGTACCGCTCAGGGTGAGGTGCAGCGAACGCACCGGCTGCGGTGTGTCAAGATCGAGAACGAGGCCAACTCTCGCGCTTCAGGTTGCCCAGTTTGGGATTGCCGAAGTACTGCACCGTACGCCACCGGGTGGCTGGATCGCCGTCGTAGGCGAACTTCACCTCGTCAGGATTCTCCGTTTGATCATCGCCCTGCGGATCGAAGTCCCGGCGTTTGCGACGATCAACTTGCTCGGCTGAGCGGGCGATGGGCTCCGCTGCCGTGCTCTGTTGCTCACTTGAGCTCTCGTGCTGCAGGTGCGGAGGAGATGCGGCGGTCCAAGATCAGCGCGGAGATAATGCCTGCCGCGATCAACAGCACCGCGAGGACGAGGAGCAGGCCGATCCAGCGCCGCGCGCTGCTGGGTGCCGGACGGCTGGCTCGGGTGGTCTGGCTTGCGCTGGACGGGTCGCCGGCTCGGCGGTCCTGGGGGTCTGTCCAGCCTGTTCGCAGCCGGGTCTGCGCGGTCGGTTGGTGGTGCGCTGGCCGCTGGGATCGTCCGGGTACGAGATGGCTTCGTTGTCGAGCAGTCGTCTGGTCGAGCAGCGAGGAGACGGGCGTGCGCTTCGGCGTGCTCGCGTCGGAGCGGTTCCGACTTTCCGGCCACGCTGGGGATCGGCTGCCGCAGCCGGCGTTCCAGATCGGGGGCGGCATCTGCACTGCCGCAGAACCTTCGTCAGTGCAGTGACGATGCCACCAGCCGTGGTGATCGGCGCGCGCATGATGCCGTGGCGGGTCGCCGAGAATTTGATCGCGAGACGTTGTCCAGCGCCGGGAGACGCCGCGCCCGCACCTGGCGCGGGCTCATCCAACGCCGTCCCACCATCGGGGCATTGGGCAGGCCGAACGCCGGGCCGCCTGGCCAGCGGCAGACCAGCGACGCGTAGAGCAGGCGACCCAGATCGGTCACATCGACCTGCTCAGGGCTCGTCGCCTGAGGCAACGCGGTGTCCGCGCCTGGTCGGAGTGCGGCCTCGATCAACAGGCCGGACGATCTTGACATTTCCGCTTGGCGTGATGATCACGGTCTCTGGGCTGAGCCTGCGGTGATACAGACCAAGGCTGTGTACGCCGGCGAGCGCGTCGGCAACCTCGCGGGTGATCCATGCGCGCCTCGAGGCTCGACAGCGGGCCGTGGTTGACAGATCATCTCGAGCGACTGGCCGGTCGCGTACTCGCACACGATGTAGAACCAACCGCCGTGTTCGGTGCTGTGCACCGCATCAAGCACCCGAAGGAAGCGGGAATCGGTTGCGACCGATGCCGCGCGCCGCGGCGAGCAGCAGTTCCTCGTTCGGGGATCTCCGGGGCCAGCAGGTGCACCAGCACCGAGCGCGACAGCACCTGATCGAACGCGCGCCAGGTCACCGTCGGTTGGGATCCAGCGATCAGCTCCTCGAGGCGATAGCGGGACGCCAATACCGTTCCGGCGGGCAGGGCCGCCGCCCGTAGACCGTCCCCGCCCTGGATTAGCCCCGGCCTTGATCAGCACCGCCTTGCTCGACGCTCTGGTCAGCGGCCACCTGAACCATGGATTCTGAATTCTCCTCAACTGCTCCTTTGATGCTAGGAGACGGCGGCCGGATCACCGTGGGCGAATCGCCGGACGGCGTGAAGATCGGCAAAACCGATCAGCGCTGGCCTCGATCACTGACTCCCTCTCGAGCCTCTCCATGCCTCCGGGGAGGAATCGCTGCCGCGCCGCAGCACGGTGGAAATGATCTCGGTCACCTCAGCGGATTCGCATCAGGCGGGCCAGCAGCACAAACAGGCCGACCGCCACGACGCCGGCGATCACCAGACCAAGGGCCAACATAGACGTCGGAATCAAACTGAGTCGCAAATACCCACGAGATCAGCCACGCCGCGATCGCTGCAGGAATCACCGCGATGAGCAGCCGTACGCAGTGCCGGGATCAGCTCCTCGGCGTTGAGATCTCCGAGCTTGCGACGCAGCCGGGAGAACGAGATCGGTAGTCCGATCAGGTACGCCGCCGAATACGCGAAGGCCAGGCCGGTCGCGACCAGCGCCGGATTGTCCAGGAGCAGCACAGCGGCTACGCCGAAGGCGACATTGGCGCCGGCGATCAAGCGCACTGTAAGAAGAAGGTCGTCTTGGTGTCCTCGAGCGCATAGAAGGCGCGGAGACAGATGTATTGCACGGTGAACGGCACGAGTCCGATGGCCAGAGCCATCAGCGCCCCGCCCACGAACGAGGCGTCCTTGGCACCCTGCCCAAAGCCAAAGATCACATGGGCCAACGGAAGCCCGAGCGCCAGGAACGCGACTGCTGCCGGCAGCAGCGCGGTCACCGACAGCCGGATGGCTCGCATCGTCTCGGCAGCGACTCCGGGCAAGATCGCCGGCAGCAGCGAGCCGGGAGGCGGTAGCCGGCAGCATGGCGATCGCCAACGGAGACCGTGATCAAGGAATGCGGCAGGATCCACACCGCGTACGCGTTGCTGTACGCGGTGAGGCCAGCGCCTTTGCCACCGACAGTTGCGCTGCTGGCCAGCTTGCTGACCACCACGAGCGCGACCTGGGTGACCAGCACAAACCCGAGGGTCCACTTTGCCAGTCGGAACGTCTTGCCCAGCCCGGTGTGCTTGAAGTCGAAGCGCGGCCGGAAGTGGTAGCCACGCTGGCCCGCAGGAACGGGATCAGTACGGCGGCCTGGGCAGCAATGCCCAGCGTTGATCCAATACCGAGCAGCAGCGCCTGACCTCGTCGTAAAGGGCGCGCCGGTGCTTGTCCGCTTCGAAAACGATCACGTACATCAGAAGCACTGATGATCGACACGACATTGTTGGCGATCGGCGCCCACATCATCGGCCCGAACCGATCACGCGCGTTGAGCACCTGGCCCGGCCAGCACGTGCACTCCGTAGAAGAAGACCTGCGGGCATAGCAATACGTAACTGAACGAAGCAATACC
>ERZ1370068.8285-contig-7152_pt1 | contig 36494 bp, 39 predicted proteins | sample MGYA00561227_ERZ1370068 | MGnify/ENA primary metagenome ERZ1370068 (study PRJEB38410, sample SAMEA6850437) | metagenome | study: Metagenomic assessment of the ecological functions of the soil: analysis of the soil microbiota associated with the... | reverse complement strand
AGCCCACTTCGTTCAGTTACGTATTGCTCACGTGCGTGTTCAAGCTATCGCCGCTACCGAAGTTCCAGCCACCATCGCCCCTCTTGAGGATGGTCGGGCACATATAGTCTTTGATGAGCCTCAGCGGGCCATCACCCAGCCAGTTGCCACCGTCTCCTACCGCGAAGACGCGAGAGGGGTGGTTGGCGGCGGATGGATTGTTAAAGAAAGGGGCAATGGGTGAAGGGGGCGAAAGAGGGTAGAGAGGCTACAAACTCTTAAGAGCGAGAGATTGCTGCACAACCAGCGAAACTTTTGTCCTTTCCCCTCTTACCCATTCCCCGATTTGCCCACATTCCACGCCACTACGCTGCGCTTCACCGCCAAACGCTTTTCCTCGTTACCCACGTACTCACAAATGCCGGAATAACGCCACCAATTCCGCCCCCAAATTTCTCAAATTAGCGATAAAGAGGAAGCAAATCACTATGGCAATGTCACGCACGCAAAAAACAATTCTTAGTTATCACTAGCATCGTGTGGTTGGCCTGGCCCTGGTCGTTCTCCTGGGAGGCTCGCGGTGTTCTGCTACGCGCTGCGGGCGCTCGGCCCCCAGCATTCGGGACAATAGCGTGCTCGCACTCGGGTTGTTCCGTTGGCCTCTACCGGACTACGTACCGGATGATCCCTTGCGGAAGCTCTTCGGTGGTCCGGAAGATTCACTCACCAATCTGGTGCTTCAATCTCAGGAAGGCCAAGATCGATGCAGCGCATTGAGTGTGGTCGTCACTCACGACATCAGCTATGTCCGGGGCTGGATGCGGCCCAAGTCCGAAGAGATCGCGCGGCGATGCTAATGCACCGGAAACTTTCGCTCCTTCGGCAAGGAAGTCTATGCCATACATCCGGAACTCGGCATGAACAAGGGAGTACTACATCGCCAGCGCCTGCAATCACATTTATCTCAGCCCCCGGCAGAGTTGCTTATTTTTCAATGGATTGGCTGCAGAGGTGATGCGTTTTTCCGGCGGCTCATTGGACAAGGCGGGTGGCGGTATCCATCCGATATTTGCCAGATTGGGAAATACAAGAGTGTGGGCGACATGTTTACGCGCGCAAGGACATGCCGGACTGCGCATCGCGAGTACATCCAGCTCACCTCCCGGACGATCTGTACAATCGTTACGTCGAGGCGGTTGCCAAGTCAACGCGAAGCAGGGCACCGCTGGAAGAGGTGCGCGCCATCATCGACAACTCTCCCTTACGGCTCGGTGCGAGAGCGAAAGAGGCTGGACTAATTGACAGCGCGTCCTATCGCGTGATGACCTCGACAAGGAACTCAAAGGTTGACTGGGATACAAAGACATCTCCGATGAACTGCCGGTGAGTGCAGGGCTCTGAGTACCGTGGGGTCTCGCCGAGTCGTTGGGTCTTGATAAAGGCGAGACGGATCGCAGTGATCTGTGCCCACCGGAAACATGTTCTGGCAACCGACAATAGCCCCACCGGCGATCGGTCAGAAGCCCTCGTCGCGGCTTTGGCGCTGTCCGTCGGCGCTGCGTTTCTGAACCCGTACGGCTGGCGGCAGGTTGTCTACCCGATCACGTGCGCGCTGCGCCCCGCGATGACCGCGCTCAACGTCGAATGGCGGCCGATCACCCTCGTCCAACGTGCCCGGACTCGCGCTGGTATTCGGCGTCGCGGTCGTCGTGTTCGCCCCTGTCGCCTCGGCGCCCGGCCCTGCGCGATCTGGCCATCGCCTGGCGTTCGCCGGGTTCGCGTTCAAGGCGTGGCGGCATGTGGGGCTTGCGGCCTATGTCGTCCCCTGGACGTTGGCGCCGTCGGCACGGGCGTGGATCGATGACGCCTTCCGAGAAGCTCTCGCTCGGCCGGCGGGTTCTCCTTCCCGCAGCGGTGGTGCTCCGTTCATGCTGGTGGGATTCGCGTGCGTTCCGAGCTTCCGAAGGGAGTGCCGTTTCACTTCGATCCTGAGCTCCCGCTCCCGGTGCAGACCGGCAAACTTCTTTCGCCGAGCACCGGCCGCCTGGGAACGCTTTTCAACCAATACGAGTGGGGCGGGGCTACCTCATCTATCGCTTCAAGCCCGAATCCGTCGTCTTCGTCGACGGCCGCAACGATCTCTACGGCGAGGAATTGCAGTCCTCGATTTCTTCCGGGTCATCAGGCCGAGGCGGATCCGAGGAGATCTCTGGCGCGTTACGGCGTCGGATCGGCGATGCTCGGCTTATCAGCGCCCAATGCCCGATTGATCGCCAAGCTCCTCGACGAGGGATGGGTCTGCGTCCATCGCTCGATCGAGAGAACGCCGGTCGTGCTCCTGGTCAAAGAAGACCGAAGGTAGGCGCCGCGCTGATCGAGGAGTTCGGGATGCCGCTTTCACCGCCGTAGCCGGTCACGTTCCCTAGGCGCGCCCCGGAACCTGGTCGAGCCCGGGGACGTTCAGGCGCTCGCCGATCTCGCCGAGCCTCGTGATGTCGATCTCGCCCGGCGAGGTTGGCGAAGACGAGCTCCTTGTCGTCGCTGTCGAAGATCAGCGCGACCAGGCCGTCGATGCGGCCGGCCACCGTGTGGGTCAGAACCGTGATCGACGACGTCGCATCCGTGATGCGCGTCGATGCGCTGCCAGCCGGCGGCGGCGAGCTTCTGGTCGGTCTTCTGGACGAGCCCAGCGCTTCGGACGCCGGGCCCTTCACGCGTGCCGATCACGGCGTGGATCGACGTGAGCTTCGCGAACAGGTCTCCTGCGTGTCGCCGGTCGCCGTGGTCGTCGCTCTCTGCTCTTCGCCAGAGCCTGCAGGATGGCGCCGTCGAGGTTGACCTCGACGACGTCTCTTGGTGTCGTCCACGAGGGCGCCGGAACATCGCGCCGTCGACGTAGCCGCCGGCGGTGGCGGAGCGTTTCGGCGCGGGCGGTGACGTCGCCAGCGATCCGAACACGAGCAGTGCGCATGCGGTCGTCGCGGAAGCGCGTTCATCAAGGTCTCCTTGGCGGGTGCGATGCGGCGACGCCCCGCACCGCGGGCGAAACCTTCGACGGCGAGGACGCGGTCGGCCGTCGCGTCTCGCGTGGCCGCGAGCGCGCGGGCGGTGTAGCCGAACACCATCTCGGCTTGAGCGGACGCGCGCGCGAGCTCACGGCGTGAAGGTTCTGGGCGGCCGCGCCGGCGCGAGACACGAAGTACAGCGTTGCCGTCGGAGAGCGCGGCTGACGAAGACCGCCGCCGCCGCGAGACGCCAGGAGTCCATCGTCGCCGATGCGGCCCCGGGCCGGGCGCGGACGGTCTCGCGCCACGACGGCGTCGAGCGCCTCGCCGGGAAGCGGAGCGGGCGGCAACGCGCGGAGAGCGTCGGTCAGCGACGCGAGGTCGTCCTTCGAGACTCGCGGCAGGCGCTGCACGCGGCGATGTGCGCGCGAACGGGCTCGGGGAGCGGCGACGCGCTCGTCGTCGTGCGCCTCGTGAATCGTGCCGGCGGATCTCCTCGCAGGTCATGGCGTCACCTCCGCGCGCACGAGCGCGTGCCGCAGCTTCTCGCGCGCCCGGTGAAGCGGTCGCCTTGAGCGTCCCCATCTTGAGGCCGAGCAGCTCGGCGATCTCGTCGTAGGCGAGCCCTTCGACCTCGCGCAGCAGCACGATCGCGCGGTCGCGACTGATCGAGGTCGAGGAGCGCTCGTTCAGCCGGCCGCCGACCTCGGCCGAGGACGTCAGGCGCTCGGGCCTGGGCGGCCGTCCAGTCGGGTCCGGCGCGTCGTCGTCGCGGGCGGTCTCCGGTACGTGCACGACCGCCGCCGCAGCCGGTCGACGCACAGGTTGTGCGCCGAACGGAGCAGCCAGCTTCGGCAGCCGGCCCCGGCTCGACGCGCTCGCGGTCGCCGCCAGAGGCGGACCAGGCACTCCTGGGCGACGTCCTTGGCGTCCTCGGGATCGCGGAGGATTCTGCGCGCGTAGCTGTGGACCCGGTCCTTGTGCTCCAACACCGCCGCCTCGAATTCGGCTCGTCGTCATGCGCCGTCTCTTGAGAACGCGCCTGAGCTCGGGAAGGTTGCCGCGGAATAGTCCGCCATCTCGCTAGCAGTGTCGCGCGGTGTCGCCCAGGCCCTATCTTTCGCTGCGACATCGCGATTTTCGCTGGCTTTGGGCCGCCCAGCTGATCTCCCTGACCGGGTCCCAGATGCAGGCCGCGGCGATCGACTGGCACGTCTACCTGTTGACGCGATCCCCGCTGGCCTCGGGATGGTCGGGCTCTCCCGCGTGATCCCGATCGCCTCGCTGTCCCTCCTGGGCGGCGTCGTCGCCGACCGCTACGATCGCAAGCGCGTGATGCTCGCGACCCAGCTCACGATGACCGCGGTCGCGGCCGCTCGCTCGGGTTCCTGACCTCTGACGCACCACGAGACGCTGCTCGACCCTCTACGTGCTCACGGGGATGACCTCGGCCGCGGGGTCTGTTCGACAACCCCGCGCGGCAAGCGCTCGTGCCGCGCCTCGTCCCGCGCGAGGATCTTCCCGGCGCGCTCGCGATGAACCTGACGATGTTCCACGCCGGGATGATCGGCGGCCCCGCGATCGCCGGGCGTCTTGATCGCCTCGGCGGGGAGGGGACGCGAGGGCTCGCCTGGATCTACCTGTCGAACGCGGCGTCGTTTCTCGACCGTCGTGGCGACGCTTCTCACGATGCGGGCGTCGGGGAAGGTCGAAGCGACGGGCGCGGCGCGCGGAATCCCCGTGCGGATCGCTGCGCCAGGGTCTGCGCTTCGTGTTCACGACGCCGGTCATGGTCTGGACGATGGCGCTCGATTTCGTCGCGACGTTCTTCTCCGGGCGCGAACGTCGCTTCTCCCGATCTTCGCCGACCAGGTCCTGAAGGTCGGCGCGTTCGGATTCGGATGGCTGCGCGCGGCGCCGGCTCTGGGCGCGCTCGTCGGCTCGATCTACACGTCGCTGAAGCCGATCCCGCGCGCGGCAGGGGCGCGTCTTCCTCTGGGCCGTCGCCGCCTACGGCTTCGCGACGATCGTCTTCGGCCTGTCGCGCAGCTACGCGCTGACGTTCGTCGCGCTCGCCGCGACCGGGCTCGCCGATCTCGTCTCGACCGTCGTGCGCCAGATCGTGCGGCAGATGATCACGCCCGACGCGATGCGCGGGCGCATGACCAGCGTCAACATGATCTTCTTCATGGGCGGGCCCGCAGCTGGGCGAGCTCGAGGCGGGGCTCGTCGCGTCGCTGTTCGCCTCCGCCGGCGATCGGCGCCACCGTGTCGGTCGTGTCGGGAGGTCGTCGCGACCGTCCTCGTCGGCGGCGCTGTGCGCCTGGCGCGCGAAGGTCGTGCGGGACTACGACGCGCGGCACGACGCCTCAGTCCGACGCTAGCCGATCGCCGCCGCGCACGCCGTTCCGGAAGATCTTCATGCCGTCGCCCTTCGGTCGGCCGCGGTCCTGCGAGCTTGCGCTTGGTCCACTGCGGATGGTGGAACGGGTAGAGGTAGGCGTCGGGGTGCGGCATCAGGCCGAACAAGCGCCCCGACGGATCGCACACGCCGGCGACCGCACCGCGGCGAGCCGTTCGGGTTGAACGGCCACTCCTACGGTCGGCTTGCCGTCCGGACCGAGGTAGCGGGCGACCACGAGGTGCTCGCGCTCGAGGCGCGTCCGCGATCGCGGCGTCCGCCACGAACTTCCCCTCGCCGTGGCGCGACGGGAGCTCCATCGCGTCGATGCCCGCGCGTCCAGACGCAGGGCGAGTGCGGCGTCGAAGCCGAGCGTCACCCACGCGTCGCGATAGCCTGGCCGGTCGTTCGGCGCCAGCGTCGCGCGCGGCGTCTTGAAGTCGCCGTCGAGCCCCGGAAGGAGCCCGAGGCGCACCATCGTCTGGAATCCGTTGCAGACGCCCAGCGCCAGCCCGCCCTTCGCGATGAACGCGAGGAGGTCGTCGTAGAGGCGCCAGCGGATCTTGTTCGCGAACACCGAGCCCGCGCCGAGGTGGTCGCCGAAGGCGAACCCGCCGATGAAGGCGAGGATCGGGTAGTCGGCGAGCTTGCGCTGCCGCGGTGTCCGTCCGAGCAGGTCGAGCAGGTGGACCTGTCTCGGGCGTCGCGCCCGCCATCGCGAACGCGGCTTCGGTCTCCGGCTCGCAGTTGCAGGCCCAGGCCCGGTGAGGATCGAGAGCACGCGCGGCTCAGACATGGGCGAGCGTCTCCTTGTAGGCGGCCTTCATCGCGGCGATCGTCGAGGTCGACGCGAGCGCTTCCCGCCGAGCGTCACGCGAAGCGACGCCTGCTGCGGTCACCGTATCCGATGCGGCGGCAGGCAGGCCGCGAAGAGCGCTTCGAGCGCACGCGGCGTCCTGCGCCGCCGACCGTCACGACGAAGCGGCCGTTCGACTCCGAAAACAGCGCGACGTCGGGCGGAGAGCGCGCGAGGTCCGGAGCGCGGTCGAGGTCGAGCTCCAGCCCCAGCTCGCCGGCCATGGCGCATCGCGCGAGCGCCAGCGCGAGCCCGCCCTTCGCCGGAGTCGCCGCCGAGCGCGACCGAGCCCTTCGACGGATCGCGGCCTCGAGGGCGCGGTAGAGCGGGAGCGTCTCGCGCGGCGTCGACGCGCGGGACGCGGTTCCCGACGTAGGGCGCGGGCTCGCCCGGGCGCCGCGTGCGCTCCGTCGCGCTCGCCGCGAAGCCGGAAGTACTCGCTCCCCCGGTCTCGTCGCCGCGTCGTCGCCGAGCAGGTAGACGACGTCGCCCGTCGAGCTTGACGTCGAGCGTGAGCGCGCGTCCGCGACGTCGTCGATCTGCCCGATCGCCGAGACGAGCAGCGTCGGCGGCACGCTGATCTTCACGCCGCCCATCGTCGAGTCGTTCTTCATCGAGTCCTTGCCCGGAGACGAGCGGCGTCCGGTAGGCGCGCGTCAGGTCGTAGAGGCCGCGGCAGGCGCGCACGAGCTGCGCCATCTTGTACGCGCCGTCGGGCGTCGCGGCGGAGAGCACGGGTCGGGCCAGCAGAAGTTGTCGAGACGCGGCGATCCGGTCGAGCCGCGCTCCGGCGCAGAGCTGCTTGCGCACCGCTTCGTCCAGCACCGCCTGCGCCATCGCGTACGTGTCGATGTCGGAGTAGAACGGGTTGACGCCCTCCGACAGGACGTAGCCGCGCTTCCCGCCGTGCCGGAGCAAGGAAGACCGTGGCCTCGGCCGGGACGTCGGCGCCGGCGCCGACCCACGGCTTGACGACCGTCAGCCCCTTGACCTCGTGGTCGTAGTGCCTGCGCCTTCGCTCTCGTTCGAGCAGAGGTTGAGGCGAGCGAGCATCGCGAGCAGCGTCGCGTCGAGATCCGTCGGCGCGGGTCCCGCGGGCTCGGCGAAACGTCCTGGGCTCCCACACCGCGGGACAGGTCGAGATCGGGGTCCCCTCGTGGAGGAACTCCATGTCGAGCAGGGCCGACCGTCTCGTCGCCGTAGACGATGCTCGAGGGACCCCGAGTCGGTGAACGTCGCCGAGCACCGTCGCCTCGACCTCGCGGCGCCTCGCCAGCTCGAGAACGCGGCGACGTCCCCTTCCGGAACCGCGAGCGTCATCCGCTCCTGCGCCTCCGAGAGGAAGATCTCCCAGGGCGCCAGCCCCGCGTACTTGAGCGGCGCCTTGGCGAGGTCGAGCTCGCCCCGCCCGAGGCCTTCGCCATCTCGCCGACCGAGGACGACAGGCCGCCCGCGCCGTTGTCGGTGATCGATGCGTAGAGGCCGCGGTCGCGCGCCTCGATCAGGAAGTCGAACATCCGCTTCTGCGTGATCGGATCGCCGATCTGCACGGCCTGGATCGGGCGCGGACTCGTCGAGCGCCGCCGAGGAGAACGTCGCGCCGTGGATCCCGTCGGCGCCGATGCGTCCGCCGACCATCACGATGCGGTCGCCGGGCGTCACGCGTCTTCTCTCTCCCGGCGTCCCGGCGATCGTCACCGGCAGGCGCCCGACGGTGCCGCAGAACACGAGCGGCTTCCCGAGGAAGCGCGCGTCGAAGATCTCGAAGCCGCGCCCGTACGGGACGCCGCTCTGGTTGCCGCCGTCGATGACGCCGCGGTGCACGCCGTCCCGGATGCGCCGCGGGTGGAGGAGCCCCGCCGGCCGCGCGCCCTCGTAAAACGGCGAGCGCGAAGCAGTAGCCCCAGACGTTGGCGAGCAGCTCGGCGCCGCGCCCGGTGCCGAACGGGTCGCGATTGACGCCGACGATCCCGGTGATCGCGCCGCCGTACGGATCGAGCGCCGACGGCGAGTTGTGCGTCTCGACCTTGTAGACGAGGTGGTCGCGGTCGTCGAAGGCGACGACGCCCGCGTTGTCGTCGAAGACCGACACCAGCCACGAGCGCCGAGTCGGCGCGCGTCGCCCGGTCCACGGCCTCCGTCGCGCCGCGGATGAACGTCTTGAAGAGCGAGCGGATCGTCTCCGGCGCTTTCCCGGCTCGCGGTACGTGACGGTCGCGTTGAAGATCTTGTGCTTGCAGTGCTCGCTCCACGTCTGCGCGATGCACTCGAGCTCGACGTCGGTCGGGGACGGGCCGAGCCCGGCCGCGACGCGCCTCCGGTCTGCGACGCCTCGCGGAAGTGGTCGCGCACCGCCTTCATCTCGGCGAGCGTCAGCGCGAGGAGCTCTGGCTTCGAGAGCGCGAGCAGCGGCGTCGTCCGACCCGGACAGATCGACGGTGAGCGACCGGCGCGGTGCGCGTGGGCCGCGATCTTCGGCACCGAGAGGTCGACGGCCGCCTTGCGCCACGCGTCGTAGCCGTCGATGCGGATCGTCTGGATCACCGGGTTGGCGAGAAGCTCCGCGCGCGATCCGCTCGGCCTAGGACGGCGTCGACGCCCTCCAGGAGGTACATCGTCGACGTGTAGACCGCGGCGTCGTCCGCGAGCTTCCGGCCGAGCGTGTCCTCGACGCAGACGCCGGGCCGACTTGCCCACGGGATCGGTCACGCCCGGCTTGTAGGCGACGGTCACCGCGACGTCGAACGGGCCGTCGTCGAGGCGCCCCAGCGCGCCGTGCTGGGAGACCGGGTCGACGAACTCGTGCAGCACGCGGCGGGCGTCGTCCTCCGACAGGTCGGCGTCGATCCGGTGCACGTCCCGCGTGCGGACGCGAGCGATGGGGATGCCGAGGAAGCGCGCGCACGGTCGCCGGCGATCGCGGCGCCGCGCGGGTCCGGCAGCGGCGGGCGGGTCGCGATCTCGAGTCGATGCACCATCGGAAGAGCCTCCGAAGGACGATCACGGTAGCCCGGCCAGAGCATCGAACAATATGATTTTATCGATGCGAGATATCGATGTATATCGATATCATGCAGTGCATGGCCGACGTTCCCGCGCTCGAGACCTTCGTCGCCGTCGCGCGTGCCGGGAGCGTCGTCGCGCGCGGCGGAGCGCCTCGCACGGACGCAGCCCAGCATCAGCGCGCCGGCTTCTCGCGCTCGAGGCGCGTGGGCGACCAAGCTGTTCCGTCGCCACGCGCGCGGGATGGCCCTGACGCCCGGAGGGCGCGCGACTGCTTCCCCTGGCCGAAGCGGCCCTTCAGAGCCTCGGCGCGCTCGATCGCGCCGCGGGTGCTTCCGCGTCGCCGGCGCACGACGAGCTGCGCATCGGAGCGGGCGACGCCCTGGGACGGGAGGTCGTCCCGCGCGCCATGGCGCGGCTTCTCCGCAAGCGCCCCTCGCTGTCGATCCGCGTGCTCGAAGGACCCGCTCCACGCCTGCTCGAGGCGCTCCGCGCCGGGGAGATCGATCTGGCGCTGGCCGTCGGCGCTCGCGAAGCGACGGCTGCCGGAGTGTCCTTCGAGCCGCTCCTGTCGAGCCCTGTGGAACTCCTCGTACTCGCGGGAGAACGCACCGGCCGCGAGGTGACGCTTCGAACGCCTGCGGGATCGGCGTCTCGTCACGCTGCAGCGCGGCTCGGGATTTCGCGCGGCATCTCGAGGACGCGTTCGGTGCCGCAGGCGTGCCGTTCCGGCCTGCCGTCGAAGTGGGGAACCTCTCGCTCGTCAGGCGGTTCGTGGCCGCGGGCCTGGGGTGTGGCGCCCGTGCCGGCGATCGCCTTCGCGCGCGATCTGAGGGCGAGCGCGGGTCTGGCGCGCCGCCGCCTTCGCGGGGTGCCGCCCGTGTCGCTACGCCCTGGCGCGTCGCGCCAGCGTGCCGCCTGCCACCGAGGCCGCCGAACGATTCGTCGCGTTGCTCAGAAGGGGCAGAGTCTCCCAGTGAGTAGCCGGACGCGCGCGGACGATTCGCCGCAGTTCGGTGACGGCGGCTACGCGATCGAAGGTTTCGCGCGTATCTAAAACTTGTGTCGGGTCGGCGATCGACTCTGCGCCGCTCCGATATCCTCCTCCCTGCCGGGCACGCGGGAGCCCCCCTCCCGCGTGCTCGCGGCTTTCGAGGCGAGAGAGCGGGTCAAGGAGCGTGCGGGATGCTCCGCCGGCACGCCCGGGATCAGGAGAATCAACGAGGACGAGCGCGCGGCGACGCGCGGCGTAGAAGCGGGCGTTCGCGCGGATCGGAGGCGAACGCCGCGCCTGCGGCCGTAGAGCGCGGACGCGAGAAGAAGACGATCATCGCCGCCAGAACTCTGATCGCCGAACAGGGCGTGATAGAGCGGCTGCCTCGTTGCACGGGGGCCTGGTAGAGAAACGAAGTTGGCGATCCCGCTGACGAGCAGCAGCGTGATGCAAACCATGACGACGACGCGCCATCGCCGGTCGATCGTCTCCCTTTCAGGCGCAGCCAGCTCCGCCGTCCGGAAGCGTCGCGAGACGCGCGGGAGGAGCGCGATCCAGGCGAACAGGCCGTCGCGCCGCCCGCGACGACCGCGGGGACGATGTGCATCCAGCGCAGGACGAGCGCCAAGGTGCTCATCGCCGTCACTGGTGCGCCGACACGCCGCCGCCGGACCACGTGACCGTGATCGGTCCGGCACGGAGCGACGCTGCCGTCGCAGGCCTCCTTCGGATCGCCGAACTCGAGACGGCCCTCCGTCCGCGTCCGCGAGCGATCGACCTTGCGCGCCGTGAAGTTCAAGACGACGAGGTCCGCCGTGGTCGTGACGTTGACGGGTGCGGCGACCGTCGGGTCCGAGGCGCGTGGCGGTGATGATGATCTCCCCGGAATGCTCCCGTGCTCTTCGAAGAAGAAGAGGTGGTCGTCGTCGGTCGCCGGATCGCCGCGCAGGAGCGAATTCGCGTCGGTCATTCCGTTGAAAAGAAGCGCCGTCGTGTCGTAGTTGATGCGGAACGCGGCGCCGAAGAAGCTGGGCACCGCCGGTCACCGTGACGCGGACGTTGACGCTGGCGCCGCTCGTCGATCCCGGCAGAAGCGCGATCGTCCGCCGCCGAGAGCGCCGGGGTGTCCGGCGTGAATGCGGCCGCCGGGTCGCGCGCCGTCGTCGTCGTGCTGCTTCCGCCCCCGCACCCGATCGCCGCCGCGGCGAGCGCGACGAAGGCGGTCGTGAGTACGACGCTCGCGGCGGAACAGGTCGGCGTGCGATGCGGGATCATCGGTGTCTCCGAAAGTGCCCGGCTAGGGGCAGCTCTGCGCATAGAACGCGGACACGTACGCGAGATCCTGGCCGTCGACGAGGTCGTTCAGGTCGCGATCGGCGGCGGCGAGAAAACGCGGATCACCGCTCACCGCGCTGAACGAGACACGGCGATGCCGATGATGTCCAGCCCGTCGATCGTTCCGTCGCCGTTGACGTCGGGGAATGTGCGGGTGGCCGAAGCGGTGTTGCCGAGGATGGCCCATATTGACGCGGCCGCCGTTGGGCAGCGGCTCGATCGGGGATCCCCCAGGTCGATCGACGGATCTCCCGCGTCGATCGTCGGCCCGCAGAAGTCGCGGCAGGAAGAGCGCAGTCGAGACTCGGATCCACCGAGATGTTCCCGTTCGTGCCGGTCGGATCGGTCGAGTCGGCGCATAGTTCCCGGAACCACTGCCGAAAGCGTCGGTGAAAGGAAACGGTCACGCTGGTCGACGGCCCGGGGATGAGCGTTCCGCCGACGCCGTAGCCGTCGTTGCTCGGAGATGATGGAGTTCGAAAGCTCGAACGACGTGGCGCCCGCGAATCCGAGCGAGTTGGGAGCGAGTTGATCCTCCCACTCGAACCCGCCGGAGCCGAGCTCGGTCTCGTTGTCCGCGACCGTGAGGAAATCCTGCGACAGCCGCGCCAGCGCGGACGCTGCCCGCGCTATGGCCTTCGCGTGCACGCCGCCCCCGGAGACGCCGCCCGCACGGTCCTGTCGTGGGCTGCGTTCTTCGCGACCAGGTTGTTGTGGAACGCGATGACGGCCTCGGCCGGCGCGGTCGTGCCGTTGCTGGCCGGATCGTCGTCGCGCCGATGCGATCAGGCTCACGCCGCCGCCGTGGGTGGTCGAGTCGTTCGCTTGGATCGTATTGCCTGCGATCTCGAAGACGATGGCCGCCGCCGCCGTGCGATCGCTCTGCAGCTCGGCGTGGATGCCGCCGCCCCCGATCGCGAGCGAATCCGACGAGCTCGTCCCTCCGCGTGATTGCCGACGAGAAGCGTTTGTCCGCGACGCGAAGCTGAACGACCGGGAGAAGCCGCGACGGGCTGATCGATCGCGCGCAGGAACAGCTGAGCGCCGCCGCCGCCGCGCTCGCCCGGTGTTCGCCGTGATCGCGTTGGCCTCGACATCGACCGTGTGCGTTCCGCTGCGGAGCCGGCTGCACCTCGGATCGATATCCCGCCGCCGTACCCCTCGGAGACGTTATTTCGCACGATGTTGACGCTCCCCGCGCTCCCAGGGTGACCGACTCGACGCCGAAGCCCGACGGCTGCGCCGGTGGCCACGAAAACTCCGCCACCGTGGGCCAGCGTCACGTTCCGCCGCGCGTTTCTGGCGACGTTGCCGTCGATCGTATTGACCGTGATGATCACCCGCAGAGCTGACGGCGGCGCTCGCGGTGTCCGTGAACACGGCGATGCCCCCGCCCGACGCTCCGACCGTCTGCGTTCCGTCGCCGCGGTGTTGCCCGACGATCGTGTTGCCGCATTGATCTCGACCAGGCTCGGGACGGCGGTGGCCGACGCGTCGACGTAGATCCCGGCGCCGTTGCCGCCCGACGTGTTGCCCAGGATCGGAGTTCGATAGGATCCGGGCCTTGGCGGACGGGTCGCTCAGATTGGAGCCGCGATCGGCGAATCCCGCCTCCGTTTTGCGACGTCGCGTTGTCGCGGATCACGTTGTTCCCGATCGCGACCGCGCCCGAGCCCCACGACTCCAGAGTCGCCGCCGTTTCTGATCAGGCGAATCCGATCAGAAAGCTCCCGTCGAACACCTTCGCCACGGGAGCCGCCGGGTTGAGGCCGACGCCGTCGCAGGCGCCCGCGCCGTCCAGAATGGTCCGAACCGACGGTGCCGGCGGTAAAGACGTCCTCCGATTCCACGCGAACCCCGCCGACCCCGACCGCCCGGCACCGAGCACGATGCACTCGTGGTAGGTCCCGGCGTGGACGAGGACGGTGTCGCCCGCCTCGGCGATGTCGATCGCGCGTTGAATCGTCTGGCACGGGGCCGTCGAGGGGCACGTCGCGGCGTCGGTTCCGTCCGTCGCGACGTAGAAGATCGTCGCCTCGGTGTTGGTGTCGGTCGCGCTGTTCGGTCCGGGGCCGGGTCGGTCGTTCCCGAGGGTGGCGTGACCGTCGCCGTGTTGACCAGATTGCCCGTCGCGGTCGAGCGCAAGCGTGACGCCCAAGGTGTAGGTCACCGTGCCGCCGACCGGGATGTCGACCGTATCGTCGATGTCTCCGGACGACGGCGTCCGGGCTGCACGTCGCCCCGCCGGCCCCGACGCACGTCCGACGTCGCGCTCCAGAACCTGGGACAACGAGGTCACCGGGTCTTTGACCTTAGCCCCGACCGCGCGTCCGGCCGGCGTTCCCACGACGATCGTGTAGGTCACCAGTCCGCCGGGCGTGTAGGTCGGCAGCAAAGTCGTTCTTCGTGATCGACAGATCCGAGACGGAGCCGCGCCGCCGGCCTGCTGCGCGATGCCGACGGCGAGCAGCACGCCGAAACCGCGGCCGCGAGCGCCTGTCGTGTCATGAGCGGAGCCTCCTCGAGCGCATGGTGACCCTCGACGGTAGAGAGCCTGTCACGGGCTGTCAAGCGCGCGCGCGGGCTTCGAGCAGCACGTTCGCGAACGGCGTGCCGCGTCCCATCCGGTGTCGCCGTGACCGTGAAGCCCACGGATTCGAGACGGCGGCTCAGACTCCGCGACGGTCGCGGTACGCGAATCGGCGAAGGGCGTGCGCCGCCGCGGATCGCGGCAGGCGCTCGGCGGCGCGGACCGCGAGGAATCCGGCACCGGCGGCGGCATCGGCCTCGCGAACGGACAAGCGCCCGCCCGTGGGGAGCGCCGCGCGGACACGCGTCCAGCAGATCGTCCTGAACGCGGGACCGGGAGGTAGTGGGCGACATCGAGAGGCGTCACGGCATCGCAGCGCGGGACGGCTTCGCTTCGCGATGTCCGCCTCGACGATCGTGGCGGCGTCGCCGAGCGCCAGGCGCGCGGTGCGCGCGGCGGGCCCGGCCATCTCGATGCCGGCAGCTCGGCGCGCGGGCGCCTCCGCGCTGACGCGAGGATCAACGCGAACAAGAGGCCGCGCCCGCATCCCAGATCGACGATCCGCCGCGCGTCGACCAGCCCCCGGTCGAGAAGCTCGCGGTAGACGGGGTCGACGCGGAGCTTTCCGCGCATCATCCCGCGCGCGAGGCGCGAGGAGGCGGCGTAGCGCGCCACCGCCTCCGCGACCGCGCTCGTCGAACGGCGTCGTCAGGACACGCGGCGGCTCGACGGCGTCGTCCATCAGCGGCATGGCCCGCAAGCCCGCGGCCTCGATCGCATCGAGCACCGGGGAAGCGCCCGACGGACGACCGGTTCGCGCGGGACGCCCGTGGCTCGCGCCGTCGTGAAGCAGGATCACGTCGCCTGCGGAAGATCGCGCGTGAGTCGCGCGGCGACGGCGACCGGGTCCCGCGGACGCGGTGTCGAAGCCCCGGCGCGTCAGGAGGCCAACCGCAGGCCCGCGCGCGCGCAGGGCGCTCTCGAGGAGCGGGGGCGGATGCCCGCCGGCGCGCGGAAGAACGACGGGAAGCGCCCCGACGCGCGGCGGAGCTCTTCTTGGCACGAAGGCCGATCTCGGAATCGAGCGTCGCCGGAGAATGAAAGAAGAACGCGTTGCTGTGCGTGTACGAGTGATTCTCCGAGACGGTGGCCGCGCCGCGCGATCTCCGCGGCGAGCGCGCGGTGGCGCGCCGCGTGCTCCCCGATGCAGAAGAAGGACGCCGGGCCCCGCGCGCGTCGAGAAGGTCCAACACGCCGGGAGTCACGTCCGGGTCGGGGCCGTCGTCGAAGGTGAGCACGACCGCCCCCGCCTTCCGGGCCGCGGCCGAGCGACGGAGGTTCGGGCCCAGAAGCGTGCTTCGCGGCAGAGGCCTCCCGCGATCGTGACGTAGTGGTTCGCGATGAGCGCAGCAGCGATCCAGGGCCAGCGGTGCGGCGCGAGGCGCCAGCGCGGGAACCGCCGCCGCGTGCAATCGCGACCGATGCCCGGAGGAACGGCGAGAGGCTCATCGCGCTTCAGCCCTGCGTCCAGGCGGCGAGCGCGGCGCGATCGACCTTGCCGCGCGCGGTTTTGCGGGATCTCGGGGAGCCGCACGATGCTCCGCGGGACCTTGTGCCCCGCGAGCCGCTCGCGGCACCACGTCGCGACCGCGGCGTAGGAGATCGACGCCGGGTCGCACGCGATGAACGCGCGCACGACCGGTGCGCTCGTCGCCCGCCGCCGGAACGCCGAGGACGAAGCGCCTCGCGCACTCCCGGCATCGCGCGCAGCACGGTCTCGATCTCGCGGGAGGTGAACCTTCTTGCCGCCGACGTTGATGAGGTCGTCCGCGCGGCCGATGAGGGCGAGCTCGCCGCTCGCCGTCAAGGTCGCGAGGTCCGCGCTCCGGAACACCCCGCCGCTCAGCCGTTCGTCAGCCTCGGGACGTGGCGCAGGCCCGTGGCCGCCGAGCGGACGCTGACCGTCCCGCCCTCGTCGAGCGCGAGGTGCACGCCGTCGATCGGCATCCCGACCGTCCCGCGCAACGCGGCGCCTCCTTCCGCGTCGTAGGCGATGCCCCCGCACTCCGACGCGCCGTAGAAGACGTGCGCATCCCGGCCGAACGTCTCACGGAACCGCTCCGCCGTTTCGCGTGCAACGGCGCGCCCGCCGGAGATCACCGTCCTGAGCGTGTCCGGCCAGACGGGAGGGGCGGCCAGCGAGGCGATCGTTTGGAGGTAGACCGGCACGGTCGGAAACACCGTGGCCGCGAGCGCGCGGGCGCAGTCGAGGGGCGCCCACGGGCTGGTGTCGCCGGGGACGATGAGCAAGCGAGCCGCGCCGCAGCGCGGGCATCACGAGGCTGGACAGGCCGTACGAGTGCGACCACGGTATCGCCGCGACGAAACGATCGGACGGAAGGAGGGCCATCGCCGCGGCGAGCTGATCGTCGTCGGCTGCCAGCGCTTCCGCCGCGATCGCGACTCCGGACGGCAGGCCGCTCGACCCCGACGTGAGCTTGACGTAGCCGGCGCCATCGGGTGCGTCCGCCGGCGACCGTCTCGCAGCGTTCGACCCGAAACGATGCGGCGGAGTCCGGAAACGCCTCGCCGCACTCGATCCGGGCCGCCACGCCGAGCGCCGCGGCGACGCGGGCGCGCTCCGCCGGAGGCGACGCCCAGTCCGCGAGCACCGGGACGAGCCCCGCGCGCCGCGCGCCCAGCAGAGCCGCGAGAAAACCGGCGCCGTTGACGGCGGCGAGGAGAACGTACGCTCCCGCGGCGCGCCGCACGCGACCAAGGATCTCCGCCGCCGCGCGCGACCAAGCCTCGACGTCACTCCGCGCGAGGCGGCGGCCCCGAGCGTCGCGACGAGAGGGCGCTCGGGTCGCGCCGCGCCAGGAGATCGAAGGCGTCCAGAATCGGATCGTCGCGCATCGGGCTGTGCTAAACTCCTCGTCTTTGCAAGGCCTCTGCCGAGTCGACCTTATTATGATGAACCACGCCACGATCGCTCAGCGGATCAAGCACCTTCTGGTCGACAAGCTCCACCTCGAAGGCCTGACCCCCGAGAGTATCGCGGACGACATGTCGCTGTTCGGCGAAGGGCTCGGTCTCGATTCGGTCGATGCGCTCGAGCTCGTCGTCGCGCTGGAGAAGGAGTTCGCGCTCCGCATCCAGAGCCACGAGGTCGGGCGGGAGGCGTTCGCGTCGGTCGCCGCCCTCGCGGCGTACGTCGAGGGACGTCTTTCCGCCGCAGCCGACCCGCATGCCGGCGGCTGACCTGGGAGTTCGCCGGCCCACCGACGTCGTCGTCACGGGCTTGGGCGCCGTCACCCCGTTCGGTTGGGGCGTCGAGCCGCTCTGGGACGGAATCCGGCGCGGCGTCACCGCCGTCCGCCCGTTCACCCGCTTCGACGCTTCGCGCGCATCGCACGCACCTCGCCGCGGAAGTCCCGGCCGGAAACGACGGGCCGCAATCCTCCAGCCGCCTCTCCATCGCCGACCGCTTCGCCGTCGCCGTCCGCCCGCGAGGCCGTGGCGGAGGCCGCGCTCGACCTTCGCGCGTTGCCGCGAGCGCACCGGCGTTTTCTTCGGCAGCTCGGCCGGCGGTATGCTCGAGGGCGAGTGGTTCTACGAGGCGCACATCCACCGCGGCGCGCGCCACGCGAGGCGGGGGCTCGTCGCCTCGCAGCAGTTCAACGGACCCGGGGACGCGGTGGCGCGCTCCATCGGCGCGTGCGGCCAGGTCGAGACCATCTCGTCGGCATGCGCCTCGGCGGCGATGGCGATCGGCAACGCCCTGCGCGCGCTTCGTCGAGGAGACGTCGACGTCGCGCTCGCCGGTGGCTCCGACGCGCTCTGCCAGCTGACCTACGCGGGTTTCAACGCGCTGCGCTCGGTCGACGAGGCCGCTTCGCGGCCTTTCCGCAAGGACCGCTTGGGGCTTTCTCTCGGCGAAGGCGCCGGCGTGCTGGTGCTCGAATCCGCTGAACATGCCAAGCGGCGCGGGGCGGAGCCGATCGCGATTCTCGCCGGCGAGGCGTCGACCTGCGACGCGCATCACATGACCGCGCCGCAACCCGACGGGTCCGGCGCCGCGGAGGCGATCCGCCTCGCGCTCGCGGACGCCGGGTCGCGCCCGGCGACGTCGACTTCGTCAACGCGCACGGCACGGGACGCCGCTCAACGACGCCGCCGAGGCGGCGGCGTTGACGGCCGTGTTCGGCGACCGCGTCCGCTCGATCCCGGTGACGTCGACGAAGGCGTTGATCGGGCATCTGCTCGGATCGGCCGGGGCGGTCGAGGCGGTCGTCACCGTGCTCGTGCCTCGCGCGGGGTGAGGTCCACCCGATGCCGGACACCGGCCTGCGCGACCCCGAAATCGGACTCGATCTCGTGCTCGGCGGTTCCTCGCGCGATTCCTGTCGCCGGCTGCGCGATCTCGACGAGCCTCGCCTTCGGCGGCGCGAACGCGGTTCTGGTGTTCACGCGGAAGGTCGCGCGCCTGATGCGCCCGGCCGCGGTCATCACCGGACTCGGCGTCGTCGGGCCCCACGGGATCGGGCGCGCTTCGCTGGCAGGACGCGCTCCTCGCCGGCCGTCCGCTCGCCTCGGAGATCGACCGCTCCGGCCGGTTACCACGCGGCGAGCTCCTCGCGTCTCGCCGCGCTCGTTCCCCGGTCGATCTCGCGCGCTGGCTGCCGCCGAGCGAAGCGCGGCGGCTGAGCGTGCCCTCCCGATTCGCCGTCGCGGCGGCGCGGATGGCCGTCGAAGACGCGCGGTCTCGCGTCCCTCGAGCGGCGTCGCGTCGCGGTGGTCTTGGCGACCGCGTTCGGCGCGCTGCTCTTCACCGAGAAGCTCGTGCATCAGATCCTCGACGAGGGGCCCGAGTCGGCGCAGCCGTTCTACTTCTCCGAGTGCGTCGCGAATGCCGCCGCGGCGCGCGTCGCGATCGCGCTCGGCGCGCGAGGCGCCAACGTGACCATCACCGAGCGCGAGGCCGGCCCGCTCCTCGCGCTTGGCGCGCGCCGCGCAAGAGGTCCGCGAGGGGCGCGCCGATGTCGCGCTCGCCGGCTCCGCGGACGAGATGACCGCGCTGCTCCACGCGCTGCTCGATCGCTTCCGCGGCACCGCGCGTGCGGCCCGCTCCCGCGACGAAGCCGCGCGCCCGTTCGACGCGGCGCGGGACGGGGTGCTCGGCGGGGAGGGCGCTTCGGTCTGCGTCATCGAGCGCGAGGACGACGCGGCGGCGCGCGGGGCGCGCCCGCTGGCACGGATCGCGGCGTCACGGGCGCGGCGTTCGATCCCACCGCTCCCGTGAGTCGACTGGGGAGACGGAGCGCCGGTCCTCGCCCGCGCGCTCCGCGGACGCTCGACCGCGCCGGCCGGCGCGTCGAGTCGATCGATCGCATCGTCTCGGGCGCCTCCGGGGCTCGCCGCGGGCGACCGCCTCGAGGCGGCGACGCTCGCCGCCGCGTGGCGAGCGGCGCCGCTCCCGCCCGTCGTGACGCCCAAGGCGGTCGTCGGCGAATTCGGCGGCGGCATGCTCGCGGCGGCTGTTCTGGCGACCGAGGGCGCGCCGTTCGGCCGCCTCGCGGCGTTCGACAACGCCCGGATCCCGCGCTCGCGGTCGTCCCGCACGACGGAAGCCCGCTTCCGCCGCCGCGCCGCCTGTTGGTCACCGCGCTGGCTGCCGGAGGCGCGGCGGCGTGGGCTCTTCTGGAGCGCCGTGAGCAAGCGCTTCGCCGTGGCCATCCCCGCGTTCGAGGCCGCGCCTTCGATCGCGACGGTCGTACGGGCGCGCGCTGCGCGATCGGGGCCGAGGTGGTCGTCGTGGACGACGGCTCGGAGGACGGAACCGGCGACGCGGCACGCGCCTGCGGCGTTCCCGTGCTGACGAACCCCGTCAATCTCGGGAAGGGCGCGCGCTGAAGGCGGCGTTCGACCACCTCTTCGCGAGCGGATACGACGCCGTCGTCACGCTCGACGCCGACGGCCAACATCCTCCGGAGGAGATGCCCAAGCTCCTGGCGCCCTGGCGCGAAGGCGCCGACCTCGTGCTCGGGACGCGCGCGCACCTGTACGGCGGCGATGGGCCGCGTGAGGCGCGCTTCGAACGGGACCTCGTCGTGGCTGATCTCGCACGTCGCCGGGGCCACGCTTCCCGACTGCCAGACCGGCTACCGCCTCTACACGCGGCGGCCTGATCGAGACGATCGGATTTCCCGAGCCGCGATTCGAGGCCGAAAGCGCGGTCCTCGTCCGGGCCGTGCGGCGAGGCTTCCGCGTCGTCGGCGTGCCGGTGCGGCTCGACGAGGCCGACGGCCGCGCGACGAGCCACTACCGTCCGATCGTCGACTCGCTGCGCATCGCCGGGGCCGTGGCGCGCGCGCGGTTCGAGGCGCCGTCGTGAGCGCGGGGTCGTCCTCGTCACCGGCGGAAGCCGCGGGATCGGCCGCGCCCTCGTGCGCGCGCTCGTCGCGGAAGGGCGGCCGGTCGCGTTCACGCTATCGTGACGGCGAGGCCGCGGCGCGCAGCGCTCGAAGCCGAATGCGGCGGCCGCGCCAGGGCCTGGCGCTTCGACCTTCGCGACCGGCCCCGCCCCGGCGTCATCGTGCCGGAGATCGAAGACGCGCTCGGAGCGATCGACGGGCTCGTCAACAACGCGGCGATCCGCCGCGATCAGCTCCTCGCGGCGACCCCGACGCCGACTGGGACGCCGTGATCGACGCCAACCTCGGCGGCTCGTTCCGATGCTGCCGCGCGGTGCTTCCCAAGATGATCTCGCGCCGCGCGGGAGCATCGTCAACGTGTCGTCGCTGACGGCGGTGCGCGGCGTGGCGGGGCAGGCGGCGTACGGCGCGCGCGAAAGCGGGGCTCATCGGCATGACGAAATCGCTCGCGCGCGAGCTGGGGAAGCGCAACATCCGAGTCAACGCGGTCGTGCCGGGGCTCGTGATGACCGAGATGATCGCGGACACGCCCCCGAGAGGCTGAAGGAGCTGCGCGCGATCGAGGCGCTCCCCACGGGGACGACCCCGGAGGACGTCGCCGCGATGATCGTCTTTCTCCTGTCGGACCGCGCCGCCGCGATCACGGGGCAGGCGTTCCTCGTGGACGCCGGAAGCACCGCATGACACTGCGGAAGCGTCGATCGGCGCGCGCGCTCCTGCCGCCAGACATCCTCCCGCTCTTCTCCGACTCGTTCGTCCGCTCCGTGCGATCTGTACGAAGAGTACGTCTTCCGCCTGACGCTCGACGTCTTCCGGCGCGCGGGGCTCGAAGCGGTCTGCGCGACGGCCCGTGACGATCGACGAGGCGATCGAGCGGGCCGGATTCCTCGCGAGCGTCCGCCCGCGTGCCGCTCGACTGGATCCTGCGCGACGCTCGGCGCGCGCGCGGCGTCATCGCGACGAGCGGGCGAGGGCCGCACGCGCGCTACCGGCTTCCACGGCGATCTCCCGGAGCTCGACGCGGGCTCCGTGCGCGAGCAACAGGCTCGGCATGATCCGTCGGCGCTTCCGTCCTACGCGATCGCGGCGCTCGCGGCGGAGCACTACCCCGAAGTTCTACGCGGCAGCGATGACGGGCGAGAGCGTCCTGTTCGGGCCCGACACGGATCGGCGCCTGGTTCGACTACTTCTCGAACGCCAACGTCCTCTACGCGATCAGCAACGCGATCGGCGCCATCGCGTGCGACGCGGCGCTGCCCGCCGAAGGCGGCGCGATCCTGGAGCTCGGGGAGGGCTGGGCAGCGGCGCTGACGGCGCTGCTGTCGCGCCTTGCGCGCACAGGGGCGCGCGGCATCGCTGTCGCCGTACCGGTTCACCGAGATCTCGCTTCCCTTCTTGAGGCGCGGGCAGAAGTCGTTGACGGCGACGTTTCCCGATGTTCCGTTCGCCTTCGCGCGCCTCGACATGAACAAGCCGTTCGCGGACGGCGGCGTCGCGCCCGGGCGCGTACGCGCTCGTCCACGGGGTCAACACGCTGCACGTCGCCGACGACCTGGCGTTCACGCTCGGAGAGGTGAGAACCGCGCTGGCGCCTCGCGGCTCGATCGTGATCTCCGAATGCGTGCGCCCGTTCCCGGGCCAGCCGGTCTACGTCGAGTTCGTTTTCAATCTCCTCGAGGCGTTCCGCGAGCCCGTCCTCGTTCCCGGCTGGCGGCCCAACGGCGGCTTCCTGACGCCCGAGCAGTGGACGGCGGCCCTCGAGGCGAACGGCTTTCGCGACGTGCGCATCGTTCCCGACATCGCCGCGATTCGCGACGTCTACCCCTCGTTCGTCGTCGCGGCGGTCGTGGCGACCAAGGCGTGAGCGTCACGGATCGAGCTTCCCGCGGGCGACCCTCTGTTCGAGGGACACTTCCCGGGCCGCCCGATCCTCCCCGGAATCGCCGAGCTCGTGCTCGTCTGGCGCGCGCTGTCGCACCGCATGGCGGCGCCGCCGGAAGTCTCCGGCGATTCCGTTCGCGCGATTCCGTGGGCTCGTGGTTCCTTCCGACGTGCTCCAGATCTCCGTCGAGCCCGCGCGGCGAGGGAGGTGACCGCTTCGAGGTGCGGCGCGGCGGCGAGCTCGTCGCCAACGGCGCGATGACGCTCGGCGTCCCACGCGCCGACGGCGGGCGAGCGACCGCCGGTGGCGTCGCGCGCCCCGCGCGGCGCGCCGCCGCTTCGCGATCTGATCCCGCACCGGCCGCCGATGCTCTTCGTGGAGCGGATCCTCGGCGTGGCGGACGACGGCGCGACCTGCCTCGGCCGCGTCCCGCGCGACTGCGCCCTCGTCGCGGGCGGGTCGGTCGCCCGCGTTCGTCGCGCTCGAGGCGGCGGCGCAGACCGCCGCGGTCTGGGAGGCGCTCCGTCGGTCGCAGCGCATCCGGCCGCGCCGCGGCGCGTCTGGGCTATCTCGTCTCGCTCGAGGACGTCGTTCTCCATCGCGAGGATCGTTCCCCGCCGACGACCGACCTCGATCGCTTCGGTCCGGCTCGTGGCGGAAGCCGCGCCGCTTGACGACGTATGCCGTCGAGCGTCGTCCGTCGAGGGCGAGCTCGCGCTCCGAGGGACGATCGGGACCTATCTCAGCGGCTGAGCGGAGCTCGTTCGGCCACAGCTCGCGCCACACGAACCACTGATGCGGCGCGCGGCGCACCGCCCGCTCGACCTCCGCTGCGACGCGCTCCATGGCCGAGCGTGAGGTCGGCCCTGCGGTCGTCGGTGCGAGGCACGAAGACGGGCGGGCAGAAGACGACGCGGCAGCGGCGGCGCCCTTCGCGAATCGCGAACACGGGAGCATCGGCACCTCGGCCGTCCGTGCCAGCGCGGCGGGTCCGGACGGGAGCGCGATCGGCCGGCCGAAGAGGGAGGCGTCGACGGTGCGGCTGCCGGTGCGCGGCCGATCGCCCTGCATCGCGACGATCTCGCCGCGCCGGAGCGCATCCAAGAAGATCATCCCCTGCAGCGGGTCGTCGCTCTGGAAGTGCATCGTGTAGTGCGATCCTCGACGCGCGCGGACGCTTTGCCGGATGAACTCCTGCGCGCGCGGATCGACCTCCGGCTCGCGCACGAGGTGAACGTGCCGGGGCCCGTTCGGGGTGGGGAGCATCGAGCTCACCTCGTACATGCCCAGGTGCGCCGTCACCATCACGAAGCCCCGATCGGATGACGCCACCGCATTCCAGTGCTCGAGCGCCTCGATCGTCAGGTCGAAGTGGCGGTCGGTCGTCAGCCGCTCGTAGCGCTCCGAGAGGCACCAGCCGAACGTCCACATCGTCGCGTAGATCCGCCGCTGGCGCTCCAGGAATCCGCAGGGGCCCAGGGCCGTTTCCAGGTTCGAGGCGATCGCGCGGCGGATCTTGAAGATCGTGCAGAAGAAAAACGTCGTGAACGTGATCGTGATCGGCCAGAGCGTCCACGCGGGCAGCGTCGACACCGCCCACTTGTGGAAGCGGTACCAGAACAACCCGGTGACGTGGTAGTCCCCCAACAGCTGCCGCGCCCAACCGACTTCGGGGCGTGAGGGGGAATGCGGGTCCGCGCGGTCATGCGTGCGGCATTCTAGGGCACGGTCCAGTGGACACGAGGGATCGCCATCGTCCGCTGGTAGACTGAAAGCGACGGCCGCACGCGGCGAGAAGGATCCGATGACGATTCCGAGAGAAACCGACGTCCTCATCTTGGGAGGAGGTCCGGCGGGGAGCACCACCGGGATGGTGCTCGCCCGCGAGGGGATCGCGTCGATCCTGATCGAGTCCGATCATCACCCCCGGTTCCACGTCGGCGAATCGCTGCTCCCCCACTCGCTGCCGATGTTCGACCGCCTCGGCGTGCACGAGGCGATCCGCGCGCTGCCCCGGACGCTGGTCAAGCCCGGCGCCACGTTCTGCAGCCACGACGGCGCGGAGCAGAGCGACTTCTGGTTCGAAGAGAGTCTCGCTCCGGTGATCCCGCACGCGTACAACGTGAGGCGCGACGAATTCGACGCCGATGCTTCTCCGCACCGCCGAAGGTCGCGGCGTCGACGTCCGCGAGGGCTGGAAGGCGATCGCCCCGGAATGGGAGGGCGAGCGCCTCGCCGGCGTTCGCGTGCGTACACGCCGGACGGCGGCGAGGGAACGATCCGCGCGAAGTGCGTCGTGGACGCCACGGGCCAGCACGCCTTCCTCGCCACGCGGATGGGATGGAAGACGATCTACACCGACCACCGGAAGCTGGCGATCGTCGGTCATTTCGAGGGTGTTGCGCGGATGGAAGGCGCGCGCGCCGGCAACATCGTCATCATCGTCACCCAGTCCGGCTGGTTCTGGCTCATTCCGTTCGCCGACGGCATGACCTCCGTGGGCGTCGTGCTCGAGGCCTCACGCTACGAGCGGATCGCAGGCGGGATCGACGCTCAGTTCGACGCCGCGATCGAGGCGACGCCGGAGGCCGCTCGCCAGCTCGCGTCGGCCCGCAGGACGTTTCCCGCGGCCGCCGTCCAGAACTTTTCCTTCAAGGTCTCGCGCGACTCACGGAGACGGCTTCGCCATCGTCGGGGACGCCGCAGGATTCCTCGGACCCGATCTTCTCGTCGGGGATCTTGATCGGCATGACCGCCGCGGAGCGCGCGGCGCTCGACATCGCGTCCGCGCTTGAGGCGCAAGGGACGCGTCGACGCGAGCGACACCGCGCCGTCCGCCGTGCTCAATCGCAGGCTGCAGAAGCGTTTCTTCGCGATGATCCGGGCGTACTACGACCCGCACTTCATGGCGGTGTTCCTGCTCGCCGAAGACGGAAGACCCGTACGCCGGGCGCGCCGCTTCGGGATCCGCCCGGCGGTGATCTCGGTTCTCGGAGGCGACGTGATCGGCAGCGGCGCCTGGCGAAAATTCTCCCGCTTCCGCATGCTTCAGGGGCTCGGTCAGGTACAACGCGTCACCCGCCGCTTCGGCGGGCAGCTCGTCCGGCCGCTCGAGCACGTTCCGGGGGCCTGACTCAGGAGGTCGTCATGAAGCAAGGCTTCACCGGCTGAGTCCTCGTCGCGGCGTTCTCGCCGCGGGCGCCGCTTGGGCCGAGGACCCTGACGAGCGACCGCCCCGGCCGAAGAAGCGGCGACCCGCGCCGTCCTCGACGACGGCATGACGGGCAACGTCCAGTTCCTCATCGGGCAGACCTACCTCAGCGATTTCTGGAAGCCGATCGACGAGCCCGCGTCGTTCGGCATCGAGGTCGATTTCGGCCCATCGAAGTCGCTGGTGCACGTCGCGTTGGCGTGGAGCGGCTCTGGCGACAGCGGAGACCGTGACGAGCCCGTATTTCGGAAGGACGGGCCACGTCGCGGTCGGGTTCCTGGAGTTCTCGGCCGGCTTCTCTGTTCATCCCGGTGAGGCACGGGCTTCGTGCGGCCGTACCTGCGGCGGCGGCGCGCTGAGAGTCTTCGCCGTCGACGCGACTCCGGCGCGAATGCGTGGAACGGCGGCGACAGCGACCAGTCGTTCGGCTTCTACGGCAACGCCGGGGTCTTCTTCAAGGTCGGCGACCACTTCAACATCGGGTTCGACGGACGCATCGTGCGAGGAACGAAGATCCTGCTCGTCGGGGTCGAAGGCGGACGCGGACTACGAGCAGATCAACATGCTCATCGGATTCTCGTTGGGGCAGTGACGCCGGCGTTCGCTAGAACGGCTCGATGCCCACGTAGGACCCCGCCGCGAGGATGTAGTGCCAGGCGTCATCGGGAGAGTGGGCGAAGGCCGCGTTGAACAGCTCTTCCGGCGCGAGCGCGGTCCCCGTTGACGTTGAACCAGCAGCCGACTTCAGCATGAGCCGGTGTCGTCGTCCTTGTCCATCGCGATCGCCCGCTCGAACAGGCGGCTTGGCCTTGCGCCATTCCTGGTTGGTCGCGTAGGTCGTCGCGATCCGGTAGAGGTCGCTCTTCGCCACCTTCGGGCTGTCCAGGACGCTCGTGAAGATCGCCTCGCCTTTTGCTTGTCGCCGGACATGTAGGCCACGCGCCCGACGCCGATGCGCTCCCAGGAATCACTCGCTTGGCGAGCTTTTCGCCTTCCGCGAGCAGCGCGGCCGACGCGGCCTTCGGCTCGTTCCCGGCGTAGTAGGCCTTCGGATCGAAGATCACCTTGGGGTCTTCGCGACGAGGACGGTCGTCGCGCCGAGGGCGAAGGACAGCAACAGCGTAGAGGGCGTTCTTTCGGCTCATGGTTCACCTCCCGTGCGCGGATGTTACAGCGCCCGACCAGATCCACGGAAGACGTTACCCCGCTCCTCGAAGTTCTTGTACAGCGCCGTAGCTCGGCGAGGCCGGGAGAAAAAGAACCGTCGATCCTGCGGGCGTGAGCCGCGACCGCAAGGCGCCACGGCCTCCGCGAGGCTCGGCGACGACGTGCGCGCGCGGCCGCGGCTCGGGGATCGACCGCCGCGAGCGCGGCGAGGATGGACGGGCCGCCGGGCGGCAGCAGGATCACGTTCGGGACGCGCGCGTGCGACGAGCGCGCGCGCGAGCGGCGCGAAGTCGAACCCGCGATCGGTGCCGCCGCCGATGTAGGTCGCGACCTCGCCGCCGAACGCGTCGAGCGCCGCGACGGCGGCCTCGGGCGCGGTCGCGATCGAGTCGTTGATCCAGCGCACGCCGCCGTGAACGCCCAGGTCCTCCAGCCGGTGCGGGAGCCCGGCGAACGACGCGAGCACGGCCTCCAGGTGCGCGGGGAGGGCGCCGAAGATCTCGGCGGCGTGAAGCGCCGCGTCGGCGTTCAGACGGTTGTGCGGGCCGCGGAGCTTCATGCCGGCAGCCGAGAAGCGGGCCGGCGTCAGCGCCGTAGGCGATGTGCCGCGCGGGCCCCAACGGGACGCGCCGCGCGAGCTCGGGGTCGGTTGCGTTCCAGATCGTCACGTCGTCCGGGCGCTGGGTCGCGCGCGATGCGCAGCTTCGACGGCGTAGTACGGCTCGACGCCTCCGTGCCAGTCGAGGTGCTCCGGGAACAGGCGCGTGATCACGGCGACCGAAGGCCCCACCGTGCAGGTCGTGCGTCTGGTAGCTCGACATCTCGAAGACGATCACCGGCCGGTTGGAGACGACGTCCTCGAGGACGTCGAGCGCCGGGCGGCCGATGTTGCCGACGAGGACGGTCGGGATCGACGCCGCCTCGAGCGTCTTGTGGATCAGCGTCGCGGTCGTGGATTTGCCCTTGCTGCCCGTGACCCCGATCAGGGCCAGGCCGGCGTCGCGCGCCCTCTCGACGAACAGGACCGTCGCCGAGGTCGCCGGCACGCCGGCGGCTCCCGCCGCGGCGAGCAACGGATGCGACGGCCGGATCCCGGGAGACTTGATCAGCAGGTCGACGCCGGAGAGGGCGCCCGTCAAGATCGGTCTCGGCGATCCACGCGACGCCCGGATCGAGGTCTCCGGGACGCGCCGAAGAGATCACGCGCACGTCGCGGCAGCCGCGCCGACGCAGCCACGCGAACGGCGGAGCGGCCCTCGACGCCGTAGCCGAAGACGGCCGCCCGCGTGTCAGTGCCGATCGAGATAGTCATCGAGTTGGGCGATCCTCCGGGCGGACAGCTCGTGATCGGGCGAAAGGGTCAGCGCAGCCGCGGACGAGCGGCGTCGAGATCGGGAAGACGCAGCGGCGACGCTCCGGTTGAACGCCGTCATGACGCCGTGCGGGATCAGGCGGCCTGCGCGCCTCGGCGAGATGCAGCGCGGCCATGCGTCTCGTCGGGCGTGCCGACGCACTCGAACGGTTTCGTTCCCGCACGCCGAGCAGCTCCTCGACGAACGTGACGTTGGCCGGATCGGCGAGGGCGTCGCCCCGAACAGGGCGTGATACGCGGCGTCGTCGAGCCACGGCCGGGCCATCAACGACACGAAGACGCACTTGGGGCACGTGAGGCAGAATCGCCGGGCCGCGGGCCCCGACTGCCTGAAGTTCGCGTTGCACGAGGTGACGGCGTCGAAGTACTTCGGGGTGCGTCGCGAACGCCTTCATGATGCGCAGCTCGCTCAACGGGCGGAGCAGGCTGACGTACTCCGGTCCGCCGGGCACGTTCCGCCGCAGCCACGCTCGAATCGATCGCTCGAACTCCAGGGACTTGCTCCACTGGTGGTTGACGTCGATCCCGTGCCAGGTGGCGTTCCCGAACGAGGCGCTCGCTTCGTTGGACGCGATCACGGCGGGCCGCGAGGTCAGAAGCGGCGACGAGCGTCCCCGCGAACGCGAGTATGGCGCTGACCGGGACGTGGCCGTTCAACGCGCCCGCCGCGTTCATCTCGCCCAGCTTCGGGTCCAGGCTGCCGCGAGACGACGTGCGAGCGGCTCGCCCGCGACCGTCGCCGATCGACGGACCCACTCCCATTCCACTCGTCCGATCGAGAGGAGCTCGTGAGCCTCGCCCGCGGCCTTGAGGACCTCGTGCGACACCGACGGAGTCCTTCCCGCCACCCCACAGAAGAAGCGGTGGGTCCCGACGCTTCCCGCGCTTCGGCCGGCGGGCGCTGGCGCGCCCGATCTCGCGCGAAACGACGCGCGTCCGGTCGGATCGATGCCGTTCCGGTAGAAGAACTCGCCCAATCCCAGCGTGTACACCTCGCTCCAGAACCGCGCGTCTTCGTCCGAGAGCGAGGCGCCGTCCACCACGAGCTCGCGCGGAATGCAGGTCTTCCAGTAGGAGGCTCCCGCCGCGAGGTGCGCCCGAGAGCGCGCGCGCGACCGCGGGGTCATCGGCGCCGGCCAGCGGTCCGAGCGATTCGGGAAGATCGAGCGTTTCTTCGAAATCGACGCGCGTTCCCCGCAGTCGCTCCGGTGAGTGCGTAGCCGAGCCGCACGCGCCGTCCTCGATCACGCGATGCGTGAACGAGAATGTGGAAAGCGAAAGGTCGTCACTCGACCTTCAGGATATGCCAGAACGCTTCCTGCGGGATGTCCACGCGGCCGACCCGCTTCATGCGCTTCTTCCCTTCCTTCTGCTTCTCGAGCAGCTTGCGCTTGCGCGTGATGTCGCCGCCGTAGCACTTCGCGAGGACGTTCTTCCCCATCGCCTTGACGGTCTCGCGGCAGAGGATCTTGCCGCCGATCGCGGCCTGGATGATCACCTCGAACAGCTGCCTCGGGATCAGCTCCTTCATCTTGGCGGCCAGCGCGCGGCCCTTCGATCTCGGACTTCTCGCGATGGCAGATGACCGACAGCGCGTCGACCGACTCGCCGTTGACCAAGAGGTCCATCTTGACGAGCTTGTCGGGGCGATAGCCCGCGAGGTGGTAGTCGAGCGAGGCGTAGCCTCGCGAGCCGGATTTCAGCTTGTCGAAGAAGTCGAGCACGACCTCGTTCAGCGGCATGTCGTACTCGAGCAGCACGCGCGTCTTCGAGAGATAGCTGAGCTTGTTCTGCACGCCGCGCCGCTCGTCGCACAGCTTCATGATGTTCCCGAGGTACTCCGGCGGCGTGATGATCATCGCCGTGATGATCGGCTCCTCGATGATCTCGATGTTCGCCGGCCGGCGGCAGCTTCGAGGGGTTGTGGACCTCGACGACCTCGCCCTTGGTCGTCGTGACGCGGTACGACACGCCCGGCGCGGTCGTGATCAGGTCGAGGTTGAACTCGCGCTCGAGGCGCTCCTGCACGATCTCCATGTGCAGCAGCCCCAGGAACCCGCAGCGGAAGCCGAAGCCGAGCGCGCCGGAGGATTCGGGCTCGTAGTTGAACGACGAGTCGTTCAGGCGGAGCTTCTCCATGGCGTCGCGCAGGTCCTCGTACTGGGCCGACGTCGGTCGGGTACAGCCCCGCGAACACCATCGGCTTGACCTCGCGAAAGCCCGGGAACGGCTGCGTCGTCGGGATCTTCTCGTCGGTCAGCGTGTCGCCGATCTGGCAGTCGCTGATCTTCTTGATGTTCGCGATGACGAAGCCGACCTCGCCGACCGAGAGCGTGTCGCGCGGCTCGGCCTTCGGCGAGAAGACGCCCATGTCCTCGATGTCGTACGTGCCGCCGGTGATCATCAGGCGGATGCGCTGTCGCTTCTGGAGCGTGCCGTCGACGACCCGCACGAGCATGACGACGCCGCGATACGGGTCGTACCACGAGTCGAAGATCAGGGCCTTCAGCGGCGCGTCGTAGCTTCCCGTCGGGCGGCGGAACCAGGGCGACGATCGCCTCGAGGATCTCCTCGATGCCGATCCCTTCCTTCGCGGATGCCGAGATCGTGTGCTCGGTGTCGATGCCGATGATGTTCTCGATCTGCTCCTTGACCTTCTCGGGCTCGGCGCCGGGAAGATCGATCTTGTTCAGAACCGGGATGACCTCGAGCTGGTTGTCGACGGCGAGGTAGGTGTTCGCGAGCGTCTGCGCCTCGACCCCTTGGCTCGCGTCCACGACGAGCAGCGCGCCTTCGCACGCGGCGAGCGAGCGGGAGACCTCGTAGCTGAAATCGACGTGGCCCGGCGTGTCGATGAGGTTGAGGATGTAGTCCTGGCCGTCGCTGCGCCTTGTAGCCGAGCGTGACGGCGTGGGCCTTGATCGTGATGCCGCGCTCGCGCTCGAGGTCCATGGCGTCGAGCATCTGCTCGCCCATGTCCCGCGCGGCGACGGCCCCGTCCGCTGCAAGCAGTCGGTCGGAGAGGGTCGTCTTGCCGTGGTCGATGTGCGCGATGATCGAGAAGTTGCGGATGCTCTGGGACTTCATAGGGAACGGGGCCCTCGAAGCCGGTCAGTATAGCAACCGGCTTCGGGGCCCTGGCGGCGAGAGCGCCGTCCTAGACGGCCGGCTTCGGAAGCCGGCCGAGGCTCAGGCCTTGTCCTTCTTCGCGGCCTCGATCTTCTCGACCTTGATCGTGTCCTTGTCGAGCGTACCGGTGATCACGACCTCGTGGCCCGATGTGCTCGAACGCCGCCTTCTGGTCCGAGATCTGGTACGTCTTGCCGTCCGCGACCAGCTCGAGCTTCGCGCCCTTCTTGTAGCAATCCTTGGCGCACTTGGCGCTCCGGCGGCGTTGGCGTTGTTCGCGCCGCAGAACGAATCGGTGATCCAGCCCTTCACGGCGGTCGGTTGCGCCGCGGCGTCACCGGCGAACGGCCGGCGGCGGTCAGAGCGCCATGCCGAGGGCGAGAACCGAGCCAGAGAGATCAGTCGCTTCATGGTGAGTCCTCCGGACTTGGTAGCGTAGACCGGTCGTTCGGTCGACGCAAACGAATCGCCTGAGCGAACAAGACCACAACACTCCTCTTTCGTGGCTCTCGGTTCCATTGAACTCGCAATCACGAAGCGTACGCTGTCAGTCAGCAGACCGAAGCCGCTGCAGAAGCAGACGAAGGAGGTCGAACGATGTCAAGAATCCTCGTTGTCTGAACGACGAAGCGAGCTTGCGGCGCCGCTACGAGCAGGAGCTGGCGCGGCGAGGGCGACGTCGTACTCACCGCAAACAACGCGGTCGACGCGGTTCGCGAATTCGAGGCCGAGCGGCCGGACGTCGTGGTGCTCGACGTCGGCCCGCCGCCCAACGACGGTCTCCGCGTCGTGGAACGAATGCTCGCGCTGGATCGCGCGGTTCCGATCGTGCTCAACACGACGTGCAGGACGTACGCGGACGACCCTCTCGGCTGGGCCGTCGACGCGTACCTGGTCAAGTCGTCGGATACCAGCGGAGCTGCGAGCGAAGGTGCAGGAGCTCCTCTCATCCACTCGAGGACGTCTGACTAGGAGGTGTGCGATGACCGATACCAATCTCAGCATCCACAACATTCGTTTGCCCGACCGACTTCTCGGAGTTCGCGGCGAGCGCGTTCGCGGAATCGGTGCGCCTGGCCCGGTGGTTCGGCGCCAAGGTCACGGTTCGTTCACGTCATGCCGTTGGCCGTGCCGATCGTCGGGGACATGGGCTACCTCCCTGTCCCGCGGAGACCGGTGACGCCGCGCGCCCAGGCAACGCTCGCGGAGCTCCAACGCTTCGTCGATGCGACCGAGCACACCGGCGTGCCGATCGGGCTGCTGTGCCGTGAGGGCGACGCCTGCGAAGAGATTCGAAGCATGCGCGCAGGAGACCGGCGCTGATCTCGTCGTCATGGGGACCCACGGTCGCTCGGGGTTCAAGAGGCTGGTGCTCGGCTCCGTGACCGAAGCGCTCCTCAATCGCCCGCCCGCGCCCGTTTTGACCGTGAATCGGGATCTCCAGCGCCGCAAGGGCCTGTTTCGCAACGGTGCTCTGCGCCACCGATGTCTCCGAATGGAGCGCCGGGACCGTCGCCGTTGCCTTGGCGATCGCCGATGAGGGCGCGAAGCGTCTCATGCGTGCTGAACGTGATCGAGCACCACGTGGAGTCGTTCGGCGGCGCGCTGGAGCGCGCGGCGCTCGCCGCGCTTCATGACCTGATCCCCGATGAGGCCCGGAGCTCCTACGCCATCGACGAGCGCGTCACGTTCGGAGAGTCCGGATCGGGAGATCCTGGGAGTCGCCGTGGAGCAAGCCGCCGACCTCGTCGTCATGGGAACCCGCAGGGGCGGCGCGCTCGGGCACCTCTTCGGATCGACCGTCAGGCGCGTCGTGCGTGACGCCTCGTGTCCGGTGCTGGTGGTTCCGGCGGGATATCTCGTGGCCGGCGACCGGGCCCGTCGTGCGACCCGACACGCAGCCGATCGCGGCCGTTCGCCGAGCGGAAGGAGCGCGAGCCTTTCATCTTTGAGCTGGAGATATCCTCCGTCGTTGTCGTGAGGCCCGATCAAGGAGACACGACTGATGCACAAGATGAAAGCCGCCATCTTCGTCGAGCCCGGCCGCATCGTGCTCGACGACAAGCCGGTCCCGGACGTCGGACCGCTCGACGCGCTCGTCCGCATCACGACGACGACGATCTGCGGGACCGACATCCACATCCTGAAGGGCGAGTATCCGGTGAAGCGCGGCCTGACGATCGGGCACGAGCCGGTCGGGGTGATCGAGAAGCTGGGCACCGCGGTGACCGGGCTTCGAGGAGGGCCAGCGCGTGATCGCCGGCGCCATCACGCCCAGCGGCCACAGCGCGGCCTGCCTGAGCGGCTGCTTCAGCCAGGACGGCGCCGGCACGAAGCACGGCTTCAAGGCGATCGGCGGATGGAAGTTCGGCAACACGATCGACGGCTGCCAGGCGGAGTACGTGCTCGTGCCGGACGCGATGGCCAACCTCGCGCCGGTTCCGGACGGGCTGACCGACGAGCAGGTCCTGATGTGCCCCGACATCATGTCGACCGGATTCAGCGGCGCGGAGAGCGGCGACATCCGGATCGGCGACACGGTGGCGGTGTTCGCGCAGGGGCCGATCGGCCTGTGCGCCACCGCGGGCGCGAAGCTCTGCGGCGCGACCACGATCATCGCGGTCGAGAGCGTGCCCGCCCGCCAGGAGATGTCGCGTCCGGCTGGGCGCCGCATCACGTGGTCGACTTCACGCAAGGTCGATCCGGTCGAGGAGATCATGCGCCTGACCGACGGGCGTGGCGTGGACGTCGCGATCGAGGCGCTGGGCACTCAGGCCACGTTCGAAGGCGCGCTGCGCGTCCTCCGTCCGGGCGGGACGCTGTCGAGCCTCGGCGTCTACTCCGAGCGATCTGACCATCCCGCTCGGGCCGTTCGGGGCCGGCCTGGCCGATATCAGGATCGTCACGCACGCTCTGCCCCGGCGGCAAGGAGCGGATGCGGCGGCTGATGTCGGTCGTCGCGTCGGGGAGTGTGGACCTGCGGCCGCTGGTGACGCATCGCTTCACGCTGGACCAGATCGAGCAAGCCTACGAGCTGTTCGGCCATCAGCGGGACGGCGTGCTGAAGGTCGCGATCACGCCGTAGCGTGAGCAGGCCGAGAGCGGCCGCCGTGCTCCGGCCCGTCTCCGCTCGTCATCGCGGGCATCGCGCTCGCCGGCATCGCGGCGCACCTCGTCCTGCGCTGCGCTTCCGGCAGTGCCGCGGCCGGCAATCCACCGTCCGCTCTTCGCGGTGCTCGTCCTGGGTGGCGTGCCGCTCGTCGGCGGTCTGATCGCGAAGCTCGCCCGCCGGGAGCATCGGGGCCGATCTCCTCGCCGGGATCTCGATCGTGACCGCGGCGCTCCTCGGCGAGTACCTCGCCGGGGCGATCGTCGTGCTGATGCTCGCCGGAGGCGAGGCGCTCGAGCAGTACGCGCTCCGACGCGCGTCGTCGGTCTTGCGAGCGCTCGCCGCGCGCATGCCGTCGATCGCGCACCGGAAGTCACGCCCGGCGGGATCGAGCCGATGGCGATCGACGCGGTCGCGCCGGGGACGAGCTCGTCGTGCTGCCGCACGAAGTCTGTCCCGTGGACGGCGTCGTCGTCGTCGGGGCACGGGCCGATGGACGAGTCGTATCTGACCGGTGAGCCGTACGTCATGTCGAAGGCGCCGGGCTCGGACGTTCTCTCGGGCGCGGTCAACGGCGAGAACGTCGCTGACGATCCGGGCGACGCGACGCGCGCGACGACTCACGCTACAGCGAGATCATGGAGGTGATGCGTCGCACCGAAGAGAGCCGCCCGCGTTTGCGGCGCCTCGGCGATCGCCTCGGCGCGTTCTACACGCCGCTCGCGTTCGTGGTCGCGCGTCATCGCCTACGTCGTGTCCGGTTCGGCGACCCGCGCCCTCTCGGTCCTGGTCGTCGCGACCCCGTGCCCTTTGATTCTCGCCATTCCGGTGGCGATCATCGGCGGCGATCTCGCTCGCGGCGCGCCGCGGCATCGTCGTGCGGGATCCGGCGGTACTCGAGCGGCTCGACAGCTGCCGCACCGTGATCTTCGACAAGACGGGGACGCTCACCTACGGCCGAACCCGTCCTGACCGAGGTGGTGCTCACCGGAACGCTGACGCGCTCGGAGACGCTCTCGCTCGCCGCGAGCGTCGAGCAGTATTCGAAGCACCCGCTCGCGGCGGCGGTCGTGACCGCGGCACGCGAGGAGGGATCGCGCTCGGCGTCCCGGACGAGATCGCCGAGCCGCCGGGTCGCGGTCTGACCGGACAGCGTCGGTGGACGGCGCGTGGAGCTGACCGGACGCAAGGCCATCGCGGCACGGAATCGCGAGCTGGCCGCCCTACTTCCCGCGTCGGCCGCCGGGCTCGAGGCGGTGATGCTCGTGGACGGTGCTCGTGGCCGCGGTGCTGCGATTCCGCGACGAGCCGCGGGAGGACAGCCGCTCGCTCGTGCAGCATCTGGCGCCGCGCCACGGCGTGAAGCGGGTGATGTTGGTCTCCGGCGACCGCGTGGCTGAGGTCGAGGACCTCGGCCACGCGGATCGGCATCACGGAGATCCTCGGCGGGCAGAGCCCGGAAGACAAGGTCCGGATCGTCCGCGAGGAGATGGCGAAGGCGCCGACGCTGTTCGTCGGGGACGGGATCAACGACGCGCCCGCCGCTCGCGGCGGCGACGGTTGGACTGGCGTTCGGGCGCGGCCAGCGACATCATCGCCGAGGCCGCCGGCGCGGTGCTCCTCGACACGTCTCTCGTCAAGGTCGACGAGCTGTTCCACATCGCGCGGCGCCTCCGTCGCATCGCGCTTCAAAGCGCGGTCTTGGGCATGGCGCTCTCGGCCGTCGGGATGGGCTTCGCGGCGGCCGGGTTCCTGTCCCCGGTCGCGGGGCGGTGCTTGCAAGAGGTCATCGACGTGCTCGCGATCGCAAACGCGCTGCGCGCGTCCCGGTCGCCGGCACGTTTGCACGACTACGCTCGCCCTCACCGTCCGCTCGGTTAGACTCTCTGCCATCGCGATAGCGCGGGAGAAAACTGCGAGGTTTCCTGTTGGTCGGCACTGTATCTGCCATCGGCGTCACTCCACCATGGCGCGGCGCGAGTGTGCTGGGCTTTTTGTTCACCTGCGCGGAAGGCTTGAGCTATTGTCGTCGACTTTCGCGTTTTCGGAACTGCCACAGATCATGAACGAAACAGAAACAATGCAAA